>SDBT01019398.1_pt1 | contig 10657 bp, 6 predicted proteins | sample 2277101 | NCBI WGS metagenome assembly SDBT01 (sample SAMN10404973, study PRJNA504765) | marine sediment metagenome | isolation source: marine sediment core GS10_PC15, 103 cmbsf | place: Arctic Ocean: Southern Knipovich Ridge | collected 2010
TTTTTCTATAACGAGGAGGCAGGAACATATTGTCAGACGAAACAAGTGCATTTCGGACCTTAGGAGCATTATGAATCTGCCCCAGGCTCGCAATGCACGCGCCCACGGCCTGATAGAAAGCGAAATCAGAGAAGTGGAAGGATATAACCTGGCAGGTAAACAGGAAATTAATGGGCTTTTGTTTGATTTGAGGCGGGCAATCGGGTTGGAAAGTCTGGATATCTCTCAAATCAACGGGGCAAATGTATTTAATTTCAATTTGTTTGAGGTCGAGCATTACGGCAAATCTTATTTGACCGCGTCTTTGGACCAACTGCTGGAGCGCGCACGGCAAAACGACATCAGGATAAAAGTACTGGAAAACGCGCGTGCCAATTCGATGGAGAAGAAGCGGCTGGCAATCGAAGGCAAGTGGGACGTTTTTTTGGACCTTGACGGGCAACTGGATGTGGCAAGCGGCGGGGACCTGCAGGACAGGAATGGCTATGTTGCAGAGGCCGGTATCAGGATTACGAAAATTGACCCGACACTGCTTAGCTATTCTCTCGGGCGTGCGGTTGCCGAAATCGGCGAATACGATGCCCTTATCAAGGCCCAGCATTTGGAGACCAGACATCAAATCGAAATATATACATTTATCGCAAGAAGCCAATGGCAGCAATACGAAATAACTTACGATACTGTGAAATCAAAACGCAGGGTTTACCGTCAAAAGCTACAGGACTACAAAGACGGCAAAGAAACTATTGACAACCTCGTGGATTCCCGAAAGGCTGTATACTATGCGGAAATGACTTTGGTTGATGTCTTCAGTGAGTTTTATAGCAGTGTTGTACGCCTGGACCATGCCTGCGGAACATGTTTTTCCAAGCTGGGAATCGATGTGCAGACGTTTGAAAACAAGCAAGATAACCTAAATTAGAAAAAACTGATATGCAGGAACAAAAAGACAACAATAAAAACTTCTCAGCACTGTTTGTACTTTGTTTTTTGCTGGTGGGTTTGAATTGCCGGCTGGTACGCGGCCAGACAATAGAGGCAAAGGCCGGTGATGTGTCTGAAACGGCTGATTCAGACGTGATTGTTGATATTAATACAATTGCTAACCTGGTCTTTGAACACAATCCTGAAATTGTAGCCGGCCGATATGCCCGTGAGGCAGCGGAGTATCAGTTCAAGGATTTCGAGAGGAACCTGAGCCAATTCACGCCGTTTATATCCAATTCGAGTATTACGCGCCAGGACCGGTCGCCCGATGAGGACCAGGATTACAGTACCGAGTACGGGATGCGAAAAGATTTCTTTGATGGGGGTTCTGTTTTTGGCGGCGTTGGTCATAGCGGCGGGTTCGGCGATTCAGGAGGTGCAGGGAAAAATTTCATTAGAACCGATATTACGCTGCCGTTATTTAGTTCCAACACGACCCTTAGGCGGATTACCGACCGCAGCAGACAGGAAAACGAATTGTTTAATACACGCCTGCACTATATAGCCAGTATCAGGGGCCAGATATGGCGGGCCCAGATGGAATATTTAGATACTGTGCTTCACAAAGAGCGGCGAATCCGCACGGTAAGTTGTATTTCAGATTTCGAGTCACTTTTGACAACAGAGCAGGTCAAAGCAAATCCCGCCTATGTTCAGCAGATACAAAGTGAGATTCAGGCGTTGCAGGCCGATGTCATCCATTATCAGGAGCGTGTGGATGTGAGGCTGCTTGACCTGGCCCTGGCCATCGGCCTGGACAGTTTGTGTATCGAGCGAGTCAACGGGTATCGGATGTTTGCAACAGATGTGTTCGACGGCGATTTTTATGGAAAATCGTATCTGACAAAATCCGTGGATGAATTACTGGCTGTCGCCAGGCAAAATGACATCAATGTAAGGGTTCTGGAAAATGCCCGGGCCAATTCGGTTGAAAAGAAGCGTCTGGCAATCGAGGGAAAATGGGACGCTTTTCTGGACCTGGATGGACGGCTGGATATGGCAGGCTCCGGTGATATGAAGGATGATAACGGTTATTCGATTGAATCAGGTCTGCGGGTTGACAGGATTGACCCGGTACTGCTGGATTATTCTTTAAAAAGAGCGGAAGCAGAGATAAAAAAATACGATGCCTATATCAGAGAACGGCTTTTGAATACCCAGATTGTAATAGAAAGGTGCCTGTTTGACGCAAAGACCTACCGAGCCCGACACGACCAAATTCTGGATAGTATCAATTCGAAGTACATGGTATACGCCCAGAAACTTGAGGATTTTATCGATGGAAAAGAAACGCTGGACAAACTGCTTGATTCCCGAAAGCAGATTATTTGGGAAAATATGAACCGGCTGTTTATGCTGCTTAGCTATTACGAAAGCATCGCTATATTAGACCGTGACTGCGGAGTGTATCTTGCTAAATTGGGAATCAATACCGAGCTTTCCGAAGGTAAGCAAACAGATTGAATCTGAAAAATCGATATGCGAAAACAAACAACTAATATAAGAAGTTTTGGCCTGTTAAGGGTGTGTGCGGCACTTTTGATTTTGGCAGCACAAGGGCGTTGTGTTTTTGCGTACGTTGGGGCCGAAGCCGGCAAGCAGGGGGCGGAAGATTCGCAGCTTATTATCAACGTTGATTCCATAGTCCAGCTTATATTCGGGCAGAACCCCGAAATTGCGGCGGCCAGATATGCGGTCAAAGCGGCTGAATACCAGTTCAAGGACTTTGAAAGGAACTTAAGTCAGTTTACGCCGATCCTGTTGCGGTCCAGCGTCAAGCGGGACGAGCGCAGTCCCGACGAAGACCAGGAATACCTGTTGCGTGTGGGGGCGGAAAAGGATTTTTTCAATGGGGCATCGGTTTTTGCAGGTGTCGGGCACAAAGGCGAGTTTGGCGATTCCGGGGGTGCCGAGAGCCAGTTTGTGGAGACCAATATTACGCTGCCACTATTTAGTTCCAATACGACGCTTCGGCGAATCACCGACCGCAGCCGAGAAGAAAATGAGATGATTAACAGCCGGCTGGACTATATAGACATGCTTCGGGAGTATATCCGCGAAAACCAGGAGAGATATTATCAGTTACTTCTGGCCAGAGAGGCTGTCCGCAGCAGAGCCGAATGTCTTTCAGACTTCCGTTTGATCCTTGCTATGCCTCGTGTGCAGGCCAATGCAGCCGAACGCAGCCAGGTGGAAAGCGATATCCAGTTGATTCAAAGAGACATAGCTCTTTACGAACAACAGGTTAAAGTAAGGCTATTGTATTTGCGTAAGGCTATTGGACTGGAAAGTCTTTCTCTTGGGCAATTCGAGGATGTGGATTTCTATGATGAAAGTTATTACGGCAAGGAGTATCTGGAGCAGACGCCGCAGGAGCTGCTTGTCAAAGCAAGGCAAAACGATATCAAGATAAGGGTGTTGGAAAACGCACGTACCAACTCACGTGAGAAAAAACGCCTGGCTATTGAAGGTAAATGGGATGTTTTTATTAATTTGAATGCGCAGTTAGATGTGTCAGGTTCGGGGGGGCTCAAAGACGAAAACGGCTATGAAGCAACAATGGGCCTTAGAATACAAAGAGTTGACCCGGTACTTTTGGAGTATTCGCTGGGGCGGGCGGTCGCTGAGATAAAAAAGTATGATGCCATGATTAGGGAGCAGCAGCTTAGCACGAAGAACCGGATTGACAGGGAATTGACCATCGCAAAGAGCAGGCGAAAACAGTATGACAAGATAGTGCAGGCTATTGCATCGCGTCGCAAGACGTACGCAGAGAAAGTAGAAAGCTTTGCTGATGGAAAGGACACTGTCGACGACCTTGTGAGTTATCGCTACTCAATTGTGGGGTTGTATGGGGATTGGAATCGTACTCTTTGGGAATACTATGAAAGCGTTGTGTGGCTGGACCACGCCTGCGCAGTGCAATTAGCCAGGTTGGGCATTGACATTTAAAATAATTAGTGATTATTACTACATTATAGGTAGTCACTCCTTCGGTAAGAGTTTGCCGCCAGTATCAATTGTTTCTTTTGTAAATACCCGTGAGGCAAGCGTAATTTCTTTCGGGGCATCTTTTCCGTTTAGAAGACCCATCGCGATTTTGATAGCTTCTGCGCCGCCTGTGGGGTATTCGAAGGAAGCTGCCATTATTCCCTGTTTTACGTAGGCCTGTCCTTCCTGCGGCAGGGCGTCTATCCCCACAAATTTTATATCCTTTTCGCGTCCTGCGGCCAGCGCCGCCAGATACGCGCCGTGTGCACCGGGGTCGTTATGGGCATAGACTAAATCTATATCATCGAAGCGTGCCAAAGCGGATTCCATTTCCTTACGGGCCTGTGGTTCGAGCCATTTCATATCAACCTCGAAGATTATTTCAATGTCACTGCCCTTGATACCTTCTCGGAAGCCGGTGTGACGGTCCTGGCCTGGAGTTGAGGTCATAAGGCCCTTGAGTTCGACAACCTTGCCTTTACCGCCGAGAAGCTCGGCAATCCATTTGCCGGCGGCCCTGCCGATTTTTTTGTTATCTGCGCCGATGAAGCAAGTGTACTGGTCACCGAGAACGCGTCTGTCCAGGACTATAACAGGTATGTCTTTCTTGTAGGCCTGGGCGACTACGGGCGTTAGCGGGGCGGCCTCTTTCGGTGAAATAATTATAAGGTCAACGCCTGCGCTTATAAATTCCTCTGTCTGGGCCTGCTGTTTTAACGTATCATTTTGGGCGTCTTTGTATACGACCTTTATTTCGGGATGTGATGCCGCGGCCTTTTTGATATCGGCGTTCATCTGCACACGCCAGGGTTCGCCCAGATTGCACTGGCTCATTCCGATTGTCCATTTGACCTGGCTTTGTGCATCGTCGGCGTCTTTCTTGCTGCATCCTGCTAAAATCATCGATACGACAATAAGAAGTAAAAAGAGTTTTGTTATTTTTCTCATTGGTTCTGTCCTTTCATTATTTACGGGCTTTCTGCAAGAGCACCGCGGCGATGATAATACCGCCGGTCAAGCATTGGCCGTTTATCTTCGGCCACGAAATCAGCCCTTACTTTTGAAGATTTCAATAATTTGGTATTATACACGTCCGGTGTCAAATTAGCACTTAAGTTTCGTCTGTTTTTTCGGGACAAGAGAGTGAAATTTTGGTATTAACAAAACAAGAGAATAAACACAGAAAGAATTAACCAAATTTATGAAAGGGATGGATAATGGGTAGGTTGACAAAACAAATGACAGTGGCAGTTTGTAGTCTTTCGCTGATTGTGCTTTTGACAACGGATGTCTGTGCTAAAAAATCGGGATTTAACGGACTAAATACGGGTATAGAGAATCTGTATCGGCTGTCGCGCGCAAAGAGTCGCTCTATCAGTCCGGAGAATTTTACCGGTGAAAAGGGTAAAGGTGGTATGGCAACAGAGGGCACGGGCAAAAAGGCGGCGCGCGAGCTTGGTCAGGGCTGGAAGGTCTCACCTTCTGTCAGGATCAAGCCGGGCCAGACATTTGTACTTGCAGATATCGAAGGCCCCGGCGCCATCCAGCAGATATGGATGACGCCGACGAGACACAATCGCTTTAATATTTTGCGGTTCTACTGGGATGGCGAGGAAATTCCCTCGGTCGAGTGTCCGGTGGGTGATTTCTTCGCAAATGGGTGGAACAAATACGCTCAGGTTTCGTCGCTGGCAGTCTGTGTTAATCCCGGCAATGGATATAACTGCTACTGGATTATGCCGTTTCGCAAGAGATGTAAAATCACGATGGAGAATATCGCAGAAAAGACGATGATATTGTACTACCAGATTAACTATACCCTGACCGAGATTCCGAAAGACGCTGCTTATTTCCATGCCCAGTTTCGCCGCACCAATCCGGTGCCCTATAAGCAGGACTACACAATCCTTGACGGTGTCAAGGGCTGGGGTCACTATGTCGGGACGTATATGTGCTGGGGTGTAAACAACAATGGCTGGTGGGGAGAAGGAGAGATAAAGTTTTTTATGGATGGTGACACAGAGTTTCCGACGATTTGCGGCACGGGTACCGAGGACTATTTTTGCGGCTCGTATTGTTTTAGGGTAGACAAAAAATACGTCGAGTTTACCACGCCATACGCGGGTATGCCGCAGGTGCTCCGTCCCGACGGTGAATATCAAGCTAACACACGTTTCGGCCTCTATCGGTGGCATATTACCGACCCTGTCAGGTTTGAAAAGGACCTGAAGGTAACAATGCAGGCCCTTGGATGGCGAAGCGGCGGAAGGTATCTGCCGCTGCAGGATGATATTTCTTCGGTAGCGTTCTGGTATCAGGCTGAACCTCACGCCCCGTTCCCGAAGCTGCCGAGCAAAGACGAACTTGAAATAAAATGATAACTGTAAAGCAATAAGCGGAGGATAAATCATGGCTAAAAAAATAGAAGCTGTGCGTTTGCCGGCTATGCGCAAGGCATCGCCGAAGGCTCCGGTGATAGGTGTTTTTTCTGCCGGTGACCCGCGAATTGATGCTGCCAGCAGGACCCGCTGCCAGAACATTGTAAAGATGACAGCCGAGTGCATAGGTGGCTCAGTGGTCTTGCCGGACAAGACGCCGGTGGGCGTGGTATATTCGGATGTGCTGGTCGACGGTGAACAGCAGGCCGACATCGTCGCGACACAATTTAGAAAGGCCGGCGTCGATATTCTGGTTTGCGCTCCTGATACCTGGGCTTTTCCGCAGCTTACCACTATCTCACTATTGCAGCAGTTTCCGGCGGATACGCCGATAAATATCACGTGCGGCAACAGCGCCCCAAAGCCCGGTGTCGTTTATGCCCACGCGACCAACGGCGCAATCAGCCAGTACGGCAGAATGGTCGCGTTGAACGTCGGTACCTGGGACGATACCGCAAGCAATCCGAAAATGACAGAGCGCACGGCAAAGGACCTTATCGACTGGTGCTATGCGGCGGTGACGGCGGTGAGCCTTAAAGGGCGGCGGGTTGTAATCTTCGGGCACGATTCGATGGGCATGGAGACGGCACTGGCACACATATTAGCAACCCGAAATACATTCGGCCTTGAGATTACCCGACTGGATATGAAACTGCTCGCCGATATGCTGACAAAAGGGGCGTACGACAAAAAAGAACTTAAAGCACTTCGCGGCTGGGTTAACAGGTACGTCGGCAAGAGGCTGGAACTGCGCGATGAAGCGGACAGCGAGCGTTTTGATATGAGCCTTGCGATGTATTTGATTGTTCGTGACCTTACCGCTGACTTGAATGCGGTTGGCGGTGGTTTTATGAGCCAGCTCGAATGGGGAAGTGACAAGCGAGGCCTGCCTTTGCCGGTGGCTGACGTTATGGAGTCGCTGTTTAACAGTACCTTTGACCATACCGGCCGCAAGGCTGCCGTTCCTTATGCGACCGAGGCTGATGCGCAGGGGCTTTTGACAATGCTGTTTATGACATATCTTAGTGGCGGAAATCCGCCGTTGTTTATGGACTTTAGAAAGGTCTGGCAGGCTTGGGAAATTCAGCAGTTGGCTGAAAGAATAGGCATCAAAGTTCGTGACAAAAAAGCGGACTGGTACACCAAGGGCCTGGTCGACGGTAACAACTCAGGCAGCGCATCATTTGACTGGGCGGCCAAACCCGGTACGTCGATAAGAGAGATTATGTCAGGTGTGAGTATGCCGTTAGCTAATGCTGAGTACTTCCCCGGCGGGGGTAATTCGGTAACGTTTATGACGCCGGGCGGCATCGATGGGATCGCCGGGCGAATGGCTTACAGCACCACTTCTGGGATGTTCAGTATGATTTGGGACGAAGCGTGCACAACTGATGTGCCCGAGAAGCTCGGCCAGACTATGTGCGGACTTTCTGACCCGACCTGGCCGCACACCTTCGTTGTGCCTAAGTATGCCAGTATGGCCGAATACAAGCAGTATCCGCCGGCCAATCATTTACATATGACATGGTCTCTGCCGGTCGCTCGTCTGCAGCACTGGATGGATTTGACCGGCGTGCTTAGCGTTACACCGTGGGCGGCCCGGCCAAAATTCATCGAGGGCGTTGACAGACCTGCTCCGTTGGTACATCTGCTCAACGGTGGTGAAGATGTCTATAAGCAATTGACCAGGAAGTAAAATTAGCAGAGAGGCAAAGGCCATGGCTTATACAATCGGTCTTGATTACGGAACCAATTCACTGCGCTGTGTAATAGTTGATACCGCTGACGGTAATGAACTTGCGACCGCCATATATGACTACGAAACAGGTCAGGACGGAATAATACTTGACCCTGCGGACCACAACCTTGCCCGGCAGAACCCGGCTGACTACATAAAGGGAATTGAAGCCACTGTCACGCAGGCCCTTGCCGGCGCAAAAAAAGCAAATAGCGATTTTGTGGTTGAAAATATCATCGGTATTGGTGTTGATACAACTGCTTCGACACCGATACCGGTTGACAAGAACGGCATACCGCTTAGTATGCGCAATGACTTCAAAGACAACCCTAATGCCCTGGCCTGGCTGTGGAAAGACCATACAGGTTACGCCGAAGCCGCCGAGATTACCGAACTGGCTGAAAAGGAGCATCCCGAATATCTTGCCAAGTGCGGCGGGACATATTCTTCGGAATGGTTCTTCAGCAAGGTGCTGCACTGCCTGCGCAGCGACCCTGCTGTTTTCGATGCGGCCTATAGCTGGCTCGAATGCGCAGATTATATCCCTGCGGTCCTTACGGCAAATACCGACCCATTGGCGGTTAAACGCAGCCGATGTGCGGCAGGGCATAAGGCTTTGTTCGGCGACCAGTGGGGGGGACTGCCTGCAAAGGATTTTCTTGCAAAGTTGGACCCGAAACTCGGTGACCTCCGTGACAGACTTTACGACAAATCATATACCATCGACGAAGCAGCCGGTAAACTAACCAAAGAATGGGCGGACAAGCTTGGATTGCCTGTGGGTATCCCGGTAGCGGTTGGGTCAATTGATGCTCATATGGGTGCTGTCGGTTCGGGTATTACCGCGGGGAAGATGGTTAAGATAATAGGCACCAGCGGCTGTGACATGATTGTCTGGCCGGCAGATGCGAAATTGAGTGACATTCCCGGCGTTTGCGGTATCGTTGACGGTTCTATTTTGCCTGGCTTTTTTGGTATCGAGGCAGGCCAATCGGCAGTAGGTGACATATTCAACTGGTTCGTAAATTATATCGAACCCGGCGGCAAAAGTGCAGGCTCGCACGAGGCGTTAACACAGCAGGCCGCGGCGCTGAAGCCGGGTCAATCCGGCCTTTTGGCGCTGGACTGGAATAACGGCAACAGAAACATTCTGGCAGACCAGAGATTAACGGGCCTGCTTGTGGGCCAGACCCTGCATACAAAGCCGGACCAGATGTATAGGGCATTGATTGAGGCGACGGCCTTTGGAGCACTTACGATTATCAATCGGCTTGAAGAATATGGTGTCAGCGTAAAAGAGATAATCAACTGCGGCGGCATAGCGGAAAAGAACGCGATGCTTATGCAGATTTACGCAGATGTCACCGGCAGAGAGATGATGATTTCACGTTCAGCCCAGAGCTGCGCGCTTGGCGCAGCGATATCGGCAGCGGTAGTAGCAGGTGACACCGCCGGCGGCTATGAGACAATTGCCGACGCCCAGGCGGCTATGTGCGGCATAAGGGATGTTACGTATAAGCCGATTGCGGAAAACCAGAAGGTATACAAGCAGCTTTATGCACTTTATAAACAGCTGCACGATGCTTTCGGCCTGGAAGATTTCAACGGTTCGCTGGCCGGCGTAATGAAAAAACTGCTGGAGATTAAAGAGAGTGTAAATTCTTAAAGGCCGGCAGAGTAGGCGATTGTGGCATATTTTATCCATCTAAAGAATTGACACCGGCGGTAATTTAATTTATATTCTGGTCGTTCTTTTTGGCAATTTTATAGCCGAAAGACTTTTGGGCAGGTAGCTCAGTTGGTAGAGCAACGGACTGAAAATCCGTGTGTCGGCGGTTCAAATCCACTCCTGCCCATTGTAACTCATTTTTCTAAAGACACTTATAATTGAGGTGGTTTTGTGTCTGCTTATTTTACACCAAAAATTGCACCAAATATGCGCTTTTTACAGAAATCCGTGTGTCTGGGTATGGAGTTCTCAAATGTGAATTTCGCCGGAATTTACGACAGAATTTCCTTGAAATTTACGGCATTATCGGGTATAATGCGAACAAAATAGGGGTGCATGAACAAAACACAATAAACTACGGAATCAATCATATCTTGACAAGGCAAGTTTACAGCGTAAAAATCTAACCATGATTGAGACTGACCTTTTTTCAAAAAAGAAATTATATTTGAACTATCAGCCAAGACCAGCTCGGCATTTCAATCCTGACACAATTGTGTTAACCAAAGGCAGTTGTCACACCACACCGCAGCGTGATTTCGTACAGACCATTTGTAATCTATATCCACAGGCCCAGGTCATCAAAAGATTTGATATATCTCATAATCGCTTTGAGCTTGGCAGTTCGGATCCTTTGGAGTTACATTACAAAGGCAAAAACACATTGTTATTCGGCGTGCATAAAAGTGCACTCAGATTCAGCGATGAAGATGGTAACACCTGCCCCAATTACTGGCATTTTTCGCCCTATGGCTTTTGCCCCTATGATTGCCA
>SDBT01019399.1_pt1 | contig 10657 bp, 6 predicted proteins | sample 2277101 | NCBI WGS metagenome assembly SDBT01 (sample SAMN10404973, study PRJNA504765) | marine sediment metagenome | isolation source: marine sediment core GS10_PC15, 103 cmbsf | place: Arctic Ocean: Southern Knipovich Ridge | collected 2010
GTTATAGACCAGGCAGGGCCGGCCGGAGAGGTCAAGGGCAATGCGCACCAGCGCCTCGTCCATCGGCAGGATGAAAAAGCCGAAGCGGCGGATGCCTTGCTTGTCGCCGAGAGCCTCTTTGATGGCGGCGCCCATGACGATACCGAGGTCCTCAATGGTGTGATGCTGATCAACTTCAAGGTCGCCGGTGGCCTCGATTTCGAGGTCGAAGTAGCCGTGCCGGGTAAAGAGCGTGAGCATGTGGTCGAGGAACGGGACGCCGGTGGCCAACTCGGCCTGGCCGCTGCCGTCGAGGTTGATGCTGACCTTGATCCGGGTTTCTTTGGTGCTGCGTTCGAGGCTGGCGCTGCGATTCATCTTATTCCCTGTTGTTGCGTTGGATTTCATGGGAAGGTGGCGCAAAAACGCTTAATTGCAATTCACATCACAAAATTATCCGCAAGGTGCGCTGCCTTGACTACGGCGGATACGGGACTAAGTTTGGCTGATGATGAACGGACACAAGGATAACGGTGTAAAGGTGGCTGTTCTGGGCCAGGGCATGCTGGGGAAAGCGGTGCTGACGGCGCTGGCGGCGACGCCAAACCCGGCAACCGGCTATGACCTGCCGGACTGGGACATCACGCGCGAAGCGGACCTGCCCCAGGCCGTCGCCGCGGCCGAGGTTATTATCAATTGCGCGGCGGCCACGGATGTTGACGGCGCCGAAAGCAGGCGCGAAGAAGTGTTCCGGGTGAACGCTGAAGCCGTGGGCAATCTGGGCCGGCTGTGCGCCGATGCCGGCAAGTACGTGGTCCACATCAGCACGGATTTCGTCTTCGACGGCGCCAAGCCTGAGCCGTACACGGAGAACGATCTGCCCAACCCGATCAATGTCTATGGCGAGAGTAAGCTGGCGGGCGAGCATCTGTTGCAGGCAAGCGGCTGCGCGCATTGCATCCTCCGGGTCGAGTGGACCTACGGCCCGCACGGCGCTAACTTCGTGAGCAAAATCGTTGAACTCGCCCGGAAACGCGATACGTTGAAAGTGGTTGCCGATCAATTTGGCGCTCCGACCTCGGTGCTTGAGGTCGCCAAGGCGATTGTGACGGTGCTCGAGCGGCAGCCGCAAGGCTTGTATCACTTCGCCGCGGCCGGTCGCGCCAGCCGTTTTGAGGCGGCTTGCTTTATTATCGCGGGTTCGGGGCTTGACTGCCGGGCTGAACCGTGTTCCAGTAATGAGTTTGCCACCCCGGCGCGGCGGCCGCTGAATTCAGTGTTCGACTGTGGCAAGTTTGACCGCGAGATCGGGGTGATGCGCCGACCTTGGCAGGAGCCGTTGCGGAATTTTTTGGGGACCTTGAAATGAGCGGAAAAGCGGTGCTGGTAACCGGCGGGTGTGGGTTCATCGGCAGCAACTTCGTGCGGATGATGCTTGAGAAGCATCCGGAACTTAGGCTGGTGAACCTGGATGCGCTGACCTATGCGGGCAACCCGGAAAACCTGGCCGACCTCGAGGATCATCCAGGCTACACCTTCATCCGCGGCGACATCCGGGACCGTGAACTGCTGCGCCGGCTCGTGCCGGAGCACGGAATCAACGGAATCATCAACTTTGCGGCTGAAAGCCATGTGGACCGCTCGATTACAGGACCGAATATCTTTATTGACACCAACGTGGCCGGTACGCTGAATCTGCTGCAGGCAGCCTTGGAGTATGAACTCGAACGATTCCTGCAGGTCTCGACGGATGAAGTCTATGGGTCGCTGGGGCCGGATGACCCGACGTTTTCCGAGAGCAACCATATACAACCGAATTCGCCGTACGCCGCCAGCAAGGCCGCCGCCGATCACCTGGTTCATGCGTTCCATCATACTTACGGATTGAATACAGTTATCACTCGGTGTTCAAACAACTACGGGCCATATCAATTCCCCGAAAAATTGATCCCGCTGATCTTCAACAATGCCCGGCAGAATCAGCCGCTGCCGCTTTACGGTGATGGCCTGCAAGTGCGGGACTGGCTCTACGTCTGGGACCATTGTACGGCGCTTTGGCTGGCCTATAGCAAAGGTGAGGCCGGCGCGGTCTACAACATCGGCGGCAATAGCGAACAGACTAATCTGGAAGTGGTTCGCGCCATACTCGCCTACCTCGGCAAGTCCGAAAGCCTGATTAGCCACGTTAGCGACCGGCCCGGCCACGACCGGCGCTATGCCATTGACGCGGGCAAGATCATGACTGAACTGGGCTGGACCCCATCCGCGAGTTTCGAGGAAGGTCTCGAGAAGACCCTCGATTGGTATGCGGCGCACGACGATTGGCTGGCGCGGGTCACCTCCGGCGCCTATGGGCAATACTACGAAAAGATGTACGGGAACCACTGCAATGAATGCCACCCAGCAATCTCCTAAGCTTAGTGTGCTGCTCTTTGACATCGTGGCCATGCTGTGCCTGGGCGCGGAGTTGGGGCTGTTACTGCTTGCCCAGCTTGCTGAGTGGCCCGGGCTGCTGGTGAACCTACAGGCCGGCAGCGAGATGCAAGTCTATCTCGGACAGGCCAGGGGTCTGCTGGACGGGTCGTGGCCTGGGTTCGAGCCTTTTGCCGGAGCGCCGCTTTACCCATTTGTCCTGGCGCCGTTAATGTTGTCCTCCCTTAAGTTCATCGCTGTGTGTTGGCTTCAGACATTGATTTTCGCGTTGAGCGCCGTGCTGGTGATGCTGACCGCGCGCCAGCTTGCCGGGCGTGTGGCGGGCTGGTTTGCCGGGCTTGGGTTGTTGCTTTACGGCGGGGCGTTTTTCTGGGTAATGGTGCTGCACAGCGTCGTGGTCGAACTTTTCCTTGTCAGCGCATTTTCATATCTGCTGGTGCTCTGGCAGCAGCGGCTGCGCAAACAGCGCCGGACCCTTGGCGACTTGGTTCAGGGGCAGCTTGGCGGCAAAGCCGCGATCCAACTGGCGGTACTGACCGCGGTGGCCTACGTGCTGCTGTGCCTGGCGCAACCGACCTTTCTGGTGTTAGCGCCATTACTTGTGCTTGGCCTCCTGAGCGAGACGGGGAGCGCCCGCCAGTTCCGGCAGATTTTTATTCAGGGCCTCTTCGCGATTGTCGTTGGCGTGGTGCTTCTTGCGCCGGTCGTTATCCGCAATAATTATTTCTCGGACAAGCTCATGTTCCTGAGGACCAACACCATGGCGAACTATGCCGTGGCCAATTCAGAGGATTCTGTGGTCTTCGGCCGCATTAAACCACAAAAACCGGTGATGAGCCCCCATCAGTTCAGGTTCTGGGGACATCAGCTCAAGAAAGCCGTGGGTTACTGGCGGAATGAAGAGTATCCGCAAACCGTGAACTATTACCTCTTCCGCGAGCAGTCATTGCTCTTGCGCTTTCTGACGTTGCCGTTCGGTCTGATCGCCGCGCTCTTCCTGATGGGCATCTTTCTTCTCCGCAGGGAACCGCGCAAGTACTGGCCGTGCCTGGTCGTGTTTGGCGGGTATTATCTCGGTACGGTGTTATTTTTCATTGTCGGGCGCGTGCGGATTCCGGGCCTGCCGATGATGCTGGTAGTAGGCAGCGCGGGACTGGTGAAGCTCTGGGAAGGACGCAAGGCGGCGCCGAGGCGCTTCGTCGCCGCGCTGGTTCTTATTGTGCTTTTGGCCCTTGCCAGCTTTTCCTGCTCTCTTAGAACCTTTCCCCAATTTGCCGTCCACACCCCGGACAGTCTCTACGCCACGGGCGTATGCGCCATGTACCGGCAGCAGCCGGAGTTGGCCGAAGATTATTTCGGCCGGGCGCATAAGCTCGAGCCGAGCCAGGACAACGGGGTCAAGCTGGCAACCGCCCTGACCCAGCTTGGCCGCCACGCCGAAGCCTTGAACGTGCTCCGGGAGCTTCGCCGGCAACATCCCGATAAACCTGACCTGGCGGAAACAGAGGCCGCGATCCTCGAGCGGCTGGGGCCGCCGGAACGCGCCGCGGAGGCCCGCAAGCAGTTGCGCGAGCAGTTTCCCCAGGCGAAAGCCAAGGACCTTATTTCGCGGGAGCTTAAGCGGTTCAGGCAACAACAGCATAAATACGACCTGCGCCGGCCGCTCCGCGCACTTGCCAGGCCGGAATAGGGGGAGTGTAGGAGTATGTGAGTGTGGGAGTATGGGGGTGAAAGAATTCAGAATTCAGAATGGAGGAGTTAGGAGTGTGGGAATACTCTTATCGTAATCGTGATCGTAATCGTAATCCAATCCCGCTTGAATATGGGAATATGCCCGCACCGGCCTTTCGACCTTTCGACCCCGTCATAAACGGGCGGGGCAGGCTTTTCAGCTTTTCGACTTCTTGACCTTTCGACCTACTCACACACTCACACACTCCCATACTCCCATACTCCCATACTCCCATACTTGCCAGCGTGGACCTTTGGTTTTTTGAGCGGTTGTAAGACAAACACCGACGGGGAAACCGGCCGAATTCCGACAGCATAATCCGGCTTATTCCGACAACCAGCTCGCGTGACATGCACGGCCCAGGGCATACCTTAGAGGCTGTGGAACAAAAAGATTATAGCAAAGCAACTCGGCCGGGCACGCAGGTTCTCCCGGCCGGGAGACGGCTTTTTGGGGAGGCAGCCAAGGTGAAAAACGAAAACAGACCAACAAAACAATTGAAGAAGAAACTGGCGGAAATGCGCCGTCGGGTGGCGGAATTGGAAAGGTCGGAAGGCGAGCGCAAAGGGACGGAGGAACGGATAAAGCAGACTATGGCGGAACTGGAGCGCTCGAACCGTGATCTCGAGCAGTTTGCCAACGTGGCCTCGCATGACTTGCAGGAACCCCTACGCATGGTCTCGAGCTACACCCAGCTCCTGGCCCGCCGTTACCGACATGTCCTGGACCAGGATGCCCAGGAATTCATTGACTATGCCGTAGACGGCGCCAACCGGATGCAGCGACTGATTAACGACCTGCTGGCCTATTCGCGGGTGGGCCGGAACGGCAAGCCGTTCAAGTCGGCCGACAGCAACGCGATTCTGAATCAGGCGCTGGCCAATCTCTCCGTCGTCATTCAGGAAAGCCACGCCGTGATAACTGCTGATGAACTGCCCACCGTGAAGGCTAGCGCGACTCAACTGGTGCAGTTGTTCCAGAATCTGATTGAAAACGCCATCAGATTCCGCGGCGAGCAATTCCCGTACGTTCATGTCTCGGCCAGGCGCGAAGAAAACGAGTGGGTCTTTTCAGTGCGGGACAACGGCGTCGGAATTGACCCGGAGCACAGCGAGCGCATTTTCGTTATCTTTCAGCGTCTCAACGGCAAACGCGCCAAGAACGGCACCGGGATCGGCCTGGCGATCTGCCGGAAAATTATCGAGCGCCACGGCGGCCGCATCTGGGTGGAATCAAAACCAGGCAAAGGGTCAACATTCTATTTTACAATCCCGGCATAGAAAGCTGAACAAACATGACCAGAGACGAAATGAAAGAACCGATCGAGATTCTGCTGGTGGAAGATAACCCCGGCGACGTGCGGCTGACCAAAGAGGCGCTCCGGGATGCCACGGCAAGGAACCACATCAGCGTGGTGGGGGACGGCGTGGAAGCCTTGGCCTTCCTTAACCATAAAGACCAGTATGCCAAAGCCCCTCACCCGGACCTCATCCTGCTCGACCTGAATCTGCCGAAGAAGGACGGCCGCGAAGTCCTCGCGGAGATCAAAGCCGACCCGAAGCTCCGACGGATTCCCGTGATCATCCTGACCACTTCGCAGGCGAAACAAGATATCATTAAGTCGTATGACTTGCACGCGAACAGCTACGTTACCAAACCCGTTAACCTGGAAGAATTCCTCACGGCCCTGAAGTCGGTAGAAAGTTTCTGGCTGACAGTGGCCAAGCTCCCGCCGATGGTATGAGATGAACAGCGCACCCATCAACGTCCTGCTGATTGAAGACAGTTCCGGCGACGCCCGGCTGATCCGGGAGATGCTGGCCGAAGCCAAAGAGATTCCGGTGAGGTTGGAGAACTGCTGCCGGTTGGCGGAAGGTCTCGAGCGGCTGCGTACGGACCAAATCAACGTGGTGTTGCTGGACCTCGATTTGCCGGACAGTTACGGGCTTGAGTCCTTTCTGAAAGTGCACGATCAAGCCCCTGCCATGCCGATTGTGGTACTGACCGGCCTGGCCGATGACGATTTGGGGGCTGAGGCCGTTCGGGCGGGTGCCCAGGATTACCTCCACAAAGGCCAGGTGGAAAGCCACATCCTGGCCCGCGCTTTGCTTTATGCCATCGAGCGGAAGCATGCCGAGGAGCAACTGAAGGCGGAACAGGCTCTGGCGCAAGAGTATCTTGACGTGGCCGCGGTTATGCTCTTGGTTGTGGGGGCGGATCAAACCGTCAGCCTGATAAACCGTAAAGGCTGCGAACTTCTTGGGTATAAGGAAAAGGCGATTATCGGCAAGAACTGGTTTGATAATTTCCTGCCCCCAAAATTCGTGGCTGAAGCAAAATCAGTTTTCGAGAAGTTAATGGCTGGCGAAGTGGAGCCCGTTGAGTACTACGAAAACCCGGTTCTGGCCAAGAATGGTGAGGAACGGATGATCGCCTGGCATAATACGGTGTTGCATGATGACCACGGCAATATCATCGGTTCGCTCAGTTCGGCGACAGATATTACCGAGCGCAAACAAGCAGAACAGGCTTTACGGGAAAGTGAGAGTAAATACCGGACACTGCTCGAAAATCTGCCCCAGAAAATCTTCCTGAAGGACCGCAACTCGGTCTATCTCTCGTGCAACGAGAATTACGCCCGCGACCTGGGAATTACCCCCGCGGAATTGGTGGGGAAAACTGATTACGATTTTTTCCCCAAGGAATTGGCCGAGAAATACCGCCGCGATGACCAGCGCGTCATGGCGGCCGGCAACCCCCATGAAACCGATGAATTGTATATCGAAGTGGGAGAGGAAAGAATTGTCCATACCGTCAAAACTCCGGTCAAAGACGAACAGGGCAAAATAATTGGCATCCTGGGGGTTTTTTGGGACATAACCGAGCACAAGCAGGCCGCCCGGGAACGGCAGCAACTTGAAGAACGGCTGCGCCAATCGGAAAAGATGGAGGCTATCGGCCAGCTTGCCGGCGGCATTGCCCACGACTTTAACAACCAACTGGGCGCGATCATGGGGTATGCCGAAATGCTCAGAGCTCAGCTTGCCGAAAATGAACAACTCCACGACTATGCCGATACCATCGTTCAGTCGGCCAAACGCTCCGCCGAATTGACCGGACAACTGCTCGCCTTCGCGCGCAAAGGTAAGTACAGGTCCGAACCCGTGGACATTCACCAGACCATCGAGGAAGCGGTTGCCCTGCTCGATCGCAGCATTGACAAGCGCATCACCATCGAAAAGACTCTGAAAGCAAAAGAGCCCTATACCACTGGCGACCCCACCCAGCTTCAGAACGCCTTCTTGAATATCGCCATCAACGCCCGCGACGCCATGCCCGAAGGCGGGAACCTGACCTTTGCCACCAAAGGGGTCGTGCTCGATGAGGTCTTCTGCGACAATCACTCGTCCGAAATTTGCCCCGGCCGTTACCTGCAAATCTGCATCACCGATACCGGCATCGGGATGGATAACGAGACCCAAAGGCATATCTTCGAGCCGTTCTTCACTACCAAGGAAAAGGGCAAAGGCACCGGCATGGGCCTCGCTGCCGCCTACGGCACGTTCAAAAACCATAAAGGCGCCATTGACGTTTACAGCCAACCGGACCACGGAACCACATTCAAGATATACCTGCCGCTGGCAAAAACCCCCGACGAAGATGACTCGGCCACCATTTCCATCCCGTCAATCAAGGGCTCCGGGCACATCCTGGTGGTGGATGACGAGCAAGCGATGTGCAACGTCGCCGCCGATATTCTCTTGGACCTCGGATACAAAGTCACCATCTTCAAAAGCGGCGCGGAAGCACTCGAATATTACCGCGAATCCTGGCCGGACATTGACCTGGTAATCCTGGATATGGAGATGCCCGAACTCAACGGCCGCGACACCTTCCGCGCCATGAAGAAAATCAACCCGCAGATCAAGGCCGTTCTGGCCTCCGGCTACGGCATGGGCAACAAAATCCAGCAAGCCCTCGAGGAGGGCATTGCCGCTTTCATCCAGAAGCCGTTCCGCACGGTCGAACTATCCCTCACCCTGGCTGACCTGCTTGCCAACCGCCCTGAAACCACCTGAAACCGCGATCTAACCCGCATATTTCACCCTGTCACCGTGGCGCAGACTCATCTCACACCCGCCTGCTCTCCCCGCGCCACCACCGCGCTCGTAGTCGTAATCCTTTCCCAATTCCGATCTTTCGACGTTCGATGTTGAACGTCGGACGTTGGACGTTCATTCCCCTTACCACCCCCCGATTCTCTTTCCCGTTAACCTCCATTTTGCAGATTGAAGAAACGCATATAAAGTAACGGCCGCACTTGTTCGCCGCCGGCGCCAATGAACCCCAGCCGGGGTGTGAGGAATTGAAGAACGTGAAGGTTCTTGCGGGTATATTGATTTTGATTGATTTTGCTGGAGGGTTGACAAGATGTCTGATGCTAAGCAGAAAATGATGATTCAGGACGTGCAGCCGGCGGTCTTTCTTCGGCAGGGAGACGGCGGCCTCGAACAGCTCGCGCGCGTTTCGCTGGACGCTTCGGGGGATGCTGCGGGGGCCGACATCGTGGCGCGGGCCGCGGGCCGAGAGGTCGTAACCCGGTTAGGGCCTGGGCCGGAGCATGAGGTCTATGTGCCGGAACTGGAGGCTGACGGCGAGGTCGAGTTTGAACTGCGCCGCGGCGAGGACGTGGCAGATACTCGAACGCTGGCCTGGAAAAAGCCGAAGCGCTGGACGGTGCACCTGGTGCATGTGTCCCATCACGACGCGGGCTACACTGACCTGTACTCGAACGTGCTGAAAGTCCACGACCAATATCTCGCGGACGTGCTCGAGATGGCCGCCGCCACCCGCGACTTCCCCGAGGAGGCTCAGTTCCGCTGCGTTATTGAGCAGGTCTGGTCGCTCCTGCATTTTCTCCGCACCGCGACGCCGGCCCAGACCGCGAAGATGGTGGAACTGCTGCGCTCCGGCCACGTTGAGCTAACGGCGCTGCTCGGTAATCTGGTGACGGAGCTCTGCGGCCACGAGACCTTGGTGCGCGCCGCCTACCCGGCGTTTGCGCTCAAGCGGCAGTACGGCATCCCGATTATCTCCGCGGAGCATAACGACGTCCCAGGCTTCAGTTGGGGCCTGGCCCAGGTGCTCACCGGGGCCGGCATCAAGATTTTCATTCCCCGCCTGCCGTTCTACTGGAGCTGGGGCGAGCAGGACCTGCAATCATTCTGGGATCAGGACGCGATATTCCCGGAAGGCGGCCCCGGCGCGTTCTGGTGGGAAGCGCCTTCGCACGCCCGAATCTTGCTGTGGTGCAACAACCAGGGCTACGGCGGCGGCTGCCGGGCATCATTGCCGGGACTGGCCGACCGGCTCGAGAAACTCGCCTCGCAAGGCTGGCGCTACGATACTATCCGCTGGCCCGTCGGCGGCGGCGCCCGCGACAATTCACCCTATATTGACGGCTATACCAGCACCGTCCGCGACTGGAACGCTAAGTGGGCCTGGCCGCGCCTGATGAACAGTACCAATGCCCGGTTCTACCGCCACTTTGCCCAACAACTGCCCCCGGACTTGCCCGTGTTCCGCGGCGAACTGCCCGGCCAGGACTATCCCGTCGGCGCTACCTCGACGGCGCGGGCTACGGCCCTCAACCGTAATAACCACAGCAGCCTGCTCACGGCCGAGCGCCTGGCCTCAGCGGCGGCCCTGGCCACCGATTACGAGTATCCGGCACAACGCCTGGCCGAAGCCAACGAGTTCGCCCTGATGCACGATGAGCATACCTGGGGCCACCATTTCCCCTGCGGCCCGACCGCCGCGACCGCCGAACTCGAGAAGGCGCTCCACGCTCACCGGGCCGCGACCTTTGCCCACGACGTAATCAACCAGGCACTGGCCCGAATCGCCGACCACGTTCAGTTGGCCGGAGAGGGGTTTCACCTGGTGGTCTTTAACAGTCTGCCGTACCCGCGCACCGGGGTTGTCCACGCTCTCCTGCGAGAGATTGACAACTGCGGCTCGACCATGTTCCGGGTCGAAGACCAAGGCGAGCCCTTCCTTCGCGGGGTGCTGCTGCAAGACCGTTGGCACGCCAACCCGCCGCCCGAATTGATTGAGGGCCGTTTCGAGCTGATTGACCTGGCAGCCGGCGAACCCGTGCCGTTCCAGATTGACCAGATTGACGCGCCGGACGAAGCGTTGCCCTATGCCTCGCAGCGCTTCGGCCTCGGCTCCGGCGGCAAGCGTTACGGCGCCTTTGAACTGCCGCTCGGCCTTAAGCACACGCTGCGCTTCGTCGCCAGTAACGTCCCGGCCTGCGGTTACAAGACCTACCGCCTGGCCCCGTGCGCGGCCGCGCCGGAATTTACCTCGGCGCTCACTGCCTCGAACAATGCCATCGAAAACGAGTACTATCGGGTCGAGGCTGATCCGGACCGGGGCGCCGTGCTCAGCATCTTTGATAAGACCCTCGGACGCGAACTGCTCGACCCGGACGCGCCGCATGGCTTCGGC
>SDBT01019400.1_pt1 | contig 10657 bp, 11 predicted proteins | sample 2277101 | NCBI WGS metagenome assembly SDBT01 (sample SAMN10404973, study PRJNA504765) | marine sediment metagenome | isolation source: marine sediment core GS10_PC15, 103 cmbsf | place: Arctic Ocean: Southern Knipovich Ridge | collected 2010
GTTGCTTGTGCCGTGCCGGGCAAGATCTGCTGCCAATCCAAGCACGGACATTGAACGGAGCGATCAAATGGAAAGCTTAGCTAACAGCCGTTTCCGGCGGGTCCTGGCGGTGCTGGCGGTTCTGGCGCTGGTGCTGGTAGGATATTATGGTCTGCTTCAACGGGGCGGAGGCGTTCTGGCGTCCGAGGCCCACGCTTCCTACATTGCCGTCGGACCCAAGAACGCCAGTCTCAACGACATCATCGTCACCGCCAGTCCCGACGGAAAGACTATCTACGAGTGGGGCCGCAGCCACCTTATCATTCGTCAGAGCACCGGTAGCTGTGTCCAGCGGCCATATGTGGGATTGGACTGATCGACCTTTCAGCCGGGCGTCCTGGTCGGCTGGGCCCCGCTATGTGCGGGCGCGGACTGCTGCGGCGGGCTCTTTTTAGGGCGCGCCGACCGAGCAAGTGATGGTGTTGAACTTCTGGTCCTCTATCTCCAGGGCAAAGCCCTCGAAGCTCATTTCAGCGACAATCTCGGCCAGCTTCTCGGCGGATATGTCGGCCTTTATCCTGAACTTAACCAGGGGCTTCTTGAAATCGCGGTTCAGGTCGGTGATGTCCTTGAGCTTCTTGAGGGCTTTCTGTATGGCCATCATCTGCTTAAAGCTGACGTTGTGCACTTCCAGGACGATCTGCCCGCCCGAAACAGCCTGACGCGTCCACGTCTCCAGCAGCTTGGCGACGCACAGATTGGCCAGGTTCTTGGCTGTGTTTTGCAGAGCCTGCTTGGCTCCGGGGCGACCGTCTACCCGCGAGCCGCCGCGGCGCCAGCCATCCGGCGTGCCGGCTGCGAACAGGAGCTGCGCCGTCTCAGCCCAATATCCGCGCAGCGTCACGTCGGTTTCCCACATGTACATGGTCACGCCGCCGTACACCGTCTTAACTTGCGGGCCCGTGGTGTTGGCCTTGCCGGCGATGAACATGTGCGCCCCGTAGTCGGCCGCTATGGCCTGCATAACCGCCACGTCGTTTTTGGCCGAAGCTTCAGCCGCCTTGGTCTTCTTGATCGCGTCAATCTGCTCCTTGGCCACCAGGTCGAAACCCGCCTCGGCCAGCTTCTGCTCGATCATGACCTGGAACTGGCTGTCCGTATCGAGGATGCCCTTGCGCCGTCCCTCCGGAGTTGCCAAGTCGTAAATCCGCTCGGCAAAGAAAACCATGATCTTCGGTCGTCCAAGCTGCTTGAGCAGAATCTCAACCTCGCCCCAGGTGGCGTCGAGCAGCTTCTTGCTGACCTTGGCCTCGACGGTTACCACACACGTACCGCCCACGCCCTCTTGTTTCGAGAGCACTTTGTAGTCGGTGATCTTGCCCACGGCGCGCGAGATGACCGTGTCCCTTATCAGTTGGAAGTTCTCGACCTCGCTCTTGGAGAAAATGTCCACCTCGCCGGCCTGTTCAATCGCCCGGCGCAGGGCCCGCCTTGTCGCATCGTCACAATCCAGGCCTTCGACTTGCTTGACCACTATGGTGACCACGTCGTCACCACCGGGATGGGGCGCCAAGAACAAGACAGCCAGACTAAAGGCTAAGGGAACGGACATAATGTCTCTCCTGTCGACTCGGACCGTGCAGCGCGCGTCCGAAGCCCCTACCAGCCAGTAATTACTCGACGATTGGCTCGCCCGGCGCAACCGGCTGGGCCGACGACTCGTGGACCTCTTCGGTCTGCTGAATAACTTCCACGTCGTCCGCGCAGCCAACCCATAGACTTCCCAAGGCTACCGCCAGCGACACCGACAGCAACAGACTTACCATGCGTCTGATCATTTGGGCATCTCCTCGGCGCGGCGGTAGTTCCGCCTGCCTGTTCGTGTGCTAACGCATGCGAATGCGCGTCTCCTGATAGACGACCGACCACACCTTGGCTGCGGGCAACGCCACCGTTACCTTCGCGCTGTCGCTGGTGATCTCGGTGCTCTCGACGTACGAGCCGATCAACACCGCGTTCATCTGCGTGCCGACGCGATCGTGGGCGGTGATAAAGTCGCGAACCGTGGTCTGGCTGTCGATCTGTAGGCCCATCACCTGCTCACTCAGCCTGCGCTTGGCGTCCAGCTCGGCGGCGCGAGCAGCCATGAGTCGGCCTTGCGCCGTCTCGATGGCCTCATGCACGCCCTCGCCCGTAGCCCGGATCACCGTGGTTGCCCAATCCGGCAGGCTGACCGACATTACCTGCTGGTACTTGGCCACCGCTTGCGGCGGCGCCACGCCCATGCCGGTGGCCTCGAAGTTCTTCTTGACCACCCGGCGTATGATCTTCTCGAAATCGACGCCCTTCACCTGGTCGCCCTTGTAGTGGCGGGTGTGGAGCCGCTTGATCGTGGTGATCACCGACTCGACGGGCACCCGCAAGGTCACTTCGGCGATGGGCTCGTCGTGATGCAGGAAGTAGTCTACCTCGGTAGCTCCCACCAAGGTCGCCTTGGCCTCGGTTCTGATTACGTCCGACTCAGCCACAAAGTCGCGAACCAACGTCCTGGACGTGATCCGCAGGCCCATGATACGCTCGACCAGCCTTCGCTGGGCATCCACCCTCGCCGCCCGCAGCGCCATCAGGCGGGCCTGAGGCCCGAGCTGAAGCCACAGATTCGGAATCGGCGGCTGCGGCGGCACGGGAGGCCCGCCAAGCTGCTCGATCACACCGGCCGGCAGATCAGGCGGAAGATCGGGCCGGGGTGCTCCCATGCCCACCACCCGGATGATGTCCTTCTTGAGGGTCTTGGTAATGTTTTCAAAGTCCGTGGCCTTGATGGTCTCGCCCTTATAGTGTCGCGTGTGGATCTCGCGCAGCGTGGTCACCACCTTGGCGACGGTTACCTCGGCCGGCACCTCACAAGAACCGTCCTGGTAATAGACCGGCTCGCCCAGACGTACGCCCTTGATCATGCCGTCCAGGGCGGCGCGGATGTCGTCCGACTCGGCCACAAAGTCGCGCACGTAGGTGCTGGAGTTGATCTGGATCCCCCGAATGGCTTCGGCCAACTTGCGATAAGCATCGGCCTCGGCCGCCCGTTTGGCCAACAGCTTGTTCTGTGCGTCACTTACAGCCGGTTGCTGCGCCAAGCAGACCGTCGGCGCCAACACGGCCGCGACCACCAGCAGAATCAACCATGTTCTCATGCCCCACATTTCATTTCCTCCCTAGCAATTTGGTTATGCGGATCGTCTTCCAGGTCCCGCCGGCGCGCATGCCCGACCGGGCTCGGCGCCGTCCTTCGCCTAGTCCCGCCAAATGCGATCTTTGTACTCGATCACGCGTTTTTTGGCGGCCACGTATTTCGCTTCCGGTTCGATCAGGATCGCCTTCTTGTAGTACGCCGCCGCCTGGTCGTACTGCCCAAGGCGTTCGTACATCAGCCCGGCGCCGAAGGCCGACCGATCGCTGTCCGGCGACTCCTGTAACGCCTGCTCGAACAGGTCCAACGCCGCGTGATACTCGCCGGCGGCCGCCAGCTTGACTGCCTTGCCGGAGGTTTCGTCGCCGTCGGATTTCAGTTCGACCTCCACCGTCACCTCGGAGGGCATGATCTGTCTTACGAACAGGCGGGTCTCTCGCTCGACAAGCTGGCCGATGACCTGGTCGGTCGGGGTCAGGTCGGCTTCAGTTTTGTCCGATCCGAAAAACGGGTCGGGCTGGCCCACGTCTTCCCGGTTAAGCGTGTCTCCCACGTGCGTGATCCACGCCCGCCCGGTCCTGGCATCCAGCAGCTTGAACACGCACTGGACGGTGATGTTGCGCTTTACCTTCTCGACTGTTTTCGTTCGGAGGTTCGGACGGCCGTGCGCTAAGCCGCTCAGGCTGCCCAGCGTTATCGTGCGTGTCTTGCCGCGATGGGCCTCCACGTTGACGCTGATCCTGGTGCAGACCAGCCCGTCCGCCGCCAGCACCTTGGCCGCCGCACTGGCCATCGAGCCGTCGGCGATGCCCGAAAGCGCCAGGTCTTTCTCGTCCAGAACCTTCTTCATGTCGGCCCGATCGGTGAACCTCAGCCCGCGATTGAACGTGTCGTTCGACTGCACCAGCAGCCCGTGCACCATATTCGACCCCAGCTCCGACCATTTGCTGTCCGCCTTGTCTTTGGTCTCGGCCGGTAGTACCGCCAAGGTCTTCATCCCCGGCGGCAATTGCTTGGCAGGAGCCAAACGATAGTGGAGCTGAACCACTGTCTTTTCCCTGGCGCCCTTACAGCCGCCCACAAACAGCGCAATGACCACCAATGCCGTCCCTGCCGCATTTGCCCGCCCCATCATCATGATCGATCCTCCGTGTCGTTAGCGTAGCCGCGCCCGTCAAACGATGATCACTCTACCCACAGTTACATTCGCTGGCAACAACTGTCAGAGGCGACAAGACCTTTGGTCGGATCTGGGGGGCTGTCCTGCCGGCGACCAAGTGTTAACTGAGACCGTATTCCTTAAGCTTGCGATAAAGCGTCCGCGCCCCAATGCCCAGTATCTTGGCCGCCCGGTCGCGATTGCCGGCCGTCCGCTGCAAGGTCGCTTGGATGGCCAGCTTTTCCAACTCCTGCAAGCTCATGCCCGCCAGCATGACTTGAGGAGTCCGCACGATGTCCGTGGTGGCTCGAAACTCCTCAGGGATATCATCCAAACCCAGCTCCGGCCCGTCGGCCAACAGGACCATCTGGAATATGACCTGCCGCAACTGGCGTACATTGCCCTCCCACTTGCAGTTGACCAGTTGTCGGGCCGCCTCCGGACTCACGCCGCTAATCTGCCGGCGCAGCTCCTTGTTTGCCTGTTCGAGGAAGTGATGTATCAGCAGGGGGATGTCCTCGCGCCGCTCACGCAGCGGTGGAATGCGGATGGTCACCTGTGCCAGCCGATAGTACAGATCCTCGCGAAACTCGCCCTTATCCTTCAGTTGCTTAAGATCCCTATTGGTCGACGCCACCACCCGCACGTCCACGTGCCGAGGGTCGTTGCTGCCCACGCGGATCAGTTCGCCGTTTTCCAGCACCCGCAGCAGTTTGGCCTGCATCGCCGGCGGCATGTCGCCCACCTCGTCCAGTACCAGCGTGCCCCCGTCGGCCGATTCAAACAGACCCTTGCGATCGCTCACCGCTCCGGTAAAGGCCCCGCGCACGTGGCCGAACAGCTCGCCCTCCAGCAGCGATTCGGTCACCCCCGCACAGTTCATCACCCTATAAGGCTGGTCCCGGCGCGACGAGTTGTTGTGAATGGCCCTCGCCACTAACTCCTTGCCCGTGCCCGTCTCGCCGACTATCAGCACCGTGATCTTGCTGTCCGCCACCGGCCTGAGAATCTTGACTATCTTGGCCATCTCGGCGCTGGCGCCGATTATCCCCTCGAACGTGAATCCCTTGTCCAACTGGTCGCGCAGCGCCCGACTCTCGCGGCTTCTGATGGCTCGCCCAGCCGCCCGCTCCACCACCTCGCGTATCCGCTCCAGGTCCAGCGGCTTGGTGAGGTAGTCATATGCCCCGCCGTCCTTCAACGCGTCGCGGGCCAGCTTCTCGTCGCCGTAGGCCGTGATAAGTATCACCTCGGTGTCCGGCGAGATCTGCTTGCTCTGGCGCAGCACCTCCATCCCGTCCATGTCGCCGCCCAGCTTGAAATCGGTGATCACCACGTCCGGCGGGCGGGTCCTAATTGACTTGATCGCCTCCTGGCCCGAGTCCACCACCCGGCAGGCGTGCCCCTGGCGGCGCAGACCCTCGGCAATGGCTTCGCCGTGGGCCGCCTCGTCTTCTACCACCAGTACGAAAGCTGTCTCTTTCATCGCTATGGGCTTCGACGGCATCCCATGCCGCCCCTGCCTCTGCTCTCAGTCGTCCGCCAGCGGCAGGCGGATCGTAAAGTTCGTGCCGCGATCGAGCTGGCTGCTGACGCTTATCTGGCCCTGGTGCTCCCGCACGATCCGCTCGGCCGTGGGCAAACCCAGACCGCTGCCGCCCTTCCTGGTTGAATAGTATGGTTGCCAAATCTTGTCAATCACTTCACGGGCAATACCAACGCCGGTGTCGGCAATATCCACCCGCGCCATGCCGTCGGCGCCGCGGGCGCTGCGGACGATCAGTTCTCCCCCCTCGGGCATGGCCTGCTGGGCGTTCAGAACGATGTTCATCAGCGCCTGCTGCATCAGGTCGGTATCCACCAGGCAGAACAGCGGCTCATCCGCCAGCGAGACCCGCAGTTGAATGTTGCTGCCACGGGCCTGCGGCGCGAAGAACTCAACCAGGTGCCCCAGCAGCTCGTTCATATCCGTACGAGTCAGATCCAGTTCATGCCTGCCCGTCAAGCGCATGAACGCTTCGAGCGTGTTGTCCAGACGGACGGCCTCACTGCGCAGCGTCTCCAATCGCCACAGGCTGCGCCGCGGCAGGTCCGGGTCCGACCGCTCCTGCGCCTCTCGCCAGTCTTCGGCGAGCAGCTCCATATTTACCTTGAGAGTGGATAGTGGATTGCGGATCTCGTGCGCCAGCCCTCTGGCCAGATCGGCCATCTCAGCCGCTCTTTGCCGATCGGCTCGGTCCGACGAGCAGTCCCCGGCCCGTCGCCTCGCCGCCACGTACACCAGCGCAAGAGCAAGTCCGCAGATCGTCCCGAACCCAAAAGCGACGAACATCATGCTGATTAACCGAGCCGTCCCGCGCCGCCGGCGCTACTGAGCCTTCCTGCCGGACCTGGCGGGCTTCTTCTCAGCCACGGCTTCAACGTTTCGGGCCTGCAAGCCTTTCTCCGACTCGACCAGTTCGTAGTTCACTTGCTCGCCGTCCTTCAACGTACGGAACCCTGTGCCCTGAATGCTGGTGTAGTGAACAAAGATGTCTCTGTCACCCTCAGGTCCGACGATGAAACCGTAGCCCTTCTTCTTATCGAACCATTTCACCGTGCCGGTGGCCATACTCACTGCCCTCCGGCGTGCCCATCCCGGGCGCCCCTGATAGCCCACCAAGACACGCCATCCCAAGCGATTCAGCGCATAGCAATCTGCCGGCCTGTCAAACCTCGCCGTCAACCAAACCTATATCATAGCCCTTGCAGGTCGGGCCCAGCCGGCGAAAAGCCGCCACTGGAACTCACATACGCACCAGCCCGAACCTGCCAGCATACCTGCTCGCGCCGACGCCCATCCACCGGCCCGGCGCGATTGCACGCCTCGACTTGCCCCCTGGTCCCCGCGGCCGCACAGCGCCCTATTTCTTCTCTTCCCGCAAAACCTGCCGTCGCGAAAGTTTCACCCGTCCCTGATCGTCAACAGCTATCACCTTGACCCGTACGGTCTCGCCCATCTTCACGACATCCGAAGCGTTACGCACGTATTCGTCAGATAGTTCGCTGATATGACACAAACCGTCCTGTCCCGGCAGAATCTCGATGAACGCGCCGAAGTCCTTGATACTGATAACCCGGCCTTCATAGATCTTGCCTACCTCGGGTTCTTCGGTTATTTGCTCGACGGCCAGGCGGGCCATCGCGGCGCCCTCGTTGGTCGGCGAGGCGATGGTCACCGTCCCGTCGTCGTTGATATCGATGGTGGCGCCGCTCTCTTGCTGGATCCTCTTGATCTCCTTGCCACCGGGGCCGATTACCTTGCCGATCTTCTCCGGGTTGATCTTGATCATCACGATCCGCGGAGCAAACTCGCTGATCTCAGCCCTGGGGCCCGGCAGCGCCGTCAGCATCTGTTTGAGTATCTCATGGCGGGCCTCTTTGGCCAGGGCCAGCGCCCCCTTAACCGTCTCGTGATCTATACCGCGAACCTTCAGGTCGACCTGCATTCCCGTAATTCCCTTCTGCGTGCCGGCCACCTTGAAGTCCATGTCACCGAAATGGTCTTCCTCACCCATAATGTCGGTCAGCAACAGCCGTTGGTCCCCGTCGCTGACCATACCGATCGATATGCCTGCCACCGGCCTGCGAATCGGCACTCCCGCGTCCATCAAGCACAGCGTAGCGCCACAAACCGAAGCCATCGAGCTCGACCCGTTCGACTCCAGAATGTCGCTGACCACGCGAATGGTATAGGGAAAGTCCTCCGGGTCCGGCAGGATCGCCTGCAGGCTCCGCTCGGTCAGTGCCCCATGACCAATCTCCCGCCGACCGGGTCCCCCGATCCGTCGCACCTCTCCTACACAAAAGGGCGGAAAGTTGTAATGCAGCATAAACTTCCTTCTATATTCCTCCGTCAAGCCGTCCACAATCTGCTCGTCGCGCACCGTGCCCAACGTGGTAACCACCAGCGCCTGGGTCTCTCCTCGCGTGAAAATCGCCGAGCCGTGAGTCCGCGGCAACGCCGCAACTTCGCAGGTGATGGCACGCAAATCCGTCAGCCCCCGCCCGTCGGGACGTCGCTGTTCGTTGAGAATCATCTCCCGCATAACCTGCTGTTCCACCTTCTCCAAACAGCCGGCTACCTCACGCCGATCATACGGCGGCGCCTCGGCCTCAGCCGGTGAAAACTCCTCCAAAACCCGCTCGAAGAGCTGGTTCACTGCTTCATGCTTCGCCTGCTTGTCGCCGTCCGACTGCTTGGCCTGTTTCAACTCCTCAGCCGCCCTCGAACGTACTTTTTCCAGCAACTCTTTATTGGTCTTGGGCGTATACTCCGCCTTGGTCACCCCCGCTTTGTCCGCCAGCTCCTCTATCATCTGGCAGATCTTCTTGACCTGCTCATAGGCAACAGCGATGGCTTCGGCAGCCACCTCTTCCGATATCTCGTTCGCCCCCGCCTCAATCATGTTGACCCCGTCCTTATGGCCGCTCACCACCAGGTCCAGGTCGCTAAGCTCCAACTGGCTGTGCGTCGGATTGACCACGAACTCACCGTCGACCCGTCCCACCCGAACGCTGGCTATCGGTCCGTGGAAGGGGATGGGACTCAGGCGCAACGCCGTCGACGCACCCACCGCCGCCAGCATGTCCGGGTCGTTCTGCTGGTCGGCCGAAAGCACCATGATCTGTATCTGCACCTCGTCGTTATATCCCTCCGGGAACAGCGGACGCGTCGGCCGGTCGATCATCCGCATGGTCAGAATCTCTTTCGTCGTCGGTCGACCCTCGCGCTTGAAGAACCCGCCGGGAAATCTGCCGGCTGCGTAAGTCTTCTCCCGGTAGTCCACCGTCAGCGGAAAGAAATCAATACCCTCGCGAGGCGGACCGGAAACCACCGTCGCCAGAACCACCGTGTCACCGTACTGCACCACCACCGCGCCGTCTGCCTGCCTGGCAATCTTGCCCGTTTCCAGCGATAGCGTACGCCCACCAACCTCTAACTCTGTCCTGAAAGTCGTCATCGTCATTGCCTATCCTTAACCACCGACACTAAACATGTTCCAACACGTTACCAACACCACGTCACAAGGACGCACCAATAGTTGCTACCTTCTCCAGACATCCTGTCGCCGGCGCGACGTCCGCCAAAGAGCGGCAAAATCGCCTGATCATCAAAGAAACCCTCGCCCACCCGGATTGGTCCGAAGACGGGTCGGCGACGTCCCCAAGAGGATGCTACTTCCGCAACCCGAGACGACCAATGATGCTCTGATACCGGTCGCGATCTGCCCTGGCAACATACTTCAACAGACTGGACCGCCTGCCTACCATCTTCAGAAGCCCGCGCCGGGACCCGTGGTCTTTCTTGTGGCTGCGCAGATGCTCGGTCAACTGCTCGATCCGTTTGGATAACAGCGCTATCTGCACCTCGGGCGAGCCGGTGTCGCCTTCGTGCAGTTTATACTCACCGAGGATCTCTTGTTTCAGTTGCTGTGTGAGGGGCATAGCTCAATAATCATCCAGTCTGGCAAACACCCGCCACCGCGGGCGCCAAAACAACTCCCAATCCAAACACCTACCTAACAGCACCATAGCATAATTCCGCCGGCGGGCCGATGCAACAACAAAATCCCGCGCCTCTCGCCCCACCCGCCGCCGGCCGCATCCGCCGGCCAGCTACTCAACCAGCAGCTTTTCCACCGATTCCATCAGCCGGTCCATCGGAAACGGCTTGTACAGGTAGTCGTCCGCCCCGATCGCCAGGGCGTACTCTTGGTGACGCTTGCCCTCGTTGCCCGTGATCATCACCACGTATGGCTTCTCACCGCGGGGCTGGCCCTTCTTCAACTGCTCCAACACCAGAAAACCGCTTCGCTTGGGCAGCATCATGTCCAGCACGATCAGGTCCGGCTTCTCCTTTATCGCCGTTTCGACCGCCACGTTGCCGTCCCTGGCCGTGCTGACCTTAGCCCCAGCCGCCGAGAAACTCACCTCCATGGCGCCCAAAATGTCGCTGTCGTCGTCCACCAACAGGATAGACTTACCTTCCAGTTTCTTGGCCACACCACGGCCCTCCACTGTCCCCCGATACTAAACCCAAACTATATACTATGGTCAAAAAACTTTCAAGCCGCCACATGCTCACCCGCCGTGCCAGCCTTGCAAAACAGCATATTTCGGTCATACTGGCCTTATCCGCCACAAACCTCAGCTTGTTCAGCCGGGACGGCGGCGGTACACTCAGCTTTTGCGTTGGCAGCCGCGTTCAACGTCCCAGAAAGGTCGGCTGGCGATTCCTGGCCGAAACCAATGTGCAATGTTCTGGCGATTTCACCTGAATAGCTTCTGCC
>SDBT01019401.1_pt1 | contig 10657 bp, 7 predicted proteins | sample 2277101 | NCBI WGS metagenome assembly SDBT01 (sample SAMN10404973, study PRJNA504765) | marine sediment metagenome | isolation source: marine sediment core GS10_PC15, 103 cmbsf | place: Arctic Ocean: Southern Knipovich Ridge | collected 2010
GCCTGCCAAAATGTAATCTTCATTTTTATTCCAATCTACACTATACATAGTTGTACCGTAAACTTTAGAATCTGATAAAGATGTCAAAACCCCACTTGAAACATTATATATCTCTAATTCATTAGCTCCTGATCCACCCACAGCTAAATAATCTCCTCCCGATTTCCAACTAACAGATATAACAGATCCTGCATAAGGCTGTGTAGATAAAGGACTTCCTTGATTAAATTTTCCAGTTGAACTATTAAAACCATAAGTACGAAGATCATCAACAGTCGGAATATGTAACCCCTGCCCACCCACCGCCAAATAATTACCATCATTGCTAAAATCTAATGCCCAAACATAAGTGCCATTAGAAGTTCCACAATCCCTAGAATCAGTTAAAGTTAAAGAATTAGTAGATTTATCAAAAAAGTAAATCTCTAAATCATTTGCATTTGGATAAACAGATCTAGTTTCTCTTTTTCCAACTGCAAGGTAATTTCCATCAGGACTCCATGCCAATGAATAAATTTCTGTAGTTGCTTGAATTTTGCTAAAAACAAAAACCAGAAATAATAAAGAAAAATAAAAAAGATTCTTGTATACTTTCATCCTCTCTCCCTTTTAAAATTACGTAATCTTCATCTCTCTCCATAATTTACAACATTCCATCAAAAAAAGCTTGCGTACATTCCTCTTTACAAAAATCCCCTCTTCTTTAAACTTTTTATTTATCCTAATCAAATCTTTAAATGCTTAAATAGTCAGGAGTTTTTATGGAACTTATACAATATCTAGGCATGTTTGCCGGAGCATCTTTTCTAGGAGTGATTCTTGTTGCAATTTTGTTCAAAAAAATAACTAAAATAAAAGAAAAAAATAAAAAAGCAGAGCACATTGCAGGCTTGATACGTGCTGGTGCGATGACATTTCTAAAAAAAGAATATTCAATTTTAGCAATTGTTATCGTAATAGTATTTTTAACTTTGTTTTTTATTACAAATATAATTACAGCAACAGCATATGTTTGTGGTGCTTTATCTTCTATGCTCGCCGGATTTATTGGAATGCGAGCAGCAACAAGAGCAAACGTTGCAACAACAATGGCTGCAAAAAATGAAGGTGAACGTGCAGCATTTATGACCGCTCTTTTAGGTGGTTCTGTTATGGGTTTTGTTGTTGCAAGTTTGGGATTATTTGGTCTTGGAATATTATTTTATCTTTTTGTTGGCAGTCAAACTTTAGATTTTGTTCAAGTTCTTGTATGTTTTGGTCTTGGAGCAAGTTCAATTGCTTTTTTTGCTCGTGTTGGTGGTGGAATTTATACAAAAGCAGCAGATGTTGGTGCAGATTTAGTTGGAAAAGTTGAAATGGGAATTCCAGAAGATGATCCAAGAAATCCTGCAGTTATTGCAGATAATGTTGGCGATTGTGTTGGTGATACTGCTGGAATGGGAGCTGATATTTTTGAGTCTTATGTTGGCGCTACAATTGCTGCAATAACATTGGGCATAGAAAAATATGTAACAAAACTAAACTATATTTCTCTTCCTTTAGTGCTTATCACAATTGGTTTAATTTCTTCTATCTTAGGTCTTGCATCAATTTTTCTTTTCAAAGGCAAACTGAACAAAATGCTTCACAATTCAACTTATGTCGCAATCGTATTCTTTTTGGCTGGAACTTATTGTTATTTGAGATATGCAAACCTTGATTTATTGTTATTTGGTTCAATAATTTTAGGCGCTTTAGCCGGAGTTGTGATTGGTCTTATAACAGATTATTATACAAACGGAACACCTGTTAAAAAACTTGCAGAAACATCATGCACCGGTGCCGGAACAAATCTAATTTATGGTCTTTCTATTGGTTTTGAATCTGTAGTTCTTCCAGTATGTTCTATTGCCTTAGTAATTTTTATCTCTTATAAATTTTTTGGTGGACTTTTTGGTGTTGCGCTTGCTGCTGTTTCTATGCTTGCAACAGTTGGAATTACAATGTCTGTTGATGCTTATGGACCAATTGCAGATAATGCTGGTGGAATTTCAGAAATGTCTGGCTTCGGACCTAGAGTTAGAAAAATTACAGATAAACTTGATTCTTTAGGAAACATGACAGCCGCACTTGGAAAAGGTTTTGCAATAGGTTCTGCAGCGTTGACCGCTCTTGCAATGTTTGCAGCATTCAGTCAAAAAGCTGATATTGTAAGCATTAATCTTTTAGATCCATCAGTAATTGCAGGTCTATTTATTGGTGGAACAATGCCTTTTTTAATATCATCTTTAACCATGAGATCTGTTGGTAAAACGGCACGTAAAATGGTTATAGAAGTTCGAAGACAATTTAAATCTATAAAAGGTTTGATGGAAGGAACAAAAGAACCTGACTATGAACGGTGTATTGAGATTAGTACAAATGCAGCATTAATCCAAATGCTTTTACCCGGAATATTAACTGTTACTGTTCCCTTTTTAATTAAATTTGGTTTTGGTGTAAATGGTAATATGGCACTTGGTGGTTTTTTGGCAGGAGCAACATTAACTGGTGTTGTTATGGCATTGACAATGGCAAATGCTGGTGGTGCATGGGATAATGCAAAAAAATATATTGAGGCTGGAAATTTTGGAGGAAAAGGCTCTGATGCCCATAAAGCCGCTGTTATTGGTGATACTGTTGGTGATCCATTCAAGGATACATCTGGACCATCACTTAATATTTTAATTAAGTTGATGGCGGCGATTTCTCTTTTATTGGCAACGTTATAACTGAATAAGAAAATTAATTATTTTAAAAAACTTATTCTTATAAGGACGAGCGGCACACTCTAGAAATTAATGTTTTGTATAACTTCTTAAATTGGCAACATTGCACAAATGTAAGGAATTCTTTATTTATGATCCTAAGTTTTAGCAAAGAATTATGGTGCTAATTTTTCTACATATTTTCTAATTAATTTACAAAAACCAGGAATACTTACAGAAAGCCTATCCGCTATTTCTTCTTGATAAATATGAGAAGTTTGATTACGACATTTTATCAGTTCAAGAAATATCTCGGCATCTTTTTCTGTTATAAGATTAACCTTACAAGCGGTTCTTATTACATGATTTGGACCACTTATTTCTGGTTCAACAGAAACAACTTTTTCTAAATATCTTTTTATATATTTCCAAAAAAGATCCACCGATAATTCAAAACGCTTTATCATGGAATCCCTACTCATTCTCTCTAATTGTTCTTGATCAAAATAATCTTATTCATTTTGAGAATTTTCTTCTAAAATATATTTATAATTATTAATCGATTCTTCCAAAACAATTAAAACATCTATTAATACTCGATGTTTCTTTTTTAACTTTTCCATTCTATTCCTTCAGATAATACATTTTTTTTAAAATCTTCAGATACTAAATGTAAATCAACTAAATCAACAAATAAAGGAAAAGTTGTCTCTTCTATATCAATTTGTATTCGTGCAACTTTTGTTAGATCTACTTTTTCACCAGTATCAAGAGCAAGATCTATATCTGCCCCCTCTCTGTTTTCTTTTGTTGCTCGTGAACCAAAAAGATAAACTTTACATTTTGGAAGATGTTTATGAATAATATCAAGCAATGTTTTTTTGTGGCGACTCACTGTATCATTAATTTTCATATAAACTTTCAAAGTTAGTAAAAGCTCTTCTAAGTGCCCAATTTTTGTTGGGTGCTAACGCATTTTCAACTCTTTACCAAAATATAAGCCTGGACAGCATTTGGAATTTTGCGTATCCATCTATTAAAACTACATCTATTTCTAAAAACACCTGCAAATAAATCTAACTGATAAAGATTATTTACAAAAGCACCACCAACATCATTAAGCACCCCAAGACGAATTTCTTCTTTTTTATTTACAGGATTTTTGTATTTTATCGCTATGATTTTTCCTAAACCAATGTTGTAAATATCACCTGCAAAAACAGCTCCTCCGTGATTTAAAATACTATTTTTCATTGAAGCTTTATCTCTTTTTACCTGTTTGAAATACCAATATCTTTTTTGACGTTTAATATCTTTTACTTTTTTGTTATACGCAATTCCGTTACTTTTATCAACGTTAAAAAGCAACTCTTTTTTATTTGGCATTCTGACAAGAACCGTTCCTTGCATAATTGCATCTTCCATTCCAGCTCTTGTAAGCCAGACTAATGGTTTTACCTTTTTACGATTTTGCGGTTTTTGTAAAACACCATTTAAAACATCCTGTTTTGTATATCTAAACCTGTCTTTTTTCGCAAAATTTTTATCAATAATCTTATATAAAGGACAACAATATTTTGCCGTTTTTTTGTAACTACCATTAAATGTAAAAATTGCATATTTTGTAAGCCTTATTTTGCCCTTATCCAATATTCCCCAATTCCAAAAATTTTCCGGAATCTTCACATTATTTTTATAAGCAGCCTTTGTATCTCCGGACCATTTAATAAATTTAAAATTTTTATTCAAAAACTTTGGATCTAAAATTCTAAAACCTCTTTTTCTTTTTTTATCGTTTTCTATACTCCAAATTATAAACTTAAGAGTTTTTTCTACCTTATTACTATTCAAAATCTTTTTGTCAAAAACTTTAGGTTTTACAATTTTGGGATTCGATCTTTTATTTTCTCTAAAATATTTTAAAGCCAATTTTGCTGCTTTTTGCAATTTTAATGGATCAGTTACAATGTTTTCCTGGCCAAAGAGCTGTTTTACTGGCCTGAAAAAATTTGTAATATCTGTCCTTTTGATATTTTCACCTCTTTTTGCAAGGGAATAAATTTCCTGGTTATCTAGATGAAAAGGAAAAATCGAAGATATAAAAAATGTAGAAATTAAAAAAACTTTATTTTTAATTCCCGTTCGTGGTGTCCCTCGATACAATTTGCAAAGCAAATCATTCGGGATGATCGGGAATAAGAAATATCCCGTTCGCCCTGAGGAACAATCCGGAGTTTTACGAAGGATTGTATCTCGAAGGGTCTCGAACCATGAATAAACCTTACAAAATTTACTCATCTTGTCTCCCTTAAGTTAAAAATTCTTATTACAATTTATATTAAAGCATATTTCAATTTGAAAAAGCAAGGCGTTACAATCCAATAAGCCTTCGCCGGTTTACTTCACAAAATAGTCATAAAAACTATAAGGCTTTGGCCCACAAGTAAAGCTAGCTTTTATAAATACTTGTAAATTGATTTTAAAATTAGCTATTCTTTTTATTAATGGTCAACATGACCAAACTTGGGAAACTAAATCAAATCCTTGGGGGGAAAGGGAAAACAATGAAAAAGAAATTAATTTCATTATTCAAACTTATTAGCATAATTTATCTGATAATCTTTTTGCCAAAAATAATCAGTTATCAAGACAACAAAATACAAATCTTACCAATAATAAAACCGGAAACTATGATTGGTATTCAAAATCTGACGCAAGCACCCAAATTTGAGTGGATTAAAACGTTAAAATTGGTTCTTGTATCAAACGATATAAACGAAATACATACCACAAAAAACAAAAATGTTAACTTGTTGCTAGAAAATAGTTTTGATGTTAGAAAAATCTTTGTTCCAATGGATAAAAAAAATTATGATTACACAATTGAATATACAGATAAAATAGTCAATACAAAAAAAGCAGATTTACCTATTCTTAAATGGAACATAAAAGATGAGTCCATTCCTAGAAAACATATTGCAACTTACGATGCAATCCTTTTTGACATGATAAACAGTGGCTTACGTCACGATTTATGTTTTTCAACCCTTATAAAAACACTACAAACTGGCGCTAAATATAATAAAAGAGTAATTATTCTAGATAGACCAAATCCACTAGGGCGATGTATGGAGGGTCCTGGCAGAATTCCATTAAGACCCGGTATAACAACCGGTGAACTCGCATTTTATCTTAATAAACACTATTTAAAAAAGCCAACAAAATTGACCGTAATTCCTCTTGTTAATTGGATAAGAACAAGGCCTCTATCTGGCATAAGCACCAAAAACTTCCCTTCAAATATAAAAGGTATAAATTCTTGTTACGGTTACAGCTTCTTAAGCTTATTAAATGAAATAAGTCCAATCAATGTAGGAAATAACACACGAAATGCATTTGAAATGTTGTTATTTCCACCAAGAAAAGATCTTTCTGAGTGGGAAGTAGGGTACATGAAAAAACTTTGCTTCCAGCTCGGTATTTTTTGCAGAAACTATTCTTTTTGGGACGACAAGAAAAAAACTCGTTTTAATGGTGTAAAGTTCAGAATAAAAAAAGATATTAACAATTTTTCAGCCTTTAACACATTGTTAACCCTTATTAGATTTTTAAAAAATAGAAAAAATATACAACTTTCGTATTCGAATATGTTTGACAATATGATAGGATCAAGTGATGTACGTAAATTTTTACAAGACCATTTAAGTTTTAAAGATTTAAAAGAAAAAACAGAAAGAAACTTAAATAAATTTTATCAAAAAGCAAAAAGTTATTTTTTATATAAACCTTTTCCACAAATTAAAGATATTGAAATTATGAAAAGCTAGTGCACAATAAAGAATTTGGTTTTATATTAAAAAGATTTTTACCTTATAAAAAAAAACTATCTGTACTTTGTTGTCAAAAAGGCAAAATAAATCTGATAACCCAACCAACTGAAAAATGCCATCAACTCTGGCCTGGAATGTTGATCTGTTTTACTCCAACTTTTAATAATAAAAAAATCTGTATTGCTCATGATATTGAAATAATAATGAGCCCAGAACAAGAAAATTTCTCTAATCTTTATTGGGTTCATCATCTTTTGGAAATCTGTTATTATTTTGTTCCACTAGAAAATCCTTGTTAGCAAATTTTTAATCATCTATATAATTGCTTTTCGATTGTAAGATTAGAAAAGCTCTTTTTTAAACAAATTTGGCTTATTAGAAGAATATACTTGTTAAAACTGCTAGGATTGATAGGTTTTTATCCAGATAGATCGCTCGTAAAGCACTTATCACTTTATGAACAATTAACTGTGAAGTCTGTTGACTTTGTAAATAAACAAAAAGTAAAATCTTTAAAAATGAATTTGAATAAAATTACAAATTTACAGATAAAAAAGATGAATGAATGGGTTTTAAGTTGCTTGAGTACTCATCCTTGTTTTAAATTGTTTAAGACTTTTAATTGGTCTTATTTAGAGTAGAGGTAAAAATGCAAACCAAAAAAAAATTCGAAAAAATTATTTTAATTCTAGTTTTAAGTTGCAGTTTCATCGTAAAGCTTCCCGCAATTTTTAATTTAAAAACACTCACTGGTGACAAAAGTCTTGATTTTACTTTTCCAACCAATGTTGACACAAAAAACAAACAGGTCGAAAATCTTGAAAAAACGCTACAGGAATTTCAGGAAAAAGCTGAAGAAGCAAATAAAATTATAACAAACACATTAAACACTATTCAGACAGAGATAAACAATACGAAAAATCAACTTAAAACGGTATCAGAGACTCAAGCAGAACTTTTAAACAAAAAAATTAATCTTTTAAACACAAGAAAACAAAACCTAACACGTACACAAGACCTTTATAAAGAAACCGCAGAAATCACTAATAATCACATAAAAAAGGTACAAGAAATAATCACTAACCTGCAAGAAAAATTTCCCAAACCTGCTCCCAAAACAGTTTATCTATGGAAAGAATTCAAACAGGTGCGAGCAAAGATTGCAGAACATATAGAAAAAACAGAGGCAGAAAAAACAAAAATAGACAGTCTAAATAAACAAAAAATAGCCGAAAAAGAAATTCTTTCCTCTCTAAAAAAACAAACAATAGAAAAAGATGATGAAAGAAAAGAATTGTTAATAATAAAAGGGGAGCCAGAAAAAGAAGACCCGGCAAATATAGCAATTAAAGCCGACATTATTGATCAAGAATTAAATTTGTTGGGCGAAAAAATTGATTATTCGACTTTAAAAATTGAAAATCTAGATCAAGAAACTAAATTCAGACAAATCATTATTGAAAGCCTACAACTTTATCTTAATAAAACACAAAAAGAGTTAGTTGTTATTGAAAAAAGATTGATTTTAAGTGAACAAGATGTCCAAACTGCAAAAACAGAATGGGAAAATGAGGTAAAAAAATCTCTAAAAATAAAAGGACGGTTAGATGAACAAAGAGATATTAAAAGAACAGAAAAAGAGGAGCTAAGCACACAACTTGAACTCTCCGAAGAAGAACTAAAACAGTCAAAAGAAGAAGGCAATGAGGTCAACATTTATTTAGCCGAATCCAGACAGCAAGAAATCCAACAAAAAGTTTATTTTCTAGATAAAGAAATAAAATTAATAGATGTAAGAAAAGAAAGAGAAGATGATCTTGCAAGGGCCAAAAAGCTACAATATGAAACAATAAATACTTACCATAAAATAAGTATAGAAAAAGAAACTATCGCAAATTTTATAAAAAATTTCAAAGATCAAAGAAATCAAATTATCACCTCACTAAATCTATTGAAAGATAAACAAAGAGAAGCAAGTTCCCTTTTGGCCCAGGCTTCTAGAGATTTTGATTTTGTAAAATCAAAAATAGAAGAAGTAAAAACTAAAAAAGACATAATTTTTAAAACAAAGATTAAAATTTATAATGATATTTTAAAATACTATGACGAAACAAAAAAACTGCTCAGTAAAAAAACCAGGGTTATTCAAAACTATCAGGCAACAATTTCTGATTTAATTGGTCGCGAAGAAAAAATTTTGAACCAATACGATTTTGTAATAAATGACCTTGAAACTAAATTTATCTCAATCAGTATCTGGAAAAGATCCCCGAAAGCAATAACTTTTGATGAACTTTCAAAAGTTGTTAACAATTTTGAGAAATTTTTCAAAAAACTTTTCTGGGATACACCAGATTATTTAGGTCCAACAAGCCTTTTAAAAACAATAGGAAAATTAAACTTTTATAACTATCTCAATCTACTCTTTTTCATTTTATTTTTTATATTATTTTTTATTGTATTCAAAAAACTTTTACATATTGTACGAGGCAAAATACAACGTAAGCTCATCTCGCCAGAACAACATTATGGTTATCTTTATCTAAAAATAGTTATCGATTCTCTATTAGAATTTGCAGCAAACAACTTTGCACTACTATTCAGCTGGTCATTTATTTATCTGCATATTATTTTTAACTTTAAATATCTCTTTTCATTAATAAAACCTCTTGCAAATCCATACTCAATAACAGTTTTCTATCTTATCTCTATTCCAATTTTAATGTATCTTTCTGCACAGATGATAGGAACTATAAAAACTATAAATAAAAAACTAGGCTCACTTTTCTTTTCTGAGACAAGCCAAATAAAATTTTTATTTTTGATAAAAATTATTCTTTATGCAACATCAATTTTACTTCCATTCAAACAAGCATTTTTAACATTCATTACTGCTCCTGCAAATCTTCCAAACGTTATTACTGCAGCTTATTCTTTAATTTTAGTAGTAGTAATGTTGCTTTTCTTTTGGAAAGAAGATGTGATGGCTCTAATTCCATCTCAACATAAATTTTTCATTTGGTTTAAAAGTAAAATAAACAAATATTACTATCCTGTTTTTATATTTTTTATGGGTCTATTTATTCTTTCAAATCCATATATCGGATATTCAAATCTAGCTTGGTACTTGGCTTTTGCAGTTCCGTCTTCAATATTTTTAATTTACGGTATATTTTTTATTCACTACTACATCCGTAGATATTCCATCTCATTTTTTTTACAAGAAGAAGATGAAGAAATTAAAGACAAATTTGATCACGCAAAAACCTATTATGGATTTTTTGTTATAGCAACATTTTTAGTTTTAATGTTTTTTGGATTTATTTTGCTTGCAAGAATTTGGGGGTTTGTTTATACCCCTGCCTTTCTTTGGAAATTATTATCTCAAGATTTGGTTATTCCAATGGGGGCAGATGTAAAATTAGGAATAGTTCAACTTTTAATACTAATAACATTTGTCGCGGTTGGTTTTTTAATTTCTTCTTTGGTATACAAATTTATTTTAAACAAACTATTTGATATTTTTCGTACAGAGCCAGGTACCCAAAATACTATCTTTAGAATATTTCATTATTTAACAATAAGTTTTGCAATAATGTTAGGATTTATAACGATAGGCCTTCCACAATTTATCCTTACTATCGCTGGTCTTCTAGCATTAGGTGTTGGTTTTGGTTTAAAAGACCTGATAACAGATTTTATTGCAGGTTTTATAGTTTTGATTGAACGTTCAGTTGAAATTGGCAATTATATAGAAATTGATGAAAATACTCGCGGAACCGTACATAAAATTTCTGCAAGAGCAACAACAATTAGAACAGCCCGAAATTTTTCTTTAATTGTGCCGAACAAAGATCTTGTTACAAAACCTTTAACAAACTGGGGAATAGGTAGACTTGCAGTAGGTTTTGAACTCAGTATTTTAGTTGAATATAGTGTTGATCCCGAATTAGTTAAAAATGTTTTAAAAGAAACCATAGAAAAACATCAATTAATATTAAAAATTCCAGGAATAACAATACGGTTAGAAGAGTTTCAAGATAACGGCATGCTGTTTTTTATAAGAGCATTTATAAGTTCAAGAAGAGTTCGAGATCAATG
>SDBT01019402.1_pt1 | contig 10657 bp, 11 predicted proteins | sample 2277101 | NCBI WGS metagenome assembly SDBT01 (sample SAMN10404973, study PRJNA504765) | marine sediment metagenome | isolation source: marine sediment core GS10_PC15, 103 cmbsf | place: Arctic Ocean: Southern Knipovich Ridge | collected 2010
AACTATATAATCATTAACAAACTTAAATAATTCTTCTTGCATTATTAAAGAAGTATCAGTTCCCTTATCTATCCCACCATATATTATATCGAAGGTAAAGCTATCTTCCTTAAAATCCACCATCTCATGTAAAAGTGAAGCTACTTTCTCATGCTTCTCATGAAAAAAAGCTTTAAGCCCACCTCTCTCATCAGCTTTAGCAAAACCTTTTGCGTCTAAGATTTCTTGCAAACCTAACATAACTTTAGCTTGTTTCTGAAAAGCTACTTTAGAATAGAACTCATCAGTTTTCTGTTCTAACAAAAAGGCAAACTTCTTCTGTTCAGCTAGAGAAGCATCAGGATGAATAGTTTGGGCTTGGTCAAGAAAGAATTCACTATCCATCCCACTATCTTCTTTCTGTAACCTAACGTTCTCACTAACAGTTTCTCTCAATAAAGCATTCTCTTCTCGTGTGCGTTTCTTTCCGAGCACCGAAACGAATTGACCTTTTTCGTTTCGGAATATAGATTGTGGAGTAGCTCGTTCTGTTGTGTTTTGTTCTATAATAGGTTGTATAGTTTCAGGTTGTTTCTCATCTATAGTAGGTTGAATTTGAGCTTGTTCTTGTTGTTCTTCAACTCCAACATCTTCTACAGCTTGCTCAGCAGCTCTAACATCCATAGGTTCGCCCTTAGCTTGCTTATCCATAACGAAGATTAGATGGTCTAAGTTTCCTCCCATCGTAGTACCTTCATTTTCTTTAGCTAGCTTTCGTAGCTCTGTTATATCTTTAGTTTGAAAAGCTTTATCAATTTTAGCTCTATTTAGTCTTGGAGGCTCAAACAGCATAGCGTCTTCTTCTGTCATGCCTGGAAGTTTGCCGATTGTTAGGAAAGTTTCTACATCATCTCTATTCCAATCTCCAGATAAAGTCTTATCAACTGCTTTGTCTAGCACAGCTTGAGTTTGGTCTTTACCTAACCCACCAAAACTTTTAACAGCTTTTCTTTTCTGATTACCTATATAAGCTTGGGCAGCTACACTTCCGCCCGCCCTCACACTAAATGGAAGTCCAAGAACTACAGCTTCAACACCTTTATTCTTATAAGACTCTTCCCAAGCTTGAGCCATTCTATCTTTAAGTTTACCTTCACCTCGCACGCCTGTAGCAAAATGGAGTAATCTGGTAACATCTTCCTCACCCAACTCACCAAGCATGTTACTATACCCACCCTTTTTCATCATCTTGCTAGTAAAGTTATCTAAACTTCCGCCAGTCTTTTCCACCCATTTTTTAGCAAAGGCTTTAGTTAGCTTCTTACCAAATGGTAGAGCTCCTATAATAGCTTCACCGGTTTCTTCTCCGGCTGATTCTATAGTAACTTCACCCCAAGCTTTCAACCATGCCATAGGAGAGCTCTCTCCAGGGATATCTATAATGAGTCTTTCATCACCATCTACATGAGCGGCTTTAGGCATCATTCTATTAACAGCATTAGCTGCGACGTTTGGAGATAAACCGATTGTACTTCTAGTAATAGCTCTACTAGCCCAACCAGATGCTCGCCAGGCTTGTTTAAGAGCTTTATCAGGAACTCTTCCACCGAGAGTTCGTAACAATAATCTCTGTCCTACCTTCTGCCCCATCTTAGCAAACCCACCAGTCATAGCAAATTCAAGCATGTACTTGGGTAAGACAGATGCATCTGATACTACCTTAGCACCGAAAGTTTCACCTCTCTCAGCTTTCTCCATTTCGGCCGCTTTTATCTCAAACCAGTCTGTGACTCTTTGAATATCTCCTTCTTTAGTTGCTCGCCATCCTGGGAATCTTTCAAACCCAGTAGCTCTCGAACCAACATGAGGCGGAATTACATACTTGTCATAGTCCCATTTTGATTCAAGTCTAGATAAAGATTGCCTAGTCGGAGTAGATTCCATCATCTTTAGAATCTCCCCGCCTATAGGAACAAGTGTTTGGAGAGCTTTCATTGGGTCACTAAAAATATCCTTAGCTCTCTCACCCGCACCTACTGGAAGAATTTTGCCTGTATCTATCTGAGTTACTTTACCTTCTTCATCTTCTAGTTGCCAGAGGTTATCTTCCTCACTAACAATCTTATATCCTTTATCAGCTATAGTAGACCGTAGCTTATCAACATCTGTCGCAGCTGGTGTAAAATCAAGTGATGTACCAATACCAGAACGGTATATAGAAGGCATTATTTAGAGAGCTCCTTTCTAAGTTCTGATTGAAGAGAATTAGAATCTACAGGACCATTGCTATTTTCTTCTTGATTTTGTGCTGCTACCAAACTATTACTAGATGCATCCCAAGTATATCCCATCTGAGTCATCTTCTCAGGCCAGTCATTCCACATATCTACGTCAGAGATATTACCATCAACCCAGTACTTGAAAGCTGTCCTCTCATTGATTGGTTTTCTTGGTTGCTTCTCAAAGTTAAAAGCACCTCTATCATTAGGAGTAGCTTTCATAGTTTCACCAGTCAACTCAGACAATACATTAGATTGCATTTGCTTAGTTGCAGCATCTCCCATACTTTGTCTAACTTTTGCTCCACCTTCACCAAATGCTAAGTTAGTCATATCTTTAGTTTTCTCATGTTGTAGTGCTTGTACTCTTGAATTCTGATACATAGCAGTCATTTGCTGACTCATAGCACCTAGTTGTTGTTTAGCAGCTTGGTTCTGTGATTGCAGTTGTTTAGTTAGAAAACCGCCAGATACATAGTCTCTCCAAAGCTCAGGATAATCCTTCTTCCAACTTCCCATCTCAGCAATCTTAGCTCTGTTGAGAATAAATTGGTCATTGCCTAATATAGCTTGATTATTGGCGTTTTGAATATCTAGCTGTTTTAGTTCTAAATCTCCCTTAGCCACCTCATTATCTACACCAGTTCTATATGCTTTAGATTGTGCATAGAAACTAGCAAATGCAGCATCTGCCGTTGCCATCTCAGCCCGAGCCTCAGCAGATGTAGCTTGAGCTCTAGTTAAGTCTGTCTTAGCTTCAATGAGTGGTATCTCTATATCAAGCTTCTGCTGCTCGAGAGCTAACATCTTATTTCGACTCTTAACATTGGCGAATGATAGAGCAGCGTTTAGATCAGTTTCAAAGTATTTGAAAGGGTCTTCTCTTCCTTTTACTACTTGAATAGCCATTATTTATTTATTTCCTTTCTGAGTTCATTTATATCATATATGTTATTCTTGTTGATTATCAGAAGATTGTTGATTAGTAGCAACTTGTCCACCATAGCCACCAGCAAATCCACCTGCTGCAGCTACAGCTATTGAATAACCAAGTCCTGGAGGTTGTGTTGCATAGATATTTTCCAAAGTCTGAATACCACCTATACCTTGAGCAGCATTAACTGCCCAACCTGGTTCTGCTAATGTTCTAAGCCACTCATTGTACTGAGCAGATAACTGTGTTTGTTCTAACGACATACCTACACCTACAACTCCAGCTGTCTGAGCAAACTGTTGTCCTGGTAATCCTAAGGCTCCAGGTTGCAAACTTTTAGCTTGCGATAGAGATTGAAACTCATTCTGCTGACCTTGTTGTAGAGAATTATAAAGTGTCGGAGCTACATATTGCCCATAGAAATCGCCATAAGCATCTGCTACACCGTCCGCCTGAGTAGTTGAATATGCCACACCTGGAAGATTAAATCCTTCTTTAATTTGTGGGGCTATATTCTTCATATAGTTCTCTAACACAGGACCTGCGTAAGTTTCTTGCCATTGATTGATAGTCTGTTGTGGGTCGAAGCTATATGCAGGTTTACCGGCTATCAAATCTTGTATAGCCGTTTGAGACAAATCACCTATATTTCCGCTCTGTTGTGTAAAGTATTGATTATATGCACTGTAGAACTCATCTGGTATATTTGGAGTTAGCTGACCTGGATATTGCTGGCCTCCAACTCCAACATTTTGCTCTAAAAATATACTTGCAGAATCTATCAAAGATTGCTGAGCAGGTGATACAGTAGAAGCTGATTCAATATCTCCGCCACCACCACTAAAGCATCCCATAGTTATACCTCCTTAATATAAACAGTTTCAAATTTCTTCATTTTTCTTTTCTCATAAAGTCTACAAATGCTGTTATGCATATCACTAGCTAGATTACTAGCACTCATCATGATGTGAGAACATTTTCTATCTTTAGCTACATCCTCTGCAAACTTCAACATTTTTATACTTTCAATTCCTCTATGTTCAGGAACTACATACCAATAGTGTTCATTAGCAATTAGTCCTTTTCCAAGAGGGTTACTAAAGAATTGTAACCCGAGAATACCTACCACGTTTCCACTTAGTTTTAAGACAATGAGTTCTTTATCATCACTATCAATTATGTTTTTAAGATCTTTACCAAGAGCTATTCCATCTATGTCAATGTTAAAGTCTGAGCCATTATTAGTAACACTCCAACTATATATAACATGAACTAACTCAGAAACTTTTCCATTAAATATCTCAATCATTTTAATTACCTAAAATTCCCGTTTGTAAAGTGTCTTCTAAAAACATACTACCTCGTAGAGACCTTCTAAGAACTTTCTCTAATTCCATTAAGTATACTCTAAGTTCAGAGTCAATATCTTCTGGAATCGGCGGAAATATAACTTCAGGAATTATTTTGTCTTCATCAGTTGCCATTCTCTTCCTCTCTACACAAATTATCATGGTCAAGTTGCATTTCACATAGAGCAAAGTTACCTAACATTCTAACAAAACCGTCTGGATGGTGTTTAGCATAGAACATAACTTGTTGGTCATGGTCTCTTAACAAAGATAGTGCTTGCTCTTTTCCTGGATGAATTTCAGGACTAAATTTCTTTTTATCATTTTCCATTACTTTGCAGTCTCCCTAGTTAACTCAAATATCATGTTTCCTCTTATCTGTAAATCTCTAGAACTACCAATTGCTCGACTTTCAGCAGGTTGATAGAATCTAACTTTAACTTTCCTCGCCACAGAGTCAAATGGTAGTCTGTATAAAGTCCATCTATCTGTTAGAGAAATAGAAGACGTATCAAACTCAACCCACTCTGACCATTCAGCTCCATCATAGATAGAGTAAAAAACTTCTACTGTTGAGTTAACTATATCAGACTTTCCCAAAAATGAGAACCAATGCCATCTACAGTTAACATACTCGCCATCTGGAGTAGCTTCCTCTGTCTCATAGAGAGCTTCTATCTCATATCCATCATGAGTTCCTCTCTCGTCTAACTGATAAACATAACCATTGTCTGAGATGAAGATAGCTATAGGATTGCCCGATTGAGAGAACGCACCGTCACAATAGAAGTCAACTTCATCACAGAATAAATCTTTCAAATCTTCATCATCACAGTACCAGTCTCTCTCATTATCAAACACACTCATTCCCCTAACAGAGTCTCTAAAGTGTCCATGCTCCCAAGGTAGATTTGGATTCTTATAGTTTAGTGCGTAGTAACTTTTTGCATAAGTATCCCCAGCTTCAGGTATGAATATAAATAACTTATGATTGATTGGGTCTATTCCCATTGTGACTCTAGCCTTTTTACTGGCATCAAGTTCACTGAAGAGAGAGTCTTCTATCTGCTTACCGACATCTGTGAGTTGAGAGCCGCCAGAATATTGATATACTTTCAAATCTGTAGACAGAAAAATATGATAGTTCACAAATCCCCAAATAGCTTTAGGAGCAAATAGTCCAGTTTCGTGTATAACAGTTGGAAACATGAATAAGAACTGGCCGCCTAAATACTTCCCAATCGTTATAGATTTCTTAGAGTATAAAATCAAATCAGCTCCTAGCTTTTTAACTCTAACAATCTCACCAGTTGTATCTGTAAGAACACCTGCACCAGAGGTACCTCCACTCCAGTCATCTATATCCCCCAAGTCAGCAAATGCAAAGCCTCTTATGCTAGTAACACTAGTTGTTAAGTTGAAGTAGAAAAAATGATTCCAGAATTCTTCTATCTCCTTAACATTTGCAAAGTTAGTAAAATCAAAGCCTTTTGATGATACAGCTGCCAAATTTGTAGACGGATTAAATACATCTCCACTCTGTCCTTCATAGTAATATATATCATCTACATTGTTAGATATTAGCAAAGCCATCCCAGTTGTAGAGAACATTGTAGGGTCTGTAACTTTACAGAAGCTAAACCTATCATCAACATCTCCAGTGAATTTTGTATATACTCTAATATCATCAATGAAGATTCTATTTTTATTAGCCATAGCAGTCTCAGTATCTATAGCTAAATCATCAGCTGAGTTAAGAGAACTGAGATCTACTAATGCCATAGCATAATACCATTTATTAGCTAAAGGTATAACAATAGATGTTCCCTCAACATCTGTTCCACCATCTTGTTTTATAGTAACAGTAACTTGACAGTTGGCAAAATCTGCTCTTAGCCAGAAGCCTACTATACTATATCCACTACAATCTACATTAGATAGTTCTGCTGTAGCTATCTCAGTCCCAGCAGCGATAACAGCTTCAGCAGTTAGACGAAGAGAATAAGTACCTAGCTTAACTGTCTCAGGGTCTGGAGCAGCTTTCATATTAGTCCCAGCTGTCCAATCACTATCCCCATGTATTGTATAAGCATCTCCACTAGCCATTAAGGCATCTGGAATTACAGTTAGATTGCTATTATCATCAACTACAGTAACAACTCCATAAGTATCATCTGTTGTATTGTGAATTATATCATCTACACTAATAGTAGTTACAAAGTTCTGTCCAATTTCTATAAGCTTTCCAGTTGCTGCACTAGTAGTTGTACCTGAATCTACTTCACTCCCCTCACAATCATTTAGTAACAAACTCGGCATTATAGGAACCCACTGGTCTATGTCTGAGTTGTATAGATAAGCAGCTTTATCAGTTATAGCTATCTGATGAATTGTACCTACAGCATCAGTGTATTGAATTAGCTCCATACCAGTTCCTACAAGAGGTAAGTTGACACCAAGCTTTGAGTAACCAAGATGTTTTCTTATCAAATCGGTCTCTACAACCATATTAATCATGTTAGGTGAGAAGACACCTTGTAGGCTGGTAGGTTGGATATCTTTATTTAATCCTCTACGGGCAATAGAAATCTTTAATTCTTCTATAGGCATTATTATTTCCTTACTGTTTGTCTGGACTACCTGCAGCTCCAAATGGTAACCACTTCATATTTGGACTTCCACCTTGAGATAAAATCTGAAAATAGCTAGCACTAGCAACAATAGCATTTATAGCTACAAAAGATGATGCTGATGCTGCTTCTATTTTCTGTATAATATTACCAGCATTAGCAGATGGGTCAGCAGCAGATGAAATATATACAGCTAAATCATAGTCTGCTGATGACATATTTTCATATGCATAAATAGCTCCATGCATAGGAGCTTGGTATATTTCAGTAGATGCTAGAGCAACACCTGCAGAGTCAGTAGAACCATATAAACCTGGTGCAGTTTTAGCATCTACATAAGCTTTAATAGATTGCTGAGTAGCAATTCTGGTAGCATCATCACCAGACATAGTATCATCATCTAACAATATAGCAGAACTAGCACTAGCAATACTACCGTCGCTAGCTAGTTGTATGGCAGTGATAGAAGGAGCATCAGCATCATTTCCATCATTGAGAACTACTCTAAAAAGACCCTTCTCATCTAAACTAGTACCATCATGAGCTATCTCTACATATCCAAGTGTCTTAGATGAACCCGATATAGATGCTTTATGTCTCCACTGCCCAGCTCCTTCTCTCGCACCATTAGATGACGAGTTGGTGTTCTGTGTAGCCATCTGAGCACTTACAATATTAACTGCTAATAAATTTAGTGCCACCCAAGCTGACCCATCCCATTTATAAGGTACTGGCGGTGTAAAGGTAGTATCATACCAAATCCTTCCACTATCAACTTCATTCGCTGATAACAGTGTAGTACCGTCCGGCCTAAAAGTTGGAGCAGCACTAGTAACACCGGTGTAAGCTACACCAGCCCCAGGACTATGCTCACCTCCAGTATTACCAGTACCAAGGTTTTCATGTTCCTTCTCAATAACAGTTTGAGTATTTAATTCTACAGACCTAATCTCCGATGGAAGACTTCCAATCTTAGTGTGGTCTATAGGAGTTGTATTGTTCCAAACCATAATTTATCTCCTATGGAAAATTAACACACATTCTATCTTTAATAACAACATCTTCAACTTGTTTATTATACTCACACCAAGTACACTTTGAACATTCTCTAATAGGAAGTATACTCTTTATCATCTGTCTGTGCTTCTCACTACCCCAATTGTGTACTTCAAATCGCTGTTCTAACCTATGGTCTACACAAGCATATATTTTCTTATCAGTACAAATCTGTGTGACTAATGGACTAGCCAAACACTTATCGAAATCTTGTTTAGTACTAAAATCCTCATTATATTTGTGAGTAACAGTGTAGACATGAAAGTCATTAGTCTCCATCTTATGACAGTCAGTGAATATTTCTTCTATCTTCTTTCTATCAAGTTTAATTTTCCTACAACCTTTATAGTCTTTTCTACAAAGGTCAACAGGTCGAAGATGAAAATCGGTAACTCCAATGTCTCTAGCAACCCGACAAGTGTATACAATAGTATCTATATTCTCTGGTAGTATCAAAACCTTAACACAGATATCTGCTTTGCTACCACTCTTTACAAGATTCTCTATATTATATAAAACATTAAGACAATCATTTGTTCCTCGTATTTTCTCATAAACTTCTGGAACGGCCGAATCCAGAGATATCCCAATCCATCTACACAACCCAATATCATCGAATTTGTGTAGATAAACTCCATTAGTTATGATAGAGCACTCCATACCAAGACCAACTCCGTACTCTGTCATTCCAAGTACGTTATTGTTTAGTAATGCTTCTCCACCTCCGCCCCAACAGAAAGCTTTACAACCCATCTCAGCTAGGTTAGAAAGTGTATCACCTATGAAATCCTTATCCCAACTCTGAATACCTATATTGTTTTTTCGTAGATATCGTTGAGAGTTACAATAGTAACACTTCTGATTACAGTGACTTATTGGGTCTAGAGATGCTTCTATAGGAGCGGGCAGTTGGCCTTTCCCATCTAGCCAAGCTACAATCTTTTTATAATGCTCATAATATGTTAGACCTTTATATGAGTTGAAGGAGTTATACTTAGATTTACAATTCCACTCTGTCATAAGCTCATCCTCCAGTCTTTGAAGTCAGCTGCGAGACAGTCACTCTTAAAGTCAATTCTATCTTGTTGCATAATCATACTCAATATATGAGTTTGTATTTCTACTCTCAATCCATTCAAACCATGAGTTAATTTAAGTTTCTCTAAATCCTGTTCCTTACCATTTCTAACAGCAGACTCATTATACCATATATGAGTGTTGACTTGACTAAGAGCAATTATAGCTCTTATCATAGTAGCTGATAACGGTATCTTACAACTATTTATATGCTCATCTAAATCATTCTCAATCAACTTCATCTCTCTTGCATATTTCTCTTTCTGCTCAGGAATGAGAACTTCTTTCAGCTGATGAATAGACAATCTATCAATCAACTCTGCAAAGTGTGGTGTCCATTGTAGTTCCATACTTTCCTTTCCACTAAACCCATTATGGATTTAGATGTTATACCATGTTCTTACATTTCCAAAAGTAGCACTAGATGCTGTGTTGTCTAAGATAGAAATGGCATCTATATCTTCGGCTCCTCTCATTTCAACCTTAACATCTTCAGCAATCTCAAACAAATCTTCATGTATTGCATCTTTCAAAGCTCCTCCAATATCTCCTCTATCATAATCAGGACCTAAGGCTTCTGATTTCCAGAATAGATAACTATCTATAATTTTCTTATCGAGATAAACTAACGCAGTTACATATTTCTCAATAAATAAATCTAGCATAGGAATTGGACAGACAGAACTATCACCAGCAAAAGTTTGCTCAGTTGTTATTCGTAGTCTCAATTCCAACCCACTCATAAGCGGTCTATCAAAAGTAATAATATCACCAGTTCTTAGAGCATAAACAGGCCAGCCTTTTTGATTATCTTCTTCATTAACAATATTCTTATCCCACCAAGTTCTATTCTTTAGACGCAGTGGAGCATTTCTAGTACCATCGGCTTCTACTATCCGAAGTGTTACTAATCGAATCGCCGAAGCAGATGATATATCTATACTAGTATTATCCTCAACTAATGTAAAGTCAGCAGGTGTGGAAATGGCAGCATTGAAGGGATGCTTAGACAATGCCATCTTGAGAGCCGTCTCACAGAGAGAGTTCTCCAGACTATCATCTGTTCTACCAGTATGACTTCTAACAAGTGTTTTTATTTCTAATCTAGTTCGTGCCATATTATTGACCTCCAAGTTCCTTCAATATAACTACTAACGCTGTAGCAAATCCAGTAAATCCAGCAGCAAAAGCAGCCAATGTTATAGCCCAATGATGCTTTAGATGGTTACTCATAATCTTCTTAATCCAACACATGTCTGTTTTTAACTCTTGTAGTAAGTCACCATTCTCATCCGCCACTGTAATCAAGCCTCCATTCTTTAGATGCACCAGTATATTCTATTCGAGCATGAA
>SDBT01019403.1_pt1 | contig 10656 bp, 8 predicted proteins | sample 2277101 | NCBI WGS metagenome assembly SDBT01 (sample SAMN10404973, study PRJNA504765) | marine sediment metagenome | isolation source: marine sediment core GS10_PC15, 103 cmbsf | place: Arctic Ocean: Southern Knipovich Ridge | collected 2010
GGTAAATATAAATTTTCACTGCCAGGATAAAAATTTATAAGATTTGGGATAGTTACGTTTCCAGCATAAGGGCTTAGTCCATCTGTTACATTATATGTTATGCCATCAACTTCCACATTCATCTCTATCTCTTGAGGATCATAAGATCTATCTACTCTTTGAATCAATTTATACCAAAAAGCAATGTCACTAACACCAGTTTCCCAACTTTTTGTTTGATGCTTATAACGGCTTATATGTAATCCTGGTTCAGTAGAAGGATCACTTTCCCTCCAATGATATATCGTATCATCCTTATTTAAATTTGTGCCATTAATTACTAAATAATATTGACCAGCAGAAAGTGATATGGATTGAGAAAATTCTTGAAGATACCAACCTACCAACCTTCCCATGTTTATAGACATATTTCGAAGTATAGTTCCGTTTGGTTTATTTTCAATCCCATTTTCATAACCTTGTATCTGCACAAAAACTTCTTCTGTTGGAAGGATATCATTTTTTAATCCCATATATCCATAAATGTAAACTCCAAAAATAGTAGTAGGTGTTTCGGTAATATTAATTTGAACACCCCAACCCTGATCACTTAGGTCTACTTTCTCATAATTAGTAGAACTACCACCTTCTTCAATAGTTTTGGTTTCTTTTCCAAGCTTTATGTCAGTAAAATTAAGATCTATATCAGTTATATTCCAATCTGAGGATGGTAATGTTAAGTTTATTGAACTTAAACTATCATTAGTACCAATTTGATCTGAAAATTCTAACATTGGAAAGTTATAAGATACATTCAATGTTTCATCATTTTGGTTATATTGAGGTTGAGCATGAGATAAATTTGTATTTTGAAGTAAACCTATAATTAAAATTGATAAAACTAATGCCATAAATATTATATTTATTTTTTTTTTGAAGCTCTTCATATTAAAAATTAAATATTTCCCTCAAAATTATTAATAATTTTGTACAAATACTCTTATTTAAATTTTGATTGTTTAATTAATCATATTTTCTTAATTAATTCCATAAATTTGTTCTATAAAACTAATAATTGATTTGATATAAAAAGGTTTAAGGTATGTTTTTCCCCATATTAGAACAATTTTTCCCAATCGACCGATTTCATTTTAAAATTTTTTTAATGTTTTGTACCTTTTTTCCATCAAAATAAAATTTTCTTATATTTAATATTTCTAGTCTTGGAATTATTATATATAGCAATGTGGTAACTTTTTGAATTTTAATTTTGCTTAGAATTAAAAAAGTTTTACAAGAGATTTAAAAAAATATAAATTATTGAATTCAGGCATTAAGTTTTGTTAGAACAAAAGCAAAATTTTTACCTAAATTCTTAAATGTTCGAATACCTTCCTTATCATCCAGTACTTCTCCTGGAGCCCTTCCAACACCTAGATTCCAGTAGCTTGAACCGACAACGATCATCTGCTTTATCAAGAAGAAATAATTAATACCTGAAAACACGTGGACTGCTCCAGCCCGTCTTACTGCGACTACAGCCGCTCCAACCTTGTGAGTTAAATGGTCTCTTGTTGCAAATCCCGCTCGTTCTATTAAAGCTTTTACACTTGTAGTCAAATTTGAGAAATAAGTAGGTGAGCCGATAATAATGCCATCAGCCTCAAGCATTTTTTCGATATATTCATTCATTTTATCTCCTGGTAAAACGCATTTTTGATCATCATTTTCAATACATTTTAAACAAGCAGTACATCCTTTTAGCGTGTCCATACCGATCCAGACATACTCACACTCAATACCAGCGGCTTTTAATTCATCAATTACCATGTTTAAACAATGATAAGTATTACCTTCTTTTCGTGGGCTTCCGTTAAATAGAACAACTTTCATTTTTTCCAACATTTATAATCTTGTTTGTATATTAAGTTAATTATAATTTTTAAAACACTAAATAAGTTATCCATTAGGATTAACAATAGACAATATAAATTTAAGAAAAAGGGATTTTAAAAATGAATTTAATATTTTCAATCTTATTTTATTATAGAACTGAGATAAAAGATAAACCATGAAAACTCGACCAGAACTTCTTGCTCCTGTACAAGATTGGAAAACATTAAGAACATTAAACGGATTAGCAGATGCAATATATTTTGGTGTAAAACAGTATAATATGCGAGCTAAAGCAAAGAATTTCAAGCGAATAGATTTAAAAGCTATAGCAGAATATTGTCATGATCAACAACCTAAAATGAATGCATATTTATGTACAAACATATTAATCTACGATTCAGAACTACGAGATTTAGAGGATTTAATATTAGATGCTAAAGATGCTGATATAGATGCTATAATTGCTCACGATCTTGCGGCGATAAAAATTGCTAAAAAATGTGATATAAAATTTCATATTTCAACACAAGCTAATATATCCAACATTCAATCAGCTAAATTTTATGAAGATTTGGGTGCTGAGAGAATTGTTTTAGCACGCGAACTTTCTCTTAACCAAATTAGGAATATTAAAAGCCATTTGAAAAAAACTAAGGTCGAGTGTTTCGTTCATGGTTCAATGTGTACCTCGATTTCAGGGAGATGTTATTTTTCTGCTACCCTTAATAATTCTGAAAAATATTCTGCTAATAGAGGGAATTGTGTTCAATCATGTCGAAGAGAGTGGAAAGTTATTGACGATCAAAATAAAGAATTGATATATGATGGTCAATTGTTTTTGAATGCAAAAGATCTCTGTATGATTGAATATATTCCGGAGCTTATTAATGCCGAAATTGATGCTCTAAAAATTGAAGGAAGAATGAAAGACCCCTTATATGTTAAGACAGTATTAGAGTGTTATAAAGAAGCTTTAGATTGCTATTTCAATGGAACATTCACGCAGAACAAAGTAATAACATGGATTGAAAGATTATCTAAAATTTACAATAGAGGATTTCATACGGGTTTCTATTTTCAAAAGCCTACGGTTAAAGAAATTGAATTACTTAAAAGAGGTAATGTTTCTCCTTATAAAAAACTTTATCTAGGTAAAGTTTTATCTTTTGATAAAAAGAGTATGTCTGCGAACGTTTTAATAGAAACTAAAGAACTACCTTTACAATTAGGTGATGAGCTAATAATTAACGGAAAAGAATTTTATCATACTGAAAAGGTAAAAAAAATTATATTAAATGGACAGAAAATTTCGATAATAAAGAGAGAAGGCGATAGTAGTCCTATTAAAATTAACCTTCCTCTAAGTAAAGAACTTAAATCAAACGAAAAAATTTATATCATTTCGAATACATAAGTTTTATGATTTTGTTTTAGCTTAAACTAAGTTAAATTTGACATATTAAGATGGATTCTGAGGATAAAAGAAAAAAGTTAGTGGATGGTCTTATTAATAGAAAGATCCTAACTAAGCCAGAAGTAATTAAAGCAATGCTTAAAGTTCCGCGAGAAAAATTTTTACGCATAAAAGCAAGATCATCTGCTTATATGGATACACCATTATCTATTGGTTCCGGACAAACAATAAGCGCGCCTCATATGAACGCAATGATGTGTGAATATCTTGAACTCAAAGAAGGAGATAAAGTTTTAGAGATTGGAACAGGTTCGGGATATCATGCGGCTCTATGTGCCGAATTAGTCGCGCCTGAGAATTCTGAAAATCCAGGACATGTTTATTCAATTGAAAGGCATGAAAAATTAGTAGAAAGAGCAAAAATTAGTATAATTGAAACAAGTTATAATGATAGTATTACAGTAATTCATGGAGATGGTACATTAGGCTACCCCGAGGCCGCACCCTATGATAAGATTTTAGTCACGGCAGCTTCACCAGAAAAAGTACCTCCGCCGTTAAAAGGACAATTAAAAAATGGAGGAATTCTTTGTATTCCGGCGGGATCAAAAAGTTTTACTCAGAATTTATATATTGTTACTAAAGAAGGAGACGAGTTTAAGTCCAAGAAGATTACCGGTGTAAGGTTCGTGCCACTTATTGGGAAATATGGATTCGAATAAAAATAATGAAATTAATTTAAAAGTTTTTAATTTGATAAATGCTTTCATATATTTTCTTATCTCAAATATATTTAAAACAAAAAAGGATTTATAAAAAAAGATTATTTATTCAAACGATTTCTCGTTTTTTTAAGAATTAGTTTCTTGCGAATTTCCTTTACAAATTCATTTTTTTCAATACATTTTTTCACAGATCTGTTCGAGAAAGACCAGTAAATATCTTTTCCATTAGTATTACAATAGTCTTTAATGTCAAATAACCTTGAATGTATTAAGTTATTAAATATTAATTTAACTTCACACTATATAAAGATAGTTAAAATCGACAAAAATCGTAGCAAAACAGATCGTAGCAAAACAGAGAATTACAAAAAAGTAAAATCAGGAACTTAATATATTTTTAATTTCAATTGAATTTCAAAGGATTCATCAAGTTTGAATTGAGGTACTATGCATATTCCTTGAAAAATATCTTTATAACCCTCATCTGTATATACATACGCAATTATAGGGAATTTATTAATTGCTATTTGTCCCGTGTTGCATGAACAAAATATATCAAAATTTAAATCGTAAGTTTCATCGTAAGCTTTGAAATAATCACCAATATACTGATTTGGTTTTAAAATGTCACTATTCTTTTCGTAAATCGAATCTGATCCATTATTACTCCATAAGAATCTATCTGGATCCCCGTTAAAGAAAAATGGAATATCTATTGCAATATATATATTCTTTATGACTCTTTTTAGAATTTCCTCATATTCAGGGAGAATATTAAAATTCCCCTTTAAAGTTAAAATCAAACTATTTTTTTCAACCATAATTGTTTTGGTAATTAAGCATGGAATTTTTTCATCAGATTCAGGATTTTTTATATATCCTTCTTTTTCCATCTCAATAATGGCATTTTTCCCATCTTTTTCATTTTTAATCACTTTAAAATCACTATTTATAAAATCTCCAAATTCATAGTATAGGTCTGAGCTAAGTTGTTCAAGAGAAACATCGTTATGCAGAAATCTTAGGCGCAACATAGATCTACGGAACCTATCCACCATTATTTCTTTATTCTGAATTTTTTCATCATCATGATAGGCTTCATACCATCTTGTTAAGGTATTCAATAAATTATAGGACTTTGGCTTATAATCTAATTCAAAAATGGTTCCACCTTCAGAAGGATTGATATATACATTTAATATATCAGATTCAATTAAAACATCCATTTTACTATCCTTATTGAAATCTAGCGGAACTACTTGAATGTATGAATCTAAATTTGGGAAAATTAAATTCTTCATTTCATCAATTAGTTTCTCTGCATTTATCAAATGTGTGTAAACAGAAAACCTTAAGAACTGTAAATATACTCCTCCAAACAAACCATGCCAGTAGCAATCGTTACATTGTGCCTTGTATATCTCATCCCAAGCCAGATTTATTTTTGACTTTATTTTTGAAGTTAATTCGTTATCCTTTATTTTATCTAAGCGTTTTTCTATATTAATGAGTTTTTCCCGAACATAAAGCATTTTCTTATGCATATTATTTGATTCAGGATATTTTACAAGAAAATAACGCCAGAAGCCTCCCTTTAAAAATTGATAAGTCATCTGCTTTTTTTCATTAGCTTTAAGCTTTTTTCTAATTTTTTTAAAACTTTTTCTTATATTAGTTGGCAAAACCCATTCTTCCATTTTATCATAACTCGCTGTCGGAATATATACCAAACCCCTAGCGGGATAATTTTTCATGTATTCCGAAAGTGTAATGGATTTAATCCAACTATTGTTCGTAATTTGTTCCAAAAAAGCTGGTATAAAAGGTTTATCTCCATCACCTTCGTGATGACCCTTCCCCTCAACATAACAAAATTCGTGTGTAGATCCCCATACACCCATTTTTTCGGCATCTGATATTAGAAGTGCCATTTTATCGCCTTTTTCATCAGCTACTTCTTTTAAATAGTCTATACTATAATAAGTTGGCTTCCATGGTGTTAAATATCTTAACTCTTCATTAATGGGAAAGATTCTAATTGTCTTTCCTTCGTCTTCCGTAACATAGGTATAGAACGTATCATTTTCAGTAAGGCCACAAGATCTTAAATGATTATCATCAACAATTATATATTTTAAACCCGCATCATTTAAAAAAGTAGGATAATTAGGCTCCCAGACTCTTTCTGATAGCCATGCGCCTTTCACATCCAACCCAAATTCTTTTTTAATTAAATCAGATAATTTTTTCATCTGGGCAATTCGGTCCCTATGTGGAATAATTGCGAACACTGGTTCATAATATCCTCCCCCGATGATTTCAATTTGATGGCGTCTTGCCATGGTTTTTAATTTTTTAATGATTTCAGGCTTATTCTCGATTAACCACTCGAGTAAGTTTCCTGAGAAATGCAAAGTAACTTTCACTTCAGGAAATTCATAAATATTATCAATTAAAGGACCATAAGCCTTTTGAAAGCAGTCTTCTATAACGTGATCGAAATTATCCACTGGTTGATGAAAGTGGAAAGTTATTCCTAGAAATAAGGTTTTTTCTTCAATCATTTTTACAAATCTCTCTAATTAAATAAGTTTTTTCATATAATTGAGTAAAATTTCCAATATTGAATAGCTTTAACTAATAAATTAGAAACAAAATTATGATTCAAAGATAATTAAGATTTAACGATTTAAAAAATGATCTAAATCTATTTGTTTTCTATTATTATTTAATACCTCAAAATCGAAATAATCGTCGAAATTTTCTTTAATTAAACCTGTTTGCATTAAATCATGCTTTAGTTCTTCAGTATTATAAGTATTGATGTAAGATAATTCACAATTATATAATGCTGTTATAGCTTCTAAATCGTTGTCATAATTTAAGTCAATTATTCTATTGTATGTAGTTCTATTATCGCCCTCTAATCCAATTAAATTCGCAAATAAGTCATGACTAATGACTTTTACATTTTCTGGATATTTAATCATCTGGTCATTAGGGAGTTCCATAACTTCATCATAATGATGCCATTTTGTGCCAACAATGAAAAGCATTGTATCTGAAGATTGATATTTTTCAATCTTATAAGAATCAATGATTTTTAATTATGATGTAAAAAACCTTAAAGAATTCTTTAAAAATTAAGGATTATGATGTTTTTCACTATATTTATAACAAAATCAGAAAAGTTCTATAACTTATAAAAACAATAATTATTTGCATACAATAACATTATATTAATATTAAACACCTATTAAATGGTAAAAATGGTACATAACTTAGATAAAAATTTATTGAAAAGTGTTTTTAATTCTAATGAATTCAAAGGGTGGTTACTTTCACGACGATGGTTCGGGGATAAATTTTCATTATCCAACTTGGAATTCGAGGTTTCCTTTTCATATTTTGAGATTATTTCCAAGAGAATTTTTTTTACTGTTATCGACATAGAAACTACAGGATATTTAAAGTCTTATTTTCTTCCTCTTATTTATTATAGGAAAATTCAAGAGATTCTCGAATTAAGTGAAAAACAGAGAGATAATGTAATAAAATTAACAGAAAATACATTCAGTAAAAAGCTGGTTCTGAGTATTGATAATATTGACAAAATCTTTACGCTTAATCTTGTTGAAGCAGAATATTGTTTATTATTCTGGAAAAAATTACTATTTGAAAAGAAAATCACTGAAAAATTTCCCTCACTCTTTTTAGATCTAACTCTCTATACCGAACAATTCGAAGATGATGTCAACATGGAGAAAGTTCAGAATTTTGTAGAAGCCGGGTTATATCCTGAGAGATACGAGTTTTCACTCGAGCAACTAGGGATGGGCAATACAACCAATTTATTATTCAAACTAAGTCTTATCAACAAAAAGGCTTCAGGAAAGAAACCTATATCTTATGTCATGAAGTCGTATAAGGAATATAAAGAAATTATAGAGCCATCAATTTTAAAAATTTTAGTGATAAATAAATATCCAAATGCTCCTAAAATATACGGAACTATAAAAATTAAAGGAGTAGAGACATTAGGTATTTATGAAAATGTAGAAGGTACTGGAAATTTAGGCAATATCTACTGGAAAGAAGTAAATGAAATGGTTAATGACGTCTTTAAGAATATTGATAAAGGCTATAGTGGACTTGAGGACAAGGATGAAATTTCAACTTTTATGAATAAGTATTTTGTCGAAACCTTAAAAGTTTCTGAAGAAATTGGTGCATCAATAAACAAATTACATAAGTCTCTAATTTTTCCAAGTGATGAAGATTACAATTTAGAGGCTGTCCAGAGTGATAATTATCTTCAAAAATATACAGAAAACCTTAATTCAATGATTTTAAACTTAAGAAATAATATTAGTCAAAACACTGAGAACAATTTTTATCATTTGCCTAAAATAAATTCCATATTAATTGATATTAAAGATATCATTGAAAAATTCCGAATTGAGTTTAAGGACGAGAGAATCAAGATACAACCGGTTCACCAAGATTTACATATGGAGCAAATCCTATACAATAAAATTAACGAGCACTATCAGTTCTGTTTTATAGATTTTGAGGGCGACCCTCAGCTTACGCTTGAAGAGAAGAAAGGAAAATTCCCTATTGAGAAGGATATAGCTTCATTTTTAAGATCATTAAGTTATATCAAATTTAATACTTTCTTAAATTTCATAGAAAGCAATATTATTCAAAGAGAGAAATTAGAAGTGGCTGAAGAGATTCTGTATGGTATATTTTTTAGAAAAGCTGCCATTGGTAATAGTAGAGTTTTAAAAATTATTTTAAATGTACTTAATATATGGGAAGAAAAATTAATGGCAAAGTTTTTAAAAATTCTTAAGCCAAACATAATATTGACTAACTATTTCACTATTCAAAGAACATTATATGAGTTAAACTATGAAATCTTGTTTAGACCCAGTAAAACAATAGTTCCACTTTTAGGTTTGAAGGAAATTATAGATAAATATTAAGATATATTTTTTTTATTTTTCCATTTTAGCAAATCCAAAAGCATAATGTGAATTTGATATTTCAAGGGGATTTATATCTTTCTTGTATTGTCCTCTGATTTTATTGCTTTTTTCTATTTCACTATCAATAAATTGAGTATTAAATTCCTTATTCTTAATTATATACCAAATAAAAGCTTCCACAAATTTTTTTGGACCAAATTTTTTTGTTATTAATAAATAACCCTCAGAATCAAAGAATTTGACAAAAAAACCTAAGTGCTGACAAAGATCCAGTTTATATTCGATATCAAATTCCTTTCCTTTTATTGTGGCAATATCATTAATAAATCTTCCTAACTTCTCGCCTAAAGCTATTTCTTCTAATTCTTCCGATTTTTGTATAAGTTTCTTAAAAAAACTTCGTTTGATTACAATAAAATCACGATTACTTAACGATTTAATAGAATGGTTATCTAATATTATATATTTAGCCATCTCCAAATAATTCCTGATAAGTATTGCCTTAGTTATTCCTTTTTTTTCTTTAATGTCAGATAAAATTTCATCTAGTTCCGTATCTATTCTTACTGTTAAGACTCTCTTCTCTTTATTTTCTAAACTACTCATTTTAGACATTTTTTTATGTAATTTTTGTATTCAATTAATACATATTAATAAAAAAGTGACAATTGAATTTAAATGATAGTTTTTTACTAAACAAAGAATCAGCCATTTTTAACATTTTTCAACCGTTAATTACTCATATATCTATTAATCAAAACAAATTTATATAAGCAGAATATTGCGTGAAGTTTTCCAAGAATAACATTATTAACTCTTTATAAAATTGATAATATATGAATAAATTCGAGAAAATTAAATGTTAGAAGATTATTCAAAGGTTATAAATTAACAAATAACATTTTTAAGACAATGATTACGTTTCATCATGGAATTACTATGTATTTTTTATTTAACAACATTGTATTTAGAATTAATCTATCAAATAAATTTAAATTTAAGGAGAATTAGCCGTTAAATTGATTAATTCATCAACAAAAAATTTTTACATCCTAATAATTTATCAATTTAGAGTTAGATTTGAAATTTGATTCAGAGTATAGTTTATTTTAATAAAAAAGTACTTTATATCTTTAGATTTAATATTTATCCTGCTCATTTTTTATGTAAAAATGATATTGAAAGTACAAATGATTAATTATTTAGTTAGATGTTTGTTTGATTATATAAACCTATTCCATGGGAAAAAGGGCTTAATAACCTATTAAGTTAAGAATAGGGGTCAATATAGAATATGGTTTATAATGCGAGTAGGGCGCCGGAAATATTGAAAATTAGATAGAGATTTTGCAGTCATATTATTACAAATGAATATTATTAATTCTTTTGCACTAAAAATTTACATACGAATTACTAAAAATTTTTAAATGTGTGTTTTAACATTACTAATTTGTTAATGTAATAAAAATTTAGGTATAATTTGTAATGGAAATAACCGATAGATCAATTTTGGAAGTAAATTTACTAAATGAATTAGAAACTATCACAATAGAGTCTGATGATAAAGTAGAAGAGATAGTTAAAGCTTTATCTAGTCCAACGAGAAGAAATATTCTCCAACAAATCCGTATAGAGCCCATGGATGTAA
>SDBT01019404.1_pt1 | contig 10656 bp, 14 predicted proteins | sample 2277101 | NCBI WGS metagenome assembly SDBT01 (sample SAMN10404973, study PRJNA504765) | marine sediment metagenome | isolation source: marine sediment core GS10_PC15, 103 cmbsf | place: Arctic Ocean: Southern Knipovich Ridge | collected 2010
CGATAACGATGATAACGACGATGACGACGATGATAACGACGATGACGATGACGACTTTGCTGACGATGATAACGACGATGACGACTTTGCTGACGATGATAACGACGATGACGACTTTGCTGACGATGATAACGACGGTGATAACAACGATGACGATGATAACGACGATGACAATGAAGCGTCCTTGGAAGACCTTACCAAATCCGGCGACGACGATGAGTTTGAAGAGTTTGAAGGTGACATAACAGTGCACTGTGAAGAAGTAGGTATTGACCCTGATGATTACGACACCTGGAAGGACGCAGAGTTGGCAGCACGGAAAAAGGAAGCTAAAAATAAAGCGTCCAAAAAATCAAAAAAGAAGTCAACCAAAAAGTCCTCAAAAAAATCGTCAAAAAAAAATGTCAAAGGCAAGGCACGTTCGGGAAAGACACGGACAAAATAAAAGGGTGTAAGGGTTGCCCCATTTGGGATGAATGTGATGATGCTAAGCATCAACGCTAATTTCGTTCAAGTGGAGGGGTAAGGCAAGAGTGGAGGGGTAAGGCAAGAATGGTTGCTTTGCCCCTCCAAAACGGGGTATAAATAATGAAAACAAAAGACGTCAAAAGTAAATTAAAGAAAAAGAAGAAAAAGAAACGGGTGTCCACCAAGGATTTCCTTAGTAATGGTAGCCCACTTTTGAATTTAGCTTGTACCGGTTATCACCGCCATGGGTTTGCCAAAGGTAAATATTACCTTATTGTAGGGGATTCAGCAAGCGGGAAGACCTTCCTATCCCTTACCTGTTTAGCAGAAGCCAACAAAAACCCCCACTTTAATAATTATAGGTTTATTTACGATAACAGTGAAGGTGGGGCAATGATGGATATCAAAAGGTTCTTCGGTAGAGGGGTTTACCAAAGGATGGAGCCACCTTCAAAACTTGCCGGTGCTCACGTTTACTCTACAACAATTGAAGAATTTTACTATCATATAGATGACGCCTTACGATGTGGTGAACCTTTTATTTACATTTTGGATTCGATGGATAGTTTAAGCTCTAAAGATGAGGCGGACAAATTCAAGGAGCTCAAAATTGCCCACCGCAAAGGGAAAGTGGCAACAGGGTCTTACGGAGACGGGAAAGCTAAAAAGAATTCAGCAAATCTTCGTAGGCTTTTAGCTCCCCTCCGAGAATCTGGTTCTATACTTATCATTATTAACCAAACGAGGGATAGTCTTGGATTTGGTTTTGAAAAGAAGACCCGTTCAGGAGGGAGAGCTCTACGGTTTTATGCTTGTTTGGAAATATGGTCATCAATCAAGAAAAAAATATACAAGACTGTTAAAGGAAAAAATAGGGAATTAGGGGTAGAATGTCTTATTCAAATTAAAAAGAATAGGATAACAGGGAGGTTACGGAACTTAATCATACCTATCTTTCACTCATTTGGGATTGATGACATAGGTTCTTGTGTAGACTATTTAGTAGTAGAAGGGCATTGGCAACAAAAGGGTAATATTATCTTTGCGCACGACCTCAACTTCAAAGGCACTAAGGAAAAACTTATTCATCACATTGAAGCTGGGGAATTAGAAAAGGATTTGAGGAGTATTGTTGGGGACATTTGGAATGAAATAGAGGAAGCTTGTACTGTAAAAAGGAAACGAAGATACGAATAATTGGAAAGGATAAGGCAATGGCAGACAAAAGAAATTACGAATGTTTAAGGTGCGGGCACATTACTGGTAAAGGCCCAAGTATGCGCAATCACTTGAAAACAGCCCACAATGAAAATGGTACAAAACAAGGGGTGAATTACAAACGCACCGGCAAGGCACGTACCAACCCGCATTATCGTAATAAGAAAAGGAACCGCAAAGTCAAAACAACTCGACCTATTAAGGCCGACCCCAAAGAAGTAGTTATAAACATCAACACGCCACCTGACGTCAAAGTACGAATTACATCGAATGGTATGGCACCTGTAACCATAGGGTAAAACAATGAACAAGAAATGGCTCGTACTCGATTGTAATTATCTTTGTCACAGGGCAAAGCACTCCACAGGTGGTTTAAGTTATGGTGGTACACCCACAGGGGTTATATTTGGTTTCTTGAAAACCATATCTCACTTTCAAGAGCTTTTTGATACCCCTCATGTAATTTTTTGTTGGGATTCCAAAACCAATAAGAGGGAAGGAATCTTCCGGGCCTACAAACGTAAAAGGAAATTAAGGTATAAAGATTGTACTGAGGAAGAAGCCCGCTTTAATCACGAATTCAGAATTCAAATGCAAAAGCTCCGTCGAGTGTATCTAAAAAAGATAGGGTATAGGAATGTATTTTGCCAAAAGGGGTTTGAGAGTGATGACTTAATTGCTTCAATTTGCCAAGGTCTCCCCATACATGAGGAGGCGGTAATTATTTCTTCAGACCAAGATTTGTATCAACTCATTTTTCACAACGTCTCTTTCTTTAACCCCCAAAAGAATAAAACCCTAACCCTTCAGGGGTTCACAAAACAATATAGGATATTACCCGACCAATGGGCAAGGGTAAAAGCTATTGCTGGGTGTGCCACCGATGAGGTGCCCGGCATCCCAGGGGTAGGAGTGAAGACAGTTATTAAATGGATGAAAGGGGAATTAAAGGAAACGACAAAAGCATGGTGGGATATCCATTCCATAAAATACAAAGGTTTGGTTTGTAGGAATATGAAATTAGTATGGTTACCTCTTGAAGGCACTAAGTCTTTCAAACTAAGGGAAGACAAACCATCTATAAAAGGGTGGCGAGAGGTGACCAAAGAATTAGGAATGAAATCGATTAGGGGCCGAGCCCCCTTCAGCCGACAAAAGAAAAGGAGCCGTAATGGCAAAAGGGTCCTCGTTTGAACGTGATGTTTGTAAACTTTTAAGCCGGTGGTGGTCACATAACAAGAGAGATGATATTTTTTGGAGGACGTCCGGCAGTGGTGCCCGTGCTACCAAACGGAAAGGGAAAAAGACGTTTGGGCAATATGGTGATGTTCAAGCAATTGACCCCGTAGGGCAACCACTTATAGATATGATTTGTTTTGAATTGAAAAAAGGGTATTGTAACCAAACCTTTGCTAACCTAATAGAAAAGTCTCAACATCCAAAAGCAACCAGCCAAGGATTTGATTCTTTTGTATTACAAACAATGAAAAATTACGGGGGTTCCAGTTCTAAATATTGGGCAATTATAACCAAACGCAGTTTAAGGGATACACTCATAACCATACCTTTTTGCTTCTACCAAAAATTAAGGAAGGAATGTAAGGTAGTCCCTTGTTACTATATACATTGTCAGTTGTCAAATGGGCAGGGCGTTAAACTATTTGGGACTACGTTGGCTGCATTCCTTGAAACAGTGACCCCGGAAACTATCCTAAAGATTCACAAGGGACTTTCTTCACCTCAGGTTAGGAATGCATCACCTTCAGATAGGGAAGCCCAAGTATTCAAATGTGAAGTCTGTGATGAAAATGAAGTTGTATGGGATGACAAGAATTGGCAATGCCGTAATTGTAAGGCAATAAATGATTACCCCAAATAAAATTAAAAAGTCTCAAGCAAAGCATATACTAAGTTTGATAGAACAAGCTACAAGGGCAGAGGTATTAGCTCGCCTTGGTAGGTTTGACAATTTAGAGTATGCGGATTGGTTTATGGTTAGCCTTAAAAAAAAGGATGAGTTGTTAAAATATATCTTTGGTACATCCTCTTTGGTTGAGTTGGGTTTGTGTTGGGGCATTCTTAAACCACCAAAACAAAAAGAAAGAAAATGAAATATACCTTATTAACCAAAGCAGAAGTTGAAAGAAGTGTCTTCCACGAAAGAGCGGGTATGATAAATATTTATGCCTGTGGTCATTGTGGTTTCCTTGTAGTATGTCTTTATATTGATAGTGGAGTAACACCTGATACGATATCCTGCAACCGTTGCGGTAAGGAAGCTCACTCTCAATTTGCTGTTATGAAGCAACCAACTCGCATGTGGTACCGGCCCAGGGATTTAGAAGAGCTTAAAGACATAGTAGATGAAGACTATGAGGCATATGAAAAAGAATATAAAAAAGTTGGGGAAGGAGAAAGCGAAGCAGATGTAAAAGAAGTTATCCTTGCCAATTATATTGAACATTACAATAATGGTGGGTTGTTTATAAAAAGGATAACCTAAAATGATTAGGCACAAAGATTTTCTAAAAGGGAAGTTGATTGAAGTTTGGGAACGGGTATGGGGAAGACGATACGCAAGGAGGAGGATTATATATACCCGTAAGTTAGTTGGTGAACGCAAGAAGAGTATAGGGCGTGTGCCTGTTACTTTATTCCGTAAATTGATGAACCGTGGTAGACATTGGAATAGGAGAAGAAAATGAAATATGTATTGATTTGGATAGGTGGTGGAATAATAGCTATGCTCCTTGGTATCTTGTGTGACCATCTTCTATATAGACAAAAACCTAACAAATGGACATTTATACTACCACCACTCCTTGGACCACTGAGTTTTTGTTTTCTCTTCAAAAGTGTTTTGTATATGTGGTATTGCTATCGGAAAAAAAGATGATTAGAAGGTTGCAAATAAGGGGTTTCCGGACTCACGAGAGGCAAGACATAAAATTCAGCCCCCGTGTCAATTCTATTATTGGTCGGAATGCTACGGGTAAGAGCACCCTCATCAGGGCAATCCGATGGGTAGCAAGAAACAAACCCGCTGGGGCCTCCGTTATCAATTGGGACGCTGAAAAGGCTTCTGTAAGGCTTACATCCGGCAAACATAAAGTAACCCGCATCAAGGGTAAAAACATTAACAGTTATCGGCTTGACGGTAAAATGTACAAAGCATTCGGCAACGATGTGCCCGGAGATATTAAAAAGGTGTTGGGCCTTTCAGATATAAATTTTCAAGGGCAACACGATGCTCCTTTTTGGTTCTGCGAAACTGCCGGAGAAGTATCCCGGCAATTAAACATTATTGTCAACTTGGAGGTGATTGATACTACTTTATCTAAGATAGTTACTGCACTGCACAAATCCCGGACAACTATTGAAGTGGTAGAAGATAGGTTAGGCAAAGCCACTAACCAACTGAGCAAACTTAGTCATGTTGAGGAAATGGACGAGGCTTTATGTGCAATAGAAAATTTACAAACCCAACGGCAGGCAAAAGCTGTAGAAGCAGCGACAATACGAGAAACCGTAAAGTTGGTACAAATATACCAAGCCGAACAAGAAAACAGCAGAGAGCTGAATCAGAACAGCCGGTTCGTATTGGCCAAAGGCTCAAACTACCAAGAAATCGTGGGTCAGGTCAAAACCTTGTCAAAAGCTGTGGAGCTGGGGTCACAACTCCAACAAGCAATAAAAGCAAGGCCCCCCTCATTAGGCCCCTTAGAAAAGGCAAGGATAAGGGTAAAAAAGATTGTAAATCAATATAATGAACTTGAAACATTAACAATAAGAGTCAATGAACTCGAGGAGAAAAAATGCCAAGTAAGAAAAGAATTGAATCGGTGCGAGGAGCAATTAGGAAAAATCGCAAGGGGGCAGTGCCCTCTATGCGGGGCCGCAATGAAAAAGTAATCGCAATCTTCTTAGCTGATATTCACTTATCTCTTACTCCCCCTATCTGGAGGTCAGCAGAACCTAATTGGCTTGAAGCAATGCAAAGACCTTTAGATGAAGTCCGTGATTTACAAAAAAAGTTTAACTGTCCTGTTATTTGCATTGGGGATATATTTGATCGGTGGAACAGCCCCCCTGAGTTAATAAATTTTGCCCTGGATTATTTACCTGATGATATGTATGCCATTCCTGGTCAACACGACCTCCCGTTACATCAGTATGAGGATATGGAACGTAGTGCTTATTGGACTTTAGAAATGGCCGGTAAAATAAAGGATGTCACACCAGGATGCTTCCCAGACATCGGGGGTATTGCACTTCATGCTTTTCCCTACGGTCACCCCCTACACCCCCTTGGACAGGAATGGGGAGGGCGTTGTCATATAGCAATAGTGCACGAGTATGCCTGGATTGATGGTCACTGTTACCCTAACGCTCCCGTAGAAAATAAAGTGGTTGGTAAAGGGGACCAAATGAAAAAGAAAAAATGGTTAGGATACCATATGGTAGTCTATGGGGACAACCACAAAGGGTTTTTAACTTACTTAGCCACTACTGCTATTTTCAATTGTGGGACTCTTATGAGGAGGAAATCAGATGAAGTAGATTACAAACCCCAAGTGGGTATGTTACTTGAATCTGGTAAAGTAAGAAAACACTACTTAGATATCTCTAAAGACAAACACTTGGACGTCCGGAGTGCAAAAGGAGTAGAAGATTCCCTTGACATGAAGGGGTTTATTCAGGAACTTGAAAAGCTGGGGGATTCAGATTTAGATTTTTCAGGGGCTATGAAACAATACCTAAAGAAGAACAAAATAAAAATGGAGATTTGTAACATCATAATGAAAGCGGTGGGACTATGAGCACACTAACTAAGTACACAGAATTAAAAAAGAAAGTAGAACAAGCTCAACAAAAAGCGGATAAGGCAGAAGGTGCACTGTAGCAAGTTGTGAGGCAACTTAAAAAGGACTTTAATTGTTCTACCTTAGAGGCAGCAGAGAAAAAACTAAAACTCTTAGAAAATCAAGAACAAACGGCTGAGGCTGCGTTTGAGGAAGCTGTAGAAGAATTTGAGGAAAAATGGGGTGATGAGTTAGAGGAGTAAGATGAACCTACCAGGAACCAGAAAAAAGATAAATCTACTTCTTAATGATTTGAACTCTGCTAAGTTACAACGCAAGGATGAGAAGGAGAACCTCAAACAAGCAAAAAAGCAATTAGCTAATACGGAGGAAGCTCAAATCATTACACAACAGGTAGCACAAGCAGTGCAACATCAAGCTCATAAAAGGATTGAAGGGGTAGTTAGCAAATGTTTGGAAGCGGTATTTGGGGATGAGTATGGTTTCAAAATCCGCTTCGAAAGGAAAAGGGGCAGGACAGAAGCCAACCTACTATTACTAAAAGATGGTCATGAGATAGAAGACGTACTGAACGCTGATAGTGGTGGAGTAATAGATGTTGCGGCCCTTGCCTTACGATTGGCTTGCATTGTATTAGCTAAACCGGCCTTGAAAAGGGTTATTATAATGGACGAGCCTTTTAGGAATTTGGATTTGAAAAATAGGGAGAGTGTTAGGGTATTGTTAGAGGAGTTGGCTAAAGATTTCAACGTTCAGTTCATAGTAGTAACACACGAAATCGCATTTCAAACAGGAAAGGTAATTGAATTATGAAAAGAGTGAATTGGAAATGGAGTTGAGGGTTGCTAACAAAAGCAAAAGGTACAGGGATTGTTATTGCCACACGTGCAAAAAGGATTTTCACTATCTCGGAATTGCACGACATCGGGCTATGCATCGGGACAAAAAAGAAGATTGCAAAATTACTTTCACTAACGGCGATACATATTTATATGAATATAAAGAATACAAGGAGTACTCATAATGAGCAATAAGCTAAAAAAGGAAAAGGGGGTAATTGAATTATGATTTGGTTAATATTTGCACATTTCATTGGGGATTGGGCTCTTCAATCTGATTGGGTAGCTCAGAATAAGGGTAAGCATTGGTTTGTACTACTTGCTCATAGTATGATTTGGACAGCCTGTGTTTGTGTTGCTATTGAATATGTAGGAACTTTAGGGTGGGACCATATTACCTTTCTCCTCCTCGGACACTTCTTCTGTGACAAGTGGAAATGCTCATGTACTAATAAATTTCCAACGTGGCACCTTTATTTTGACCAAGCATTTCATTTATGTCAGTGTTGGGTGATATACATTAACATCAAGTAAAAAGGAAGTGCCCTGGCGTTTTAGAGCCGGCAAAAACTCTTGGAAAGGACCCAGGGACACTTCCTTGTAAACTTACCTTTTCCTCTTCATCCGCAACCTACCCTTATTCTTCCTAACCTCCCTCGAAGCTTGATAATGAACGATGACAGGTTTCTTAACATGTTTCATTATGTCAAAGATGGTACAATACTCTTCCGGCAGATTATAAAATTTGCCTTCTAAAATTATCTCTAACGCCTTTTGGTCCCAAATGAACGGCTGACGCCTGCATTGTTGCCCCCACTTACTAACTAAATCATATACTTCCTCGCTGTTCTCCAAGAAGATGGTACCACTTAATACTTCAAACCCACTAAGCCTTTTGTTACCATGAAGGGAGCGGTCAAAATAATGAACACCAATATCACAACTTAACTCTTCAAACAAAGTAGGATAAGCAAAAAATTTAGCGTCACAATCAACATAAACTACGTTTGCCTCCGGGAACTTCTTTAGCATCTTTTTTATAAAGGTTGGTTTGTAATGAGTGTTACTATACCAATCACCTAAATTGGCAATTGCCTCTACATAGTAAGGGATGCTAAACTTTTTTAGGGACTCAACAAAGGCCCTCGCCCACCCCTCATATAAAGTATCCCGAGTATAGTAACCAACCACGACAAAAGGTTTCATTTGTTTACCCCTTTCCCGAGCCACCTACAAAACTTATGGAACCGCTTAAGACACTTCCTATCTAATAGGAGGGTACCACACCACAATCCCAACATAAAAATTATCATAGATAACCAACTCATTTTGGTTCCCTCATAGGACAACTTGGCAGGCCGTAGAGAATAGTACAAAAACATATTCAGTATTCATATTTGATGCTCCTCCCTAATTTTAGTAGCCGAAATCTTTTCCGTTTCTTCATCCATTCTAATCTCACGCACACCCCAACCTACTTTCCTACCATGCACCACCTCAGTAATATCAGGGATAACAATAACCTTAGCATATGGCACTTGCTCCTTAATCATTGCTTCTCTTTCAGAAACCGTATAAGGGTCACTATCACTTAATTTGGTATCCCTAATTGCTATCAATACCTTCCGGCCCTCGCCCCGTACTTTTTCAAATAATGCAATATGACCTTTGTGTAAAGGTTGCCAACGACCTATAAATAAACTATACTCTGGCTTGTCCAACAAATTAAGATGATGCATAAGGTCCAAGGTAGCTTCCCTAACAGATAAGAGGTCACAATCAATCCTCCAATAATTTATAGGTGCTTCATAAAAATGACCTTCCCTCCGAGGCAAATTCCTTTTAAGGTATATCCAAGTGGGGTTACATATCCCATCAATATTCTCCCTCACTGAAGCTATGGGTGCTATTACCGCCACCACTACGTTTGATTGTCTTGATAAGACTTTGGCGAGTCGGGCCACCCTATAATTATGGTCAGCCCTATCATCCCTGGAGAACCCAGCCCCAAGGGATATACTCTGCCTCATTTCATCACCATCCAGGATAACACATGGCCATTCCTTTTGAATTCTTTTAGCCAACGTGGTTTTGCCGGCACCCGATTGTCCTGTTAACCATACTACCCTATACATGATTTTCTCCTATACTCTCTAAAACCTTTTCAAAAAAGTTTGCATATCTCTCAGACACCTTTTTAATACAATGATGAAATGTAGCATACCCCCTGGCTTCCTTTTTCATGTTGTTAAAAAGTTCAGGATAGGTACTCATTTTTAAGATAGCTGCTTTGACTGACTCATTGGTCCTCTCCACAAAAAGACACTCATGCCCATCCCTAAGAAAATCCCCGTGGTAACCTACCTCAGTACATATTACAGGCACCCCGCAAGCCAACGCCTCTACAACAACATTAGAGCACCCTTCATTACGGCTGGGCAACACCAAACAATCTATCTTATGATAAAAGTCCGGCACCATCCTGTCGGGGGTTATTTGGCTTTCACCATACAACACATTCAATTGTTCTATGCCAGGCAAGGAACGTAGAGCCTCCTGATAAAAGTTCCACCCCTTGTAATCAGCATAATGCCCTTTGATGTTAGCAGCAAACCCTACAGTAAACTTTCTGCTGGGACTTCCGGTAGCAGGTTTGAAGGTACCTAAATCTACCCCATTAGGTTGCATGATTACCTTGGTATTTTTTGTCTTGGCAAATTGGAACAAAAAGAGGTTGGTGCAAATAATACCAGCCACCTTTGGGAAAATATCTTTGTTTGAATCATTCAAAGCCCTCACCGTATCAATAATGGCTATCACCTTATCAAATCTACTATACATATAGAATCCCGCAGGGTTCATAGCCATTATAATATCCATATCATCCATAACCAAATCAACCGCTGCCCTACCCTTTTGGACTGTATATATGAAATGATGTTTGTACTGTGGTTGATTAGAAGACAATGCTTTGGCATTGACATCATACGCCCAATTTGGCTCGTCACTTATCCATAATATATTTTTCATGTTTCACCTCTTAATGATAGGCCTTTCCTTTGCATACTGGTTGGCCATTGCCACCAAATCCACATTGGGATTAAAATTTTTACGCATTACAGAACCTTGCCAAACTGTCCTAATGTATAAAACTTCCTGTACAACCCTACCCTCAAAAAACCGTTGCAACCTGCGGTTGTAATTATACGTTTGGGTCTTATACATCCGTTCATCAAAGTATCCTATCTTTTGTATGGCTTCCCGAGAATAAACCGATGAGGCATCCACCATACAAAGCACCGTAGGAT
>SDBT01019405.1_pt1 | contig 10656 bp, 15 predicted proteins | sample 2277101 | NCBI WGS metagenome assembly SDBT01 (sample SAMN10404973, study PRJNA504765) | marine sediment metagenome | isolation source: marine sediment core GS10_PC15, 103 cmbsf | place: Arctic Ocean: Southern Knipovich Ridge | collected 2010
ACACGGACCTGTTGCCTCCCCGAGTTGCGGAGGCAATAACACCAGATCGCTTCGCGATAATAATTGCGCTTATGCCTGAAAGGCATTTGACGCTTTTGCCGGGCAGGTCGCACAGGCAAAAAATCTTTTTTGTCTGCGTATGTCTGTGTGTGTCTGCGGCTAATAAAAAACGCCTATTAAAAAATCAATATCTAACATGCTTGAATCATAAAGATTTTTTCCAACATCAAATCAATCGATATCAACTAAATTGGAAAAGATCTTGGAATTTTTAATAGACAGTCTGTTCTCAGCCGCATTATTGGTACTTAGCCTCGATCCGGAAGTGCTTTCCATTGTGGGTGTTTCCCTTCGGGTCAGCGGAACATCGACTTTTCTGACTACCCTCCTCGGGGTACCCTTGGGATTTTGGATTGCATTTTCCACTTTTCCGGGAAAGCGGCTTCTGATTACCTGCTTGAACACATTGCTTGCCGTTCCCACTGTGGTCATCGGCCTCTTTGTCTATTCGTTTATCTCCCGAAAGGGGATGCTCGGCTCACTGGAGCTGCTCTACACCCAGAAGGCCATGATGATCGGCCAGATCCTGCTCATCCTGCCCCTGGTTACCACATTGACGGTTGCCGCCATCAGCCGAATAGATGAACGCTATCGCAAAACGGCCAAGACCCTGGGGGCAAACCAATGGCAGACGGCATGGATCATTTTCAGAGAAGCCCGGTTTGCGGTGGTTGCAGCCGTGATTGCCGCTTATGGCAGAGTGATCGCTGAAGTCGGCATCAGCATGATGTTGGGCGGCAATGCCAGAGGATTTACCCGAACCATGACCACGGCCATGGCACTCGAATACGATAAGGGTGAATTTACCTTGGCCGTCGCATTGGGTATTATCCTGCTGGGACTGAGTTTTGGGGTGAATCTTTTGTTCCATTTTTTTCAGGGCAGGTCGCGATTGTAATGCTCTATTCCGTCTCTAATCTCATTAAAGTCTATGAAAATCGGACCGTGCTCAAAATCGATGCGCTCGGGATCGAACAAAATCGCATATACGGCCTGCTCGGACCCAACGGCGCGGGAAAGACGACGCTGATCAACATCCTCGGATTTCTTGAAACACCCACAAGCGGGGATTTATTCTATCGATCCGAGAAAGTCGTCTATTCGGAATCCTGTCTCCAAGATCTTCGAAAAACCGTGGAGGTGGTGGATCAAACACCGATCCTTTTTTCTACCAGTGTCTATAAAAATCTGGAATTCGGTTTGAAGATACGAAAGAAGCCTAGGAAAGAAAGAGATTTTATTATTAAGGAAGCACTCGATTTGGTGGGCATGAAACCGTTTATGCATGCTCCGGCGCAACGTCTGTCCGGCGGTGAAACCCAGCGGGTAGCCCTTGCCCGGGCCCTGGCATTATCTCCTCAAGTGCTGATGTGCGATGAGCCCACCGCCAGCGTGGATGTGGAAAACCAGGCCGCCATCATAAAGATTTTGGATGATATTAACCGGGAAAAGAAAATCACCATCCTCTTCACCACCCACGATCGATCCCAGGCCGCAGCCTTGGCCCATCAGATATTCTTTCTAAACAACGGCACCCTGACAAACGGCAGTCATGAAAATCTCTTCCAGGCAGATGTCCGAAAGATTGAAGACAAAAAGACCCAAATCAGCATCAATGACACCCTTGAGTTGATACTTCCCGACGATCTTAAACTTCCCCATGGTCGCATTCGGATTGTTATCGATCCTGAGAAGCTGTCGTTTTCTAAACCTAACGAAGATCCTCCAAAGGAGAACAGTGCAGTCGGCAAAATCATTCAGGTGGGGGAAGAAAAGGAGAATATACGCATCCTAATCGATCTCGGCATCCCAGTCACACTCATCACATCCAAGCAAGCCTACCAAACCCAGCAGCCCCTTGTGGGAGATCGGGTGGAAGTCAGATTTCCACCTGATTCGATTCAGGTCCTTTAATCGTAGATTCTTACGGTTTCATTTTAAGAATTCATCTCTCACATCTGTAATATGTTGAAATTTTATGTGTCAGAGCGGTATGCCGACAGTCCGGTCCGGATGGGTTTGGTCGAGAATCGGGTCTACAGCCCTTCGGATTTCCTCTGGTTCCCTGGCCAGAACCTTTTCCTTTTGGTTCTCAGTCGCTGCAATGGCCAAAGTCAATGGTTTCAAAAATTCCTGTAACTCCAGCGATACTCGTGCCAGGATATCGTTCCATCGGGACCCTCCTGTTTTCGAGCGATCAGCTTTTCGTGCCTCGTTGAGCAGCACCAGACCGGATATTTGAAAAATCTGTTTGGAAATCATTTGATACCCTTCCTATGTATCACTCATGTCGTTCACTACAACCAGTAATTCCAGCACCTGCTTTAAAACCGTTTCTTGCTTTGCCCTGAAGAGCAGTGTTCCGATGATAATGGCGATTTTGTGAATACTCTCAGGGCTGAGAAATTTTGGGTCGGTCTGGAATACCTTTTTTAGCCTATCGACTGCTTCTTGCATATGGCCTCTGCTTATACCGACCAAGGCGCCGCAAACCGCGCCCCGGGTCTGTCCGTCGGGCTCATTGGATAAAGCATAGAGTTTTTCAGCGGTTTCCAAGGTAACGATTGCCTGGTTTTTGTCCTGTGTATCAGAATGAAAAAGGCTATCCAGGTTTTCCGGAAATATCAGCAGGATTTTATTAAGATAATCAGCGATCTGTCTGAGCCCCGAGCTTCGGCCTATATGAGGTTGAGCCTTTCAATTTCAGCGAAATTAGCTGAGCGCTTATCAAAAATCGGTAAAGAAAGAGAAAATGACCCCAAAATCACGGCAGTCTTTATTATTGGTTATAAAGACGAAAAAATAAACATATAGTTGTGAGGACCGGGTTCTGAGTTCTGGGTTCAACGTTTCGAGCGTTAGCTTTCAATCCTGCCGTTCCAAGACCCGCTGAGCTGACCGCAGGCAGCGGAGATGTCCCGGCCCTTGGATTGCCGGATCATCACCGTGTAATGATGTTTCAGTAGAATTTCCTGAAATCGATCGACGGTTCGATCATCGGATCTTGAATAGCCGCTTCCCTCAAATTCGTTAAAGGGGATCAGGTTGACCTTGGCCTTCAGCGGCCGGAGCAGCCGGGATAGGCGTTCGGCGTCCTTTTCCGAATCGTTAACGTCTTTGATAAGAATATATTCAAAGGTGATCCGGCGGGTAGGGGACAGGGGGTAATCCTTACAGGCTGCAATAAGATCTTCAATGGAATACTTGCGATTGATGGGCATCAATCGATTTCTGGTTTCATTGTCTGCGGCATTTAAAGAAACGGCCAAATTGATTTTGGTGTCTTTTCCGAAATCCGATAGCTTCGGTATCAATCCGGCGGTGGAAAGGGTCACTTTTCGATTTGAAAATCGGAGCCCTTCATCATTATCGGTAATAATGTGAATGGCGTGAATGACATTCCGATAGTTTGCCAATGGCTCCCCCATCCCCATCAATACTATGTTGCTCATCGGCTTTAAACCTTCCACTTCTTTGGCCACATCGCGTACCTGGGCGATGATCTCCCCAGGGGTGAGATTCCGGGCAAACCCCTGTTTTGCGGTTAAGCAGAATCTGCAATCCTGAGCGCATCCCACTTGGCTGGAGATGCACAGGGTGTAGTGGTCCCTTTCCGGAATCAGCACACTTTCGATCAGGCATCCATCATCCAGTTTAAACAGGTATTTTTTCGTGCCGTCCTGAGAGGTCTGAGTATCTAATCTTTCAAGTCGATTGATGGTGAAATGTTCGGATAGGAGGGCTCTCATCTGTTTATTGAGGTCGGTCATGTTTTCAAAATCGTCTGCCTGCCCGAGATAGATCCATTTTAGAATCTGGGACGCTCGATATGAATCGATCTTATGATCCTGTAACCATTGGATCAGCTGCTCTTTGGTCAGATTTTTGATGTCTGGTTTTAAAGTTTTTTGCATCTTTCAATAGTGTGCGATATGATGTGCCATCTCATGGATTTATATAATCGGATTCAAATTAATTTGCTTGACATATCACTATGTAGCTAGTAATTTCAAGGGTTTAGTATTGTAGATAGGGGTTAAATATGTTTGACAATTTGAGCGACCGCCTGAATTTAGTCTTTAAAAAGCTCAAAGGGCACGGTAAGCTCACGGAAAAAAACATTGAAGACGGCTTAAAAGAAGTGCGGATGGCACTTCTTGAGGCGGACGTCCATTATAAGGTTGTCAAAACATTTCTTGCCGGTATAAGGACGCGTGCATTGGGCCGGGAAGTTTTGGGCAGCCTTACCCCGGGTCAGCAGGTAATAAAGATCGTCAATGAAGAGTTAACCGAGTTAATGGGTTCCCGTTTCCAAGACTTGGACCTTTCGGGACCCCAACCGGTTTCCGTAATGCTGGTGGGATTGCAGGGCTCTGGAAAAACAACCACCGCAGGTAAGCTTGCTCAATTTTTAAGGAAGAAAGGGCAAAAACCTTATCTGGTACCTGCAGATGTTTACCGGCCGGCAGCCATCGAGCAGCTCAAAAAACTGGGTGATCAGCTTTCCATACCGGTGTTCCCGTCAGATGGAAATATGGATCCGGTACAGATCTCCCGGGAGGCAAAAAATGCGGCGCATCAGGCGGGATGCGATGTCATGCTTCTCGATACGGCCGGGCGCCTGCATATCGATGAAAAATTGATGAACGAGCTCAAGCGGATTCGGGAGGCCATACGGCCCTCGGACGTTCTGCTGGTGGCCGATGCCATGACCGGCCAGGATGCCGTCAACATCGCCGGCGCCTTTGATCAAGCACTGGATATCGGTGGCGTGGTTCTGACAAAAATGGACGGTGATGCCCGGGGCGGGGCAGCCATCTCCATTAAATCCATCACCGGCAAGCCGATCAAATTTATCGGTGTCGGTGAAAAGCTGACCGATCTGGAGCCGTTTCATCCGGACCGGATGTCCTCAAGAATTCTCGGTATGGGGGATGTCCTGACCATGATCGAAAAGGCTCAATCGGTTGTGGATGAAAAAAAGGCGGCCGAACTTGAGCAAAAATTAAGAAAGAATCTCTTTACGTTGGATGATTTTCGTGATCAGTTGGTTCAACTCCGGAAGATGGGATCGCTTTCGGATCTGATGAGTATGATTCCCTGGATCGGAAAAATCAAGCAAATGAAGCACATGCAAGTAGATGAGCGAGATCTGGTCCGTATCGAAGCGATCATTAATTCCATGACGCCGCATGAACGCCGCCAACACGCGATCATTAACGGAAGTCGTCGAAAAAGGATTGCCAAAGGCAGCGGCACCAGTGTGCAGGATATCAACAAACTGTTAAAAAACTATACACAAGTTCTGAAGATGATGAGAAAATTGAATACAGGGGGTATGCGGGGACTCAGCCGTAGCATGATGCCCTTCTAAAGGAGAATTGAGATGTCAGTGAAAATCAGATTGGCCAGACATGGAACTAAAAAACGGCCGTTCTATCGAATTGTGGTAGCAGACAGCGAGAGCCCACGAGACGGCAAATTCTTGGAGGTGGTCGGGACGTATAATCCTTTATTGGATCCGGCTGAAGTCAACCTGAAAGACGAGCGCGTTAAATATTGGATGAGCCAGGGAGCAATTCCTACAGGTACAGTTAAAAACCTGTTTAAAAAACAAGGTATATAACGAATCCTGCATTATTGTCTTAATCCCTTAATTCTCAACCGCTAACAAAGGAGATGGAGCGATGAAAGAGCTGATCAAGTACATTGCCCAAGCACTCGTTGATCATCCGGATCAAGTATCGGTCGCAGAGGTTGAGGGTAACCAAACCTCTGTCCTCGAGCTAAAGGTAGCAAAAGAGGATCTAGGGAAAGTAATCGGAAAGCAGGGCCGTACCGCCAGAGCCATGCGTACCATACTTAGTGCTGCATCAGCAAAAGTAAAGAAACGCTCGGTTCTGGAGATCATTGAATGATCCCGTGCAAAAAGAAGGGATTCTCTCAATCGGAAAGATCGTGGGCGCCCATGGTATAAAGGGTGCCGTCAAGGTCTATTCCTACGCTGAATCTCCATCCATCTTCAGGCCGGATAGCTCTATTCTACTTGAAGACAAGAATAGCCGCAGGCGATCTTTTACTATTAATTGGACCCGGCCTCACAAACGGGGTGTTATCTTATCTTTTAAGGGAATAGGCACCCGAAGTGATGCGGAAGAGCTGATCGGTTCAAAACTTTTCATCCATAAAAAAGAGCTTCCCGTACCGGAACCGGGAACCTATTACTGGACCGACATCATCGGGCTATCCGTTTACCGGGATGACGGCGACTATTTAGGAAAGATAACATCGATTTTGCCCACGGGAAGCAACGATGTCTATATCGTCAGGGATGAGGATAATAAAGAAACACTGATTCCGGCGTTGGAATCGGTGGTGATAGAAATCGATCTCGAGCAGAAAAAGATGATAGTAGATCTACCTGAGGGTTTGGAATGAGATTTACAGTCCTGACGATTTTCCCGGACCTGTTTCAATCCTTTTGGGAACACGGGATTATCCGCAGGGCGATATTAAACGACAGGATCGTTGCGGAAGTTTTAAACATAAGAGATTTTGCCGAGGGTCGGCACCGGGTCACCGATGACACGCCTTACGGGGGTGGGTCCGGCATGGTGATGAAACCCGAACCCCTGGCAGCGGCGATTCGAGGGGCCAAAACAGATCGGCCTGACGCCAAAACGATTTTGTTGACACCCCAGGGGAGCGTCTTGAATCAAGGTCTGGCCCGCGATCTAGCCGGATTTAGTGATCTCATCCTGGTTTGCGGTCGGTATGAGGGTGTGGACGAACGGATCTGTGACAATTATATCGATTTTGAAATCTCTATTGGAGATTATGTGTTGACCGGCGGAGAGCTTGCAGCCATGGTGGTCATGGAAGCGGTAACCCGTCTGATCCCAGGAACTCTCGGTGGAGAAGATTCCGCAGAAAAAGATTCTTTTTCAAACGATCTTCTGGAACATGCGCACTATACAAAACCCCGTGAATTTGAAGGGGAGGGCGTTCCGGAAGTATTGGTTTCCGGTCATCACGAAGCCATTGAAAAATGGCGACAGGAAATGTCGCTGATGCGGACCTTCTTGAAACGGAGGGATCTGCTCGAAAACAGAACGCTGAGCAAGAAGGAAGAAGATATTTTAAAAAAATGGTGTCTCGATATTGAAAAGATCATCCGCGGCCAATCTCTACGTGGCACTGATGCATTATCCGGTGGTGAACAAGGCCGGTGATGTCATAACCGCCGCCGTGACGAATCTGGATTTGCATGATATATCGAGAGCCGTTCGGACGTATGGTGTCCAAAAATTTTACGTCATCACACCGCTTTCGGATCAGCAGGCGCTGGTGGGGCAAATCGTCTCCCATTGGGTGCACGGAATGGGGGCTACATATAATCCGGACCGCCGAGAAGCCCTTGGCCTGATTCAAGTGGAAAACAGTATCGAGGAGGTCATTAAAAAAATTCACATCGCATGCGGTGAGTTGCCGAAAACCGTCGTGACCAGTGCAAAAAAGGGGTGTCGGAATATCGGATTCCACGATTTTCGAAAGATGCTGGAAAGCGGCGCACCCTATATCATAATGTTAGGCACCGCGTGGGGGCTGACTGAAGAATTCATTTCTTCAGCCGATTACGTTTTACAGCCGATTCAAGGAAGTACCGATTACAACCATCTTTCGGTCCGCTCGGCCGCGGCCATCATTTTGGATCGGCTGCTGGGAAGAGACTGATCTTGATACTGGATGCTCGGTGCTCGATGCCGGTACAATTCAAATATCGAGTATCAAGGATCGAGCATCGAGAATCAGCTCTTGAAAAAATCTGCATTCGCCTGTGTTCAAATAAGATATTTTAAGCTTTAGAAATTCAAATATATTTAGGGAGTTAGAAAAAATGGAAATAATAAAACAACTTGAAAGAGAAATGATGCGGCTTGACCTGCCCGATTTTTCACCCGGCGATACGGTCAATGTTTATGTAAAAATTAAAGAGGGTGAAAAAGAACGGATTCAGGTTTTTCAGGGTGTTGTCATCAGCAAACGCAGCGGCACCACCAATGCCACGTTTACCGTGCGAAAAATCTCTTACGGTATCGGTGTTGAGCGAGTTTTTCCCCTTCACTCACCCATTATCGATAAAATCGAGGTGGTAACCCGCGGCCGTGTCCGCCGGGCAAAAATTTACTACCTGAGGAAACTGAGGGGAAAAGCAGCCAGAATCAAAGAGCGACGAATCGATTAATTCGTCACCACGGTCATTCATGGAACCGGACCTGTGGAAATTTGAGAACGCAGCACGAAAGAATGGATATTCATCCATTGCGGGTGTCGATGAGGCCGGCCGGGGTCCTTTGGCCGGCCCTGTGGTTTCTTCGGCCGTAATACTGCCCGATTCCTTTCTCAAGGCAAACATCACGGATTCGAAAAAACTCAGCCCAAAAATCCGTGATGTGCTTTATGAAAAAATATACGATGGGGCGATTTCCATTGGCACCGGGATCGTAGATGCCTTGGAGATCGATCGCATCAATATCTTACAGGCATCTCTGCTATCCATGAGAATGGCCATCGAAAATCTCGATCCAAAACCCGATTTTCTGCTCATAGACGGCATTCATCGGATTCCCCATCGAATCCCGCAGCAACCGATTCCCAAAGGTGATGCGCTCAGTGTTTCCATTGCAGCAGCGTCCATCGTTGCCAAGGTAACTCGAGATCGTTTAATGGAACGTTACCACCTGGACTACCCCCAATTCGGGTTCTCAAAACATAAGGGCTATCCGACAAAAAAACATAAAGCGGCCATACAAAAATACGGGCACTGCCATATTCACCGGCGCACATTTAGTGGTGTTAAAGAATTCCTGATTAAGGACCCGCTATTTGGTTGACAATAACCGAAATATTGAACATCGGAAATTGACAATTTAAAATAGGGAGCATTCCTTAATTATTCAATTTTCAATAGAAAATATTCAATAAAAAAGAGTCATGCCCAATCTGAATCAGTTATTCGGGAAAAGAAGTGAAACAGATGCGGTCACGCATCTAAAAAAGCTGGGATACAAAATTCTGGAGACAAACTACCGCAACCGACTGGGAGAAATCGATATTATTGCAAAAGATCGAGACACCATTGCTTTTGTTGAGGTAAAGGCTCGAAAATCAAAACGCTATGGTAACCCCAAATGGGCCATCACCCCAAAAAAACAACGAAAAATTTCAATGGTCGCACTATCTTATCTTAAAGTCACCCGGCAAATTCAAGCCAAGGCACGGTTCGACGTGGTAACGGTAACATTCAGCATGGAAGAAGATAAATCAGAGATTGATGTCATTAAAAACGCTTTTGAACTCGCTTATGGTTGATAAACGATCCGATTCAAAGCTTGGAATGCTCTATATCGTCGCCACCCCCATCGGCAATTTGGAAGACATTACCCTAAGAGCACTGGGTGTTCTCGGGCAAGTGGATCTCATTGCAGCAGAAGATACCCGGTGGACGAAAAAGCTCTTGGACCATCATCAAATTAAGAATCGACTGATTTCCTTTCACGAGCATAATGAAGTTGAGAGAACGAAATCCCTTGTTGAAAAACTACGCAGGGGTTTGTCCGTTGCCCTGGTATCCAATGCCGGAACGCCTTCGGTGTCGGATCCGGGTTTTCGCCTGATTCGAGAAGCCATTGCAAATGATATTGTCATCGTTCCCATCCCCGGTGCATCGGCGATTATTACAGCGTTGAGCGCATCCGGGCTTGCTACTGATTCGTTTGTATTTGTCGGATTCTTATCTAAAAAGGACGGGAAACGCCGTAGCCAGATCCAAGCACTTGAAGGGGAAGAAAGAACCATCATTTTGTACGAATCACCCTTCCGCATACTGCCCCTGCTAAAGGAACTCATTGAAGTTATGGGGGACAGATCCGGTGTGCTGTCTAGAGAAATGACCAAAACCCATGAAGAATTCTTAAGGAGACCTCTGTCCGAAATTCTGGACGACCTCAAAAATCGACCTGCCGTTAAAGGTGAAATAACGTTGCTCATAGAAAAGAAACAAAAAGATGATGCAGCGGCTTTGCTGGATGTCGTTCGCGAGGAATTAAGAATCCGGCTGGCGGCTAAAGATGAAACCCTGTCGAGTATTGTAAAAAAAACATCGGCAAAATACGGTCTGCCAAAAAGAATTGTCTATTCCGAAGCCTTAAGAATAAATGAGCGTCTCGGAAATTCTACAACCTGTTGATATTATTTTTTAACTGGCTCTTAACATGGCAGAATAACATGGAATAGTGGAATGATGGAATGATGGAATATTGGGTATAAAAGCGGAAAAGATCTTTTTTATATAATCGATAGAATTCATTTAACCCATCATTCCAGGGTTCCAATATTCCAGTATTCCAATTATGAGCGAAGCGAAGTAAGATTAACCATAGGAAATCAATAAGGAAATCTGCGACATGCAAAAGCTTGATGCCATTTTTTCCCCACAATCGGTTGCCGTGATCGGCGCCTCCACCCGACCCGGAAAGGTGGGGCATGATATCTTTGCCAATATCTTAAAAGGCGGTTACAAGGGTACCCTATATC
>SDBT01019406.1_pt1 | contig 10655 bp, 9 predicted proteins | sample 2277101 | NCBI WGS metagenome assembly SDBT01 (sample SAMN10404973, study PRJNA504765) | marine sediment metagenome | isolation source: marine sediment core GS10_PC15, 103 cmbsf | place: Arctic Ocean: Southern Knipovich Ridge | collected 2010
TTCTTCTCTCTCCCATTTTTTTCCCAAAAAATCTTTCCTCTCCGTTTTTTTCCCAAAAATCTTCCGTTGTAGTTCATTTCTTCCCTGAGTTCCCAAAATCAGCATCTACTTTCAATTTTTCAGGATTCAATTCGTGAACTTGACAATAATACTTATTTGTGGTATAATACAAAATATTGGGTTATAAAATAGACCAAAAAATAGATTTAATATGGCAAAACCAAAACGACTTTCAGATAAAGGATTTCATGTTCGATTTGCTAAAAAAGATATAGATTGGATCCAGCAGGAAGCCTCGCATAGAAGATTAGCTCCCACTCATCTTATCCGTATGGCCGTATTTGATTGGTTTCGGGAGAATGCCCAGACTAAAGAACCTTAAGCGAAAAAATGAGATTATCCTGATTTTAAGATTTGATGAGGAAATCTTTCATTTAATCATCAAAGACTAAATTAATTATTTAGAGTTTTGCGATAAGCTTAAGCAAGATCCTTATTTAGCCCAACTTCCGCAATTGGATAGGGAAATTGAGGTATTTTTAAATAGCCCAACAACTGAAACCCTTTATTTATTGAATTTCTTTTTTTCGTTCTTTGAAAAACGCCAAAATAGTGACGAATATATGTAGTCCTAAGCCCTTGACAAAGAATTTATATGTAGTATAATAGTGACTATGTATATCCGAAAAACTACTAAAAAGGCCAAAGACAAAATATATGAGAACTATCTTTTAGTTGAGTCTATTATGACTCCTAAGGGACCTCGCCAGAGAACTATCTGTTCTCTGGGTCACCTTAAACCAAGACCAAGAAAAGAATGGCTTCTCCTGGCTCAAAAGGTAGAAACTGCCCTCAAAGGACAGCTAACCTTTGAGGAGGAAGAACCTGAAGTAAAGGAGATCCTAGAAAAAGCCAAAGCCTTTGAAGCTCAAGAAAAGAGAGCCCTAAGAGACAAGGATGATGATGTCGTTAGCATCCATACTGATAAGGTCCAAATGGAAAAGGCAAGGGAAGCAGGTCCAGTCCATGTAGGATACCAGTTCTGGAAAAAACTCAAAATGGATGAGATTCTTAAACAAGCAGGATTCTCTGAAAAGACAAAGCTGTTAACCCTACTTATGGTAATGAACCGGCTTGTAGCTCCCTCATCAGAGCATAAAATGCCAGACTGGATTAATTCTACTGCTTTATCTGATCTCCTTTCGCTTGACCTTACCTCCTTAAACGATGAGGCTCTCTACCGCAATCTGGATGAACTTTATCCCAAAAGAGGCATTATCGAGGCCCTCCTTACCGAGAAGGAGAAAACTCTATTTGACCTTGATGATACCATCTATCTATATGATTTAACCTCTACCTATTTTGAGGGAGACTGTCTTTTGAATCCCCAGGCAAAACGAGGTTATTCAAGAGACAAAAGATTCGATTGTAAACAAGTTCTCGTAGGATTAGTCATTGATCGAGATGGTTTTCCTAAAGCCCATGAGATCTTCCCTGGAAACCGAAAAGATTGTAGTACCCTCGATGAAATGCTTGATACCCTCGAAAAAAGGGTTGGTAAAAGAAAAGGAGCAACCGTCGTTGTGGATAGGGGTATGGCCTTTCAAGGCAATATCGATGAAATTAAGGAAAAAGGATATCATTACATTGTTGCCACCAGACAAGCCGAGAGAAATGAATATCTTGATGAGTTTGAAGAAGGGGGATTCAGTGAGGTAATACGAAGTGTATCGCCAACAAATCCTTCTAAGAAGAAATCAAGTGTTCTGGTTAAGAAAATCCAAAAAGGCGATGAGCTCTTAGCCCTTTGTATTAGCGAGGGAAGAGGCGAAAAGGATAAGGCAATCAGGGAATTCCACGAGAAGAAGTTAATAACTGACCTTAAGAAGTTAGTGAAAAGAATTACTACAGGACGATTGAAAAAAGAAGAAAAGATATATGAGGCGATTGGAAGAATCAAAGAGAGATACCCTCGGGTAGCTCGCTACTACAGGATAGAATATGATAGTCTCATGAAAGAGTTATCTTATAGAGAGAATGCTGAAAAGAAGGATCTTGCCGAATTTTTAGATGGAAGCTATATGCTCAGGACCGATAGATGCGACATGAGTGATGATGAGATCTGGCGCACCTATTCTCTTTTAACCAGATGCGAGAATGCTTTTCGCAATATGAAAAGCTCTTTGTGTGAAAGACCAATATTTCACCAACTAGAAAGAAGAGTTCAAACCCATATCTTCTTATGTATACTTACTTATCATCTCTTAGTAGCTATTGAAAAAACTCTTCTTGATGAGGGTATCCATACCTCATGGCTTACAGTTAAAGATACCTTAAAAATTCATCAGGTGGCAACAGTAATCCTTGCCACCACCAGTGGAGAAATCTTAAAGATTCGCAAAGGAGTTAATGCCGAACCAAAACATCTTGAAATCTATAAGAATCTTAGCATTACCTCTGAGGTTATGAAACCTGTAAAAACATGGCACTCTTCAAATATAGTGACTGAACGGACTAGCAAACTACCATAAACACCACATTTCTTTCTAGAAATGCGGAAGTGAGGTTAGCATTAAAGAGGACCAGTTAGAAGAGCTAAGAAAGCTTTCAAAAGAGACAGGAATTCCTCAAAGTTTATTAATGAGAATGGCTTTAGATGATCTGCCGAAGGATAAAGAGAAACTAAGAGCTGATTTAAGAACCCCCATTTTCTACAGAAAAGTGGATAAGGAATCTGGAAATAAGAGGTAAGTTGGGAGAAAAAAGTGGAAGTCGGATAAAAAAGGAGTTCAGTTAATAATCATTGGTGGAGAACTGAGGAGGCCCTCTTACGCCTTGATTGGGCCCAAGACTTTTAAAGGTATAGAGAATATGGTAATTGGCAAGTTCTTTTTAGGGGTAGAAGGAATTTCACCTGGATTATGGGATCACCATCGCCAGTGAATCTGAAGCGGAAATCTGCAGAAAAATAATGGAATCATCCAAGCTGACCATCGTTGTTGCGGACTCCACTAAATTTGATAAGGTTGCCTTTACCCGTATAGCTGGCATAGATGCTGTAAATATGGTCGTCACCGATGTCGATGTAGAGGAAAAGTACTTGCAGATCCTCCAAAAACAGGTAGAAGTTGTTCTTTGTTAGGTAGCTATACACGGAGAAGATTATTTAGGAGTAAAAAATAGGTCTTATTAGTAAGGATGAAAGATGCTAATTTCAACTTCCCTCTGGTCAGGGGACCTATCCTGCATGGCCGAATCTTTGCAGAGAGTGGATTCCTACACTGATTTTTATCATTTTGATGTGATGGATGGCCACTATGTGAGGAATTTTCTATTTGGTCCGGACCTCATAAAGTCACTCAGAGATAAAACAAAAAGACCTTTTGAAGTTCATCTGATGATTGAACAACCAGGTCTTTATTTACAGATGTTTTACCAGGCGGGGGCTGATATTTTAATTGTTCACCCTGATGTCTGTTCGGATCCTTTGACAAGTGTGGATTCTATAAAGAGAATGGGAATAAAAGCTGGATTAGCCTTAAATCCTGAGGTCTCTCTTTCTATGGTAGAGCCTATTTTGGATGAGTTGGATTTGATTGTTATTATGGGTGTGAATCCAGGCTTCCGGGGTCAATCATTGATTCCCTCTGTTATATCTAAAATTAGCCAACTCAGAGAGATTTTACAGGAAAAAAACAAAAATCTTCTAATTGAGGTAGACGGAGGGATCAGATGGGAAGGCATTCCCAAGCTTTCATACGCTGGAACGGATGTCGTTGTTGCAGGCTCCATCATCTATAAAGGCAAAAGTATTGCGGAAAATTTTGCGAGATTGAAGAGTCTCTGAAAACTAGTAGATGGAAGAAATGGTTGACAGAGGGAGAAAAGGGGTTGACTACTGAAGAAATCGCCAGAGATAAAGAGAAGCTTGAAGAGGTCACTCGTGCCTGCGGCCATTATGTTTTCAGTGATGAAAGATTCATCAAAGCCAGGCGAGTTCTGATGAGGAATTTTCGTCAGTCCAGAGTTTCATCTTTTCCCGAAAAAGAAGTTGTAGAAGAAATAAAAGGTCAGGAGGGGGTGAGGAATTAGGAAGACCAATCTAGCTTGAGATAAAGAAAGTTTCCAAAGAAAAAGTTTCAAATAATTTTTATTGGAAACTTTCGGGGAGATAATTTTTATGCCATGCCTTAAAGGAGGCACTAAGAATGAAAAAGAAAAGCTTGAAGTTAGGTGTTTTTTTTCTTGTAGCAAGTTGGATAATGTTGGGTTTATTTAGCACAGTAGGTTATAGCCAACTAGTAGGGATAGCTAGCCCATCCCTGGGGGATGAGGCGCAAACAGTTATTCAACAAGGGGCAATTGATGCCTGCGAAAAATATGGATTTGAGTATGTTACCACAAATGCTGAGCGAGATGCTCTAACCCAGGTGAATCAAATTGATTTACTGATATCAAGAGGAGTTGATGTTGTTATTATGGTTCCCGTAGATGCAGCGGCTCTCAGCGAGAGTGTCAAAAAGTTAAACAAATTGGGGATTCCTGTTATTAGTCAGGACAGGTCTACCACTTCAGGTAAACTGGTTATCACTGTGCAGGCGGATAATTATCTGGCTGGCAAACAAGCCGCTGAGTTCATGGTTCGTTTGCTTGAGTTAAAATACGGTGAACCTAAGGGGCTGGTTTTGGAACTTCAAGGTTCTTTAGGAACAAATGTTGCCCAGTTGAGAGGTGGAGGGTTCAACGATGCGATGAAAAAGTATCCCAAAATCAAGGTCATAAGTAAACCCACAGAATGGCTTCCAGAAACAGCGGCCAAAGTGACCGAAGATGTCTTGACCGCTTATCCCGAACTTGATGGTATATACACTCACAGTGACTTTACACTTGCAGGTGTAATTCCAGCACTGGAAAGAATAGGCAGGTTAGCGCTGGTGGGCGAGGAGAATCATATCTACACTGTGAGTATTGACGCTACTTCTCAGGCTCTGGATTGGATCAGGCAAAGGAAACAAGATGCTTCTATGTCTCAGCCGTTTATTGCCTATGGAACTCTGGCGGTAGAATTTTTTGCTGAGTATTACCTAAAGGACAAGGAAATACCTGTGGGTCAGACTGTTACCCGATCTGGAGTGTTGTGGTCTCCAGCTCAAATAATAGAATCTCCGACCGGACCGATGATAAATTTGCGCACCACCCCTGTGGATATCCATAATGTGGATGATCCCCGTCTGTGGGCAAATTTTTTCGGATATCTTCAGAAAGGAAAATGATTGTACGTGAACACAAACAGGCAAGCTGGTCACTGGGCCAGCTTGCCTGAACTTTAACATATTCTAGGATAATTAGATCTTGTTAGTAGACGTTACCGACGAAAGGAAAAAATGAGAAATAATTCCGTAATCTTACGTTTTATAAGAAAGTACATTATTTCCAAAGGCGGGGTTTCAGTACCTAAGAGGCACAAGTTCAAGAGAATCTTTTTAAGACATTCAATTTGGTTGGTTTTGATAGGGGTGGATGTTGTCTTCTTCCTTCTTACCGATAGATTCTTCACCACCACCAATTTACTTAATATTGTATTTCATGGTTCTCTGCTTGGAGTGGTAGCTATCGGAGAGTCTATTTGCCTGTTGACCGGGAAATTTGACCTTTCCGTGGGTTCCATAGTGGCCCTTACTGGTGCGATAGCAAGCTGGCTTATGGTTACGGGTCAGGCGGCCGCGTCAGGCTGGGGTGTACATCCAGTTATAGCTATTCTTATAGTTTTAGGAGTGGGGATGGCAGCTGGTTATTTCAATGGGTTTTTTATAGGTAAAATAGGAATGAACCCGTTATTAACTACTTTGGCTACCATGTTTGCTTTCCGGGGACTGGCTCTCCTTGTTACTTCCGGTCAGACTTTGTATGGTCTTCCCCAGTTATACAGATTCTGGGGAGGGGGAGCAGTAGGTCCTATTCCGGTGGCTATTATCATAATGGGTATTTTGTACTTTGTATTTCATTTTATTTTGACCAAGAAGAAATTTGGGCGACACGTTTACGCGGTAGGGGGTAATCCTTTGACTGCGCGAGAATGTGGGATCAATGTGAATAGAGTTATAATATCGGCCTATATACTTAGTGGTTTACTTGCAGCCATTGGGGGGATTCTTGGCTCGGGTCGGCTTAATGCGGCCCATGCTCGGGCAGGAATGGGTCTGGAGCTGGAGGTAATTGCAGCTGCTGTAATAGGGGGTATAAGTCTACGGGGAGGACGGGGTTCAATTATTGGAACAATTGCAGGAATGCTCGTGTTGAGCAGCATAGACAGTGGATTAATTCTCCTTGATGTCCCCGCATTTTGGATTCAATTCACCACAGGTATGGTAATATTCTTAGCTATTCTCATTGATACCATTAAGGTCAAGTTTTTCCGGATGGGGTAGAAGTTTCAGGCAGCGAGGAATAATGATACTTATAGAGAACGAAGCAGGAGGATAGGGTTATGAAGAGCGAGCCTCTTCTAAGAATGAGTAACATATGTAAGAATTTCGGAGAAATTAGAGCGTTGAATAATGTCAATTTGGTTCTGAATCAGGGTGATATTTTGGGTCTTGTGGGGGATAATGCCGCGGGAAAATCGACATTAATGAAGATTTTGTCAGGGGTATATCTACCTGATAAGGGGGAAATATTTCTTGAAGGAAGAAAGGTGGAATTCCGTTACCCCAAGGACTCTAGAGGGTTAGGAATAGAGATGATATATCAGGATTTAGCAGTGGCAGATAATATGGACATTGTAGAGAACATATTTTTGGGTGTGGAATTGGAGAGGCCTACCTTAGGTGGATTGATCAAAGTGATCGACAGAAAACGCATGGAAAGGGAGTCTTGGGAAACCCTTGAAAAACTACGAATAAACATTGATTCGGTAAATGCTAAAGTAGAAACCCTTTCTGGAGGGCAACGTCAATCAGTAGCTATAGCAAGAACTATCCGTTCCAATGCTAAGGTAATTATCATGGATGAACCAACCGCTTCTCTGGGAGTAAGTGAGGTGGAGATGTTATTGAACCTGATCAAGCAATTAAAAGAAAAAAACACAGCCATTATTTTTGTAAGTCACCGCCTATATGATATTTTTAAAGTGGGAGACCGTATAATGGTTTTAAAACACGGAGAATGTGTAGAGGATAAGAAAGTAGAAGATACGAATATGGACGAAATTAGAGAATTAATGATAAGGGATTTTTTATAAGTATGCGTATCTTTACTCACTAAAAACCTTATTTGAACCTGAGGATGCATGGTTATATGGCAATTTATCTCCTCTTGTTGATATAGATGAGGTAGAGCGAGATAAAGATCTTTATGTGTTATACGCTATTAAAACTAATTGAATTCTTAAAACAATAGGCACTTCTACTTCTGCAAAAATTACAAATTTTTATAAAGTCAAAATTAATAATAGAAATATTGATAGAATTGAAAAGGCAATTAGAAACAGATTGAGCAAATTAGTTTAATCGAGAAAATGGCAATATTATAACTGAATTATCAGAGAATAATAAAGTTAAGATCAGTTTTGCCGAGGTAGTGAAAAAATTCAAATATTTAACATTTACAGACGATTTTCGTATGAGTGGCTATATAAGAAGCATGGGCATTGATGTTTTAAATCTGAACGATATTAGAACGGTTGAATGGCTAAAACTAAAATAGAAAAAAACAAACTGGGTAAGGTCTCTCCAATAATTAAATTATGTCCTACTAATTTTTCCTGCCGAATTTGATTCCATACAGAAAATCCCTTTCAAAAACATAGGTTTTGTCAAGTCTAAGTTCCTAAACTTGACACAATAGGATTCTGTTAAGTATTATTTCAAGAATATTCCGGTCAATCAACCTGACACAAATGATATTCTGTAAGGTTAGGCCAGAATCCTTGTATCACTTTTCAGTAAAAGATATGAAGTTGTTCCTTTCATTCTCCTTTTTGACCTTTTCCTGTTCGATAGTAAAATAGAGACAATATGTAAGTGACCTGCTCCCGAAGCTATTGTTCCATTGTCAAGTCATTCAATCAGGTAACCGAAGCTGGGGTCGTTGTGCCATTGGAAAGGTAACTTTTTGTCGCTACCTGAGGAGTTTGTTTTTTAGAGGGAGTAGGTCAAAATAGCCATCAGAGTTGTAGACATTCTGGGCCAAGATACACTCCAGCGTCTGGAAGTCATGGTCTAGAAAGGCAGATGAGACCCATGTTCCATTCGAAGTATAGGTGACGTGTCCCTTGAGGACCTGGAAGAAGCGGTGGACTATTTGGCAAATCTGTGATATGATTCTCACAGAAGAATAAGACTAGTCTAAAGGAGAATGCAAAATGATGAAAGGTGACAGTTTCAAACTAAACTCTTTGCAAGTCTCTATATTCACCCCTTTCACCTCGTTTCATAAGAGTAGAATATTGGGAAAACTCATAAGTACTTTTTCAGATCTTTTCAATGGTGACACTGTTTCTGTTCCAATCCCAGAAGACGCTCCGAAGGAAATCCCCCGGATTATCCTGAACAGTGCTGATGGTAAATTCAAACTGGAGATTGCTCAGAATAGGGTGAATTTCTTTAGATATCGAAAAGATGACGATGCAGAGATTGACACTAGTCGAATCCTAGATATTTCTTCTCGTGTTCTAAAAGAATACAAGGACTGTACTCACTCAGTAGTCGGACGTTTGGCACTCGTAGTTGTAAGATCTTCAGAGAATAAGAATCCGGGGTTTGCTCTAACATGTCATTTTTGCAAAGACAAATGGACAGCAAAGCTCTTCAATCGGCCGGATAATTTTGAGATCCATTCACACAGACATTATACTCTTCATGAGTTTAATTTAAACAGTTGGGTCAGATGTATGACTGGGCTTCTAGCTGAGAATAATGAGCCAATCATTCTAGTCATGCAGGACATCAATACTCTTGCAGAAGAGTTGAAACAAAGAGATTTCAGTATTGAGCAACTCAAAAGCTTTCTAAAAATTGCTCATAAAGAGCAAGGACAGATTCTGCGTGAATACTTTCCTAAGGAGTGATAATAGTGCGTGTAAAAGAAGCTGGTAATGCAGTCCTGGATCAAGCTGAAGATACAACTGGTATAAGGATTTCGAAGTCTTTCTTGGAGAATCGTGTAGGCGGATGGCATCTTTGTTCTACTCCCGTTGGAACGTCAAGCATACTTCTTCAGGCATCTCAAGGGCTTGCAAACGATAGAAGTGATAACTTAATTTTTGTGGGCTGGGGTGCTGAAAGCGACCATACTTGGTTCGTATTCAGCGAAGAAAAAACAAGAAAGGGGGCTCTTACATCTGTCTATGATCATATTAAAGAAGTAATAGATCCCTATACTCTTATCGCAGAGCATAGTCTTGATCGGTCTGATGATATTCCTGAATTGAAGTCAATTGAGAGATTTGAGTCTGTTTCCAGAGAGACTGTAAATCACATTAAGGGATTTGCCTCTCTGGGTGACAATTGGGATTCTTACGGGGCAGAGGCCATAAAATGGGCAACAATAATCAAAGCTATTGATTTTTTTTCAATTCTCGTTTCTAAACTTCCCAACGCACCTGTTCCTTTCGTTGCTCCGGCATGTGACGGAGAAATTCATTTTGAATGGGAGATGTGTGCCAAGGCGCTGAAACACACTATTCCGGAAGGCGAAAACGATCCGTTTGAGTATTTGTTGATTGATAGGACTTCAGGAAGAGTGGAAAGGACATACGATAGAGCTCTTAATGTGGATAAAATGTTGGATATTGCAGTCCGCTGGATGCGTTAGATGACAATGCGGAAACGTGAATTCATTCTTGACGGTGATGACCTATACCGCAGAGCCTATCCGAACCAATACAATAAGAAAACAAGGAGATTCAGCACGGGTGTTTTCAAATTAAGAAAAAAAGAGAAACTATTAAAGGCATTATCGGTTGATTGGTCAGAGCATACTAGCCCTGAACAGGCATCTGTGGACCCATACGGCAAGAAGTTCTATTTGGGTGCATTGTACGCGAAGGTTCCACGTCGGTACGGACTGGAAGTCATTTTTACTCCCAATCCAGGAAATCCTGCGCACAGCTCAATAATAGGACAAAAACTGATTGATTCTCCTCTCCTGATTGCTGATATCTTGGCTGAGAAGTGTAGACCCGTTATTACAAGCATCTAATCATTTCAAGGAATGGATATATCCGAAAAGGCGAATCAAAACTCCAATCCCTCCACTGTAATTCACAAGCGGTCCTGAACCAATTTTAGCACCTTGGGGCAGGTAGTCAATGTAAGCACGACTTCGATTCCATGTTTGTCCACACCACAGCGCCTCCTCCCAACCAGATTAACAAGTACTGATATTTGGCCTAGCGTCCTGTGACCTGCCGCCGCAACGGAATCTCGTAGATTGGGATCTCTATATCTTCCTCGAAAAAAGTTCTAACATTGTATCGTCCCCCCAGGTGCACCAATAAATAGTTTATAGCGGATAGCGTTTAGTCTATAGCACTTCCCCTTTCTTTTCGCCTTCCTCACTTACCAGTCTTTTAACATACTTCACTGCCTCTTCTTTGGTTTTTATTTTTTCTTTGATTTGTGCTTGCTGGATTTTGTCTAAAAGGTAAGAAATAT
>SDBT01019407.1_pt1 | contig 10655 bp, 12 predicted proteins | sample 2277101 | NCBI WGS metagenome assembly SDBT01 (sample SAMN10404973, study PRJNA504765) | marine sediment metagenome | isolation source: marine sediment core GS10_PC15, 103 cmbsf | place: Arctic Ocean: Southern Knipovich Ridge | collected 2010
GGAAAAATACTGGTGCGACGGGCCAGCTAAATTGACAAAAGCTCTATCAATCACAAACGAATTGAACGGAGTGGATTTATGTGCGCGAGGTAGTCCCTTACATATTGAATATGGATTTTCTATTCCTGGTGCATGGGTCAGTTCCACGCCTCGTATTGGAATTCAAAATACATTGGAGCCCTGGAAAAGTAAGCTCTGGCGATTTATTGCCGATCTACCAAAACTAAAATCCATTATTAAAACAATTTGACAGAAAATATTATTATTTAATATCTTCTTTATTGATTACTATTTTTTTTATTGACTTTATATGCACTATTTCTTTACTAAAGGGTGTTCCGTTGATGGCATGCAATAAACATCAACGATCTTTAGATCAAAGAATCGTCGCGAATTCGCCGGAAAAACTACAATGCCAAGATCTGCCCCTCGACCAGTGCCAGCAATGGCAATCGCGGGTTCTGAGCAAGATACCAATCCTGCATCAGCTGCCATCATTGCAATTTCACATACAACTTTCATTCCTTGCCCAAACAACCGCAAGACATCAGCAATGATGTCACCAGTTTGGGATCCACCAAGGGAATCCCGAATGGCTCGATTGACTCCCACAAAGGAATGTTGTGTGGTAAGCACTTTTGCATCTCTCGACTCGATGAACGTCTTGATCTCGCTTTCAAATTCCTGTTTATCCGGTTCAGAAAAACCAGCTGAATGGGTAACAATAATGATATCCATGCCTTCGAGTTTTTCTACTGCCAATTTCGCAGTGTATCCTGTGGTTGACGCAACTAAAGCAGTTGAAATTCCCAGCTCTTTAGCCTTTAAGTGAGATAGTTCCAGAACTTTATTAGTGTTTTCTTTTCCTGGTTTTTTAAAGTATGTGATTGAAGATTGATAATCAGGCATTTTAACTCCTAATAATTTATTTTAATAATTGTAAATGAATTTTGATAAAAAGAATTAAATTATATCGAGTCCAGCACTTTTTAAGATCTACCGATTATTTCGATCCTATTGGACGTACTTGCAATATTTCTAATACTCCTTCAGATACTTGACCGATTCCAATCTCGCTGTTAATACATTCCGGAAGGCAATATCAGACATCTTTTCAGGAACTTTTAATATTGGCAATATCCCGCATTAAATCCGAAAAACCAAAAATATCCTATGACGGTTTCGTAATTCATCCCGGGCCATGTCATGTATTTCAAAATTATCTCTTCATCTATAGAGAAAGTTAGCGTCAGATTCATTTCTGATCTTCTAAAACAAAAATCCAGTTTAATTAAGAATTGATTATAATCATCTCAGGACAAATCTCATGATATATAAAAAATATCCCAAATTTGATTTTGACCCAACAAAAGTGATCGTCTATGGCGGTGGTGGATTAAGCAAGATGATCATTGAGACAGTACGGGTTCTAGGTACGTATCAAATTGTCGGTGTGATTGACGATAAAATGAAAAAAGGAACTGACGTGATTGGAACCCCAGTGATAGGAGGGGCTGATATACTACCTCAATTATTGAAAGACGGAATACGCCTTGCTGTTAATTCAGTGGGAGGGATCGGAAATTATAAAGTTCGGTTAGATATTTTTTATAAATTAGCAAAAGAAGGTTTCGCTTGCCCGGCAATCGTCCATCCCTCAGCCCATATTGACCCAAGTGCTCGATTAGATTCTGGCGTTCTTGTACTTGCTCAAAGCTATGTGAGCGGAAATGCATTTGTTGGTATGGGTACGTTAATTAACAACAGTGTTGTCGTTTCACATGATTGTGTTCTGGGTGTATGTACCAATCTATCTCCTGGAGTAAAAATCGCTGGTGATGTGATCATAGAAGATTTTACGCAATTAGGAATGAATGCAACCGTAAATATTGGCGTAAAGATCGGAAGAGAATGCCTGATTGGGAATGGCGCAACTGTAAAAAAAGATGTCCCATCAGAGACACATGTGTACGCTGGAACGATCTGGCCGAAATACAATCCTGCTAAGAATAAGGCCGTTTAATAATATATATGTTTCGTAAAAATACTCCTTCAAATCAAGAGCAGCCCGCACGTGTCGAACGAGTAACCTCTGTGCTTGGCTCTGGAATTATTTGGAAAGGTAAACTCACCGGAAAAGGCGGAGTGCGCATTGAAGGCACTTTCGAGGGTGAGATTGCAATTCAGGGCTTAGTTGTTATCGGTGAGACTGGGAAGGTGACTTGCGAGAATATCCACGCAAATACTGTCATCATTGCAGGGGGATTAAATGGAGGCATCATTGCCGATAAATTAGAGATCAGAAAAACTGGGCGCGTGTGGGGAAATGTCATCGTTTCTGCATTTTCAACTGAAGAAGGGGGATTCCTTCGTGGGCAAATAACCATGCAGGATAAGGTTGATCTTGGATTAGAACAAAACGATCTTGATATATCAGAATCAGCAGAAGAACTCACAGCAGATCCACCTGCCTCCTAAGCTAACATCTCGCACAGTATTTTCTAATTAAGAATAAATAAAACAGGAAGGTGTGAAAATATGGCTGTAAAAAAATATCTTGTCCCTATGTCCAGCCCGGATATTAATGAAGATGATCAGCAAGCTGTTTTAGAAACCCTTCGAACAAATTATTTGAGTATCGGTCCAAAAATTCAGGCTTTTGAACAATCTTTTCTCGATTATACAGGAGCAGCACATGCCATTGGTGTTAATTCAGGAACAGCTGGGTTGCATCTCTGCGTTCGAGCTGCTGGTATTTCGGAGGGTGATTTGGTCATCACCACGCCTTTCTCATTTGTATCTTCCACAAATGTAATCTTATTTGAGCATGCTGTTCCAGTTTTTGTAGATGTGGACCCGAGAACCGGAAATATTGATCCATTGCAGGTCAAACAAGCAGCTGCTGATATCACTTCCAATGATCCTGAAAAATTGAAAAGATGGCTGCCAAGAAAAAATGAAAAAATAACTGGTTCGCTTAAAGCAATTTTGCCAGTTGATGTGTTCGGGCAGTTAGCAGATTATGACTTACTCCAAGAAACTGCTGACAATCATGGATTGACTTTAATCGAGGATTCATGCGAGGCATTAGGTGCAGAATATAAACACAAAAAGGCTGGTCGGTTAGGCGATTTTGGGGTTTTCGCTTTCTATCCCAATAAACAAATCACTACTGGTGAGGGCGGCATGATCATCACGGATAATAATAGCACCGCCAACATAATGCGTGCTTTACGGAATCAAGGCCGAGCTCCAGGCGATACCTGGCTGCAGCATACCTATTTAGGATATAACTATCGTATGGATGAATTAAGTGCCGCTCTTGGTGTTTCACAGATGAAGCGCATCAACAAATTGCTAGAAAGAAGGCAGCAGGTCGCGAATTGGTACAACACAAAGTTAGATGAAATAATTGGTGTGGAAAAACCATTTGTCTCTCCTAGTACAACGAAAATGAGCTGGTTTGTTTATGTAATTCGTCTAGATAAGAAATTTGATCGGGAAAAAATCGCAGAGAAATTGGACATTGCAGGTATTCCTGTACGCCCTTATTTCCTGCCAATCCATCTGCAGCCTTACATGGTCAATCAATTTGGCTATCAATCTGGAGACTATCCTGTAACCGAAGACCTGGGCAGGCGGAGCCTTGCTTTGCCTTTTTCCGGGAAGATGACCGAAAGTCAGGTGGATCTCGTGTGCCGTGAATTATCAAAATGCCTTAAGGATTAATCAAGGGTCAGGTTGATGGATCAAAAAAAAGAGCATCGTCCTTCTGTCCGACACGGTATGATCATTCATCTCGGAATTATTCTGATAATCTTGGCCGCAAGCGGATATCTGCTTTGGCTAGCTTTATTTCAGCAATCACGAGGGGTCTTCATCCTGTACTTGATCGCCAGTGTGCTCGCCTTTTTACCATTACCCTTTTACTTATACCGCCTGATCTCCCTGCTGCGTGCAAAATATACACTCTCCCGTGACGGCCTAAGCATTCAGTGGGGATTGCGAACAGAGGATATCCCTATGACGGATATAGAATGGATGCGACTGCCAGAGGATCTCGCAATAAAATTACCCTTACCGCGAATCATTTTCCCGGGAGCCGTGTTGGGAACTCGTAAGCACAGAGATCTCGGCATAATTGAATACATCGCTTCGGATTCCCGCCAATTAGTCCTGATTGCCACAAAGGACCGGATATTTGCTATTTCCCCGCGCAATATTGATGCCTTTGAAAACGATTTTCTCCGCAGTACTGAGATGGGGTCTATCACTCCGATCGAAAAACAATCTTCTCAACCGCAGTTCATTATAGCTTCCCTCATGAACGATAAAGCAGCGAGGGCATTTCTTCTATCGAGTGCGTTTCTTTCTCTTTTACTCCTGGTCACAGCAAGCTTCATCATCCCAACCCGTGCCACAGTCCTACTTGGATTAGAGGCTATTGGGCTTAATCGGGAAGAATCTTCTTCTGAAAGGTTAATCCTGCTTCCCCTTTTATCAATCTTCTTTCTTTTTGTTGATTTTGGTTTTGGTTCATTTCTCTACAGAAAAAAGGGTTTCAGGAATGCCGCATATATTGTTTTCGCATCAGCACTGGTCCTGCCCATCTCCTTTTCCGCATTATTATTGCTGATTTTCCTATCAAATTAACCCCATTAATAAGTAGAATAATCTTTATTAGAATCTCCTTTCAGGCATAGATTCTTTTAAATTAGTGTTTTCTTATTTAATAATTGAAGAACTCTGATTTTTCACACATAACCCAAGTTTTCCACATTCTCGATTAGAATTAAATAGACTTTTTCAGGAAAAAATATGACGAAAAAAATGCGAACGAAAAGTTAATTGAACTTAGAAAAAAATCAAAATTAGGGGGCGGGGGAAAACGTATAGCTAAGCAGTACGCAAAAGGCAAGATGACCGCCCGCGAGCGATTGGACGAACTACTCGATCCAGCTAGTTTTCATGAATTAGAACCATTTGTTGCGCAAAACTCTCTTTCATCTGATGTGGATGATTCCGATTTCGCTGCGAATGGCGTAGTCACAGGATATGGGCAGATCAACGGCAGGAAAGTATTCGTGTACGCGCAGGATTTTACTGTTATGGGAGGGTCGCTTGGGGAAATGCAGAGCCATAAGATATGCCAGGTAATGGATCTCGCCGTCCAGAATGGAGCACCGATCATTGGTCTTATCGACTCCGGAGGTGCACGGATTCAAGAGGGTGTACATAGCCTCAAAGGATATGCGGAGATATTCCGCCGCAATTCTCTTTATTCAGGCGTTGTTCCTCAGGTCAGTTTAATCTTAGGCCCCTGCGCAGGCGGTGCCGCTTACTCCCCCGCTTTGACAGATTTTATTATTATGGTTGAAAAGCAATCTTACATGTTCATAACAGGGCCCAATGTAATCAAAGAAATAACAGGAGAAGATGTTGATTTTGAAAGTCTCGGCGGCGCCCAGGTACATATGAGCATCAGCGGTGTAGCTTCCCTATCCGCGAAGACAGAAACGGAATCTTTATCCCTCTGCCGCACACTGTTAGGGTATCTTCCTTCAAATAACATGGAAAACCCCCCATGTATCGCCCCATCAGATAATCCTTTTCGGATTGACAAGGAATTAAATACAATCATTCCTGAAGATGAGACCAAACCCTACAATATGCACGAAGTGATCCGAAGAGTGGTTGACCAGAATTCCTTTTTTGAAATACAACCAACTTTTGCGATAAATTCTATTGTAGGTTTTGCGCAGTTTAATGGCTGCCCTGTCGGGATTGTTGCCCAGGAGCCAAGCGCGCTTGCGGGTGTAATTGATATTGACGCTTCTGATAAGATCTCACGATTTGTACGTTTTTGCGATGCCTTCAATATCCCCCTAGTAACGTTCGTTGACTCTCCCGGATTCTTACCAGGTGTAAACCAGGAGCACAAAGGGGTCATTCGCCATGGAGCAAAAATCCTTTATGCGTATTCAGAAGCCAGTATACCCAAGGTGAGCATAGTAACTCGGCGAGCATTTGGAGGCGCGTATGTTGTAATGAGCAGTAAATACCTTGGTACAGATATTAATTATGCCTGGCCCACCGCAGAAATAGCAGTGATGGGTGCAGAAGGCGCTGTGAACATCTTATATCAAAAAGAGATCAATAATGCGGATGATTCAAAAGCTGAGCACGAACGGTTGGTTAACGAATACAAAAAGATTTACCTAACTCCATACATTGCAGCTAAAGCAGGAATTATTGACGAAGTAATTCTTCCGTCTGAAACCCGCATGAAGATCATTAGCGCCCTTTCATTACTAAAAGAGAAACATGTCCAAAATCCAGCCCGTAAACATGGAAATTCCCCTGTTTAAGGAAAGCATACTATGATTGACTTCTTGTGGATCTCATTGACCGGCGCAGGTTTGGTTTTTTTAGGTTTGATTGGTTTATGGATTCTGATGGATTTACTTGTTCGCGCAACAAGTAAAAATAAAAAAGGGAAAGAAGTTGCCCATGGTGATGCTGGTAACTTTGAAAAAAAGGATGGTCTTCAAATTAAACAAAAATCTGTTGCTGCATCTGTTGCGGTTTCGATCGCTTTACTAAATACTTCTTTCTTATCATCTCGTCTTGATAACACTCAGAAGATGAGTTCCTGGCAAATTGCTCATAGAAATCAGCAAATTCATAACAGGGTTGAATCTAAATTCAGAAACAGGTACAACAAATGAAAATTCACGTGAGAATCCAAGATAAATTTTTTACAGTCAAAATTAGCGACATTCAAGCGCGCCCTATTCAAGCAGAAGTGGATGGAGAAATATTTGAAGTGTGGCCAGAAGAAACATTGGTCCCATTAGATACGAGCTTAACCGTTTCGTCAACACCCCGGATCACCCATCCTGTGCCGCCGATTGAATCAAACGGACCTCCCGTAAAGTCCTCTAAAAAAACGAATAAGGTGATTGCGCCAATTCCAGGAGTTATCGTTGAAATATCAGCAAATCTTGGAGATTTGGTAACCTACGGTCAGGAGCTGTGCGTGCTTGAAGCCATGAAGATGAAAAATTCAATAAGAGCGAATAGAGACGGTTCAATTAAGAAGATTTTTATCTCAACAGGAGATCATGTGCGCCAAAGTCAGATCCTGATGGAATTTGATTCAGAGGTAGAATAATCATGGATTTCTCTTTAACCCAATCATTATTTTCAAGTAATTTCCTGGCTCTTAATTGGGGGAATCTGGTTATGATCTCGGTTGGGTTGGTATTAATTTTCTTAGCGATTGTTAAAGAATATGAACCAGTCCTTCTTCTACCCATTGGGTTTGGTTGTGTTCTGGCAAATTTAGGTATGGCTTCCACCCCGACCGGTGAGGGATTCCTCTCGGTTCTTTACCGGGCAGGTATTGAATCAGATCTATTTCCACTATTAATTTTTATGGTGTTGGAGGCATGATCGATTTCAGCCCGATATTATCTCAACCGTACCTGGCCCTATTGGGAGCTGCCGGACAATTTGGTATTTATGGCACATTATTGATAGCAACAGCATTGGGATTTCCCCTTAACGAAGCCGCTTCTATTAGTGTGATTGGTGCGATTGATGGACCCACTGCAATTTTTGTTGCCAGAAAATTGGCACCAAATATCCTTGCTCCAATCGCAGTAGCAGCTTATTCATATATTAGCTTGATCCCTATCATCCAACCGCCAATCATGAAGTTTCTAACAACCAGGAAAGAGCGGTTGATCAGAATGGAGTATGCTCCTCGTGCAGTCAATAAAAAAGCATTGATCATTTTCCCAATCATGGCAACTATCATAATCAGTATTCTTGCACCCGATGCCGCCCCGTTGATTGCGGCATTAATGCTTGGGAATTTACTTAAAGAATCCGGTGTTGTTGATCGGTTGAACCAATCCGCTCAAAATGAAATCATAAACATTGCAACTCTTTTCCTGGGGCTCACGATAGGCGCCACGATGACTGCAGAAAGCTTTCTTCAAATCGATACACTATTGATTCTCGGGTTAGGGCTGCTGGCTTTCGTCATAGATAAAGTAGCCGGATTGCTATTTGGGAAACTGATGGCATTCATCACTGGCGGAAAGATCAATTCCCTTATCGGTGCTTGCGGAATCAGCGCATTCCCGATGGCAGGACATTTATCTGCGAAAATGGCACAGGAGGAGGATTTTGAGAATTTCATTCTCATGCATGCGATGGGATCAAACACTGCTGGTCAACTGGAAAGTGTGATTGCCGGCGGTTTATTGCTTTCACTGGTAATCAATTTCATGTAATTATTAAAAGGAAAAATAAGTACTATTTTTCCTTTTAATGAAACAATCTCTTGTTTTATTATTTTTTAGGGTTTTTTCTTCGGGCGACGCGGTTTCTCTACTTCGAGACGGTAACCGACCCCGCGTTCGGTTTTGATGAATTCAGGATGGCGAGGATCCTCCTCAATCGCTTTTCTCAGCCAACTGATATGTACATCTAATGATCGTGTATCGCCCAGATAATCCGTTTCCCATAAAGTTCGGAAAAGGTCTTCCCGTAGCAATATCTCACCGGGTTTTCCCATCAAAGATTTCATCAACACAAATAGTCGGGGAGTGAGTCTGGTTTTTTTATTCCCGCAGAACACCCAGTGATCCTTCAGATCAAGCTTGATCGGGCCGCAAACCAATTTCTTATTCTTACTGATTCCCATATATGGGCGCAAGCGATTTAATAATTTCTGCAAAGTAAAGGGGAGATACAATACTTCATCCGCGCAGACATCCTTCACTTTCTTTGCATCAGCAGCTAAAATTAATACAATCGGGGTCTGACTTAGCACACTGCGGAGAGATGCGCAAATACGTGTTCCGGTTGTACGCATAGATGCCGCATCAATGATAACAGCATTCGGGTTCAGTTCATCTAATTTCTGAATGGCCTCTGCTCCATTTAAAACAGACTCTATAATAAAGCCCTTCTTATTAAGGCCAGCTATATAAGATGGGCGGTCAACGCGCTTTCCTTCAATGAGTAGAACTAAATGTTTCATTAGGTGATTGCTTTATATAGTGCTAAAGTAAATAAGGAATAGAATCTGAAAACTTGCTTCTAGATTTCACATTTTCCCCGCGCTTAGTATTGTTCGCATGAGAAACCTTAAAGAAATAAAACATGAGATATTATACCTTAACTTAAATATTCACATTATTTAAGATAAGACAAATCAGCATGTTAAAATAATAATCCAGCGGAGGAACGGATGGCAAAGCTCATTGAAGTAAAGATCGACAGCTTGCGAGTTAGTTTGACAAATCAGCAGCGAATCGTCGTTTTAAAACAAGTTGATGCTGACCGTTTTCTTCCTATTTGGATAGGTCCTTATGAAGCGGAAGCTATCACGATCGCACTGCAGGAAATTGAGGTTTCCCGTCCCCAAACTCATGATCTGGTTAAGAATACGATAACTTCTCTTAACGCAAATTTGATAAGAGCAGTTATTAAGGCTTTAAAAGACGATGTTTTTTTTGGAGCGTTAGTTGTCGAAGTTAATGGCAAAGAATTAGAAATTGATTCAAGACCATCAGATGCCATTGCTGTTGCTGTTCGCGCACACGTTCCGATTATGGTTTCAGAAAAGGTGATGAATGAGGCATCGATTATTCCCGAAAAAGGCAAGCAAGAAGATGAAATAATTGGCGGAGAAGAGGAAACACAACCAGAAAGCAGCCAATTGACCCTCGGAGAAGATCGGTTATCAATCTTTGAAGACTATCTGGAAAATAAGAGTGATCAGAGCGATACTAAAGAGAATGGCACAGATGAAGATAAACCAGAAAATGCTGTTGATTAATACAATAAAGTAATCTTATGGAAAACAACTTCAATACTCAGGATTCTAATAACCAGACGATCCAATCACAGCCACACAATCGCCAAGCAGAAGAAGCTGTGCTTGGATCCGTTCTGATTAATCCTGAATCTTATTATGATGTCGCCCAGATCTTAGAGGGGGATTATTTTTATATCATCCGAAATCGATGGATTTGGGAAATTTTTACCTATCTGCATGAGAACCGGTCTCCTATTGATATCCTCACAGTTAGTGAAGAACTTGAAAGCCGAAATCAGATTGAAGAGATTGGGGGACAGGCGTATTTATTGATGCTTGTTAATCAGACCCCTAGCTCATTGAATGCAGAAGCCTACGCGAAAATCGTAGAAGAAACATCGGTTCGCAGACGTATGCTCGCATCAGCCAACGAGATGGCAAAACTTGCCTACCAGCAGGATAAACCAATCGAGAAAATCATTGACTCAGCAGAAAAATCCGTTTTTAACTTAAGCGAACGCCGGATCAGGCGAGATCTTCAAAGCATAAAAACTGTAGTTAGTAAATATTATGACCGCGTTTCACAACTTTACCAGCGCAGCGAAGAAATTTTTGGTGTGCCAACCGGATTGGTTGATCTCGATAAGCTGCTCGGAGGTTTGCAAAAATCGGACTTCCTGATCATTGCTGGTCGGCCTGCTTCTGGCAAGACTGGATTCCTGATTACAGTTGCCAAGAATGCAGCTATGAAACACAAAAAGCATGTCGCGATGTTTTCCTTAGAAATGTCCAATGAACAATTGGTGCAGCGCATGATCGC
>SDBT01019408.1_pt1 | contig 10655 bp, 9 predicted proteins | sample 2277101 | NCBI WGS metagenome assembly SDBT01 (sample SAMN10404973, study PRJNA504765) | marine sediment metagenome | isolation source: marine sediment core GS10_PC15, 103 cmbsf | place: Arctic Ocean: Southern Knipovich Ridge | collected 2010
ATTCTATATAAGCAAAGCTTGAAATTGTTGCTCGGTTGAAAAAGAAAAATTTATTTTTCTTTTTCTCTCTCGCTGCCAATTATAAGAAGAAACTTGTAATTAAGTGATGAATAATATAACAAATAAAATGAAAAGGGTAAAAACTGAAGAGGTACTTAAATCTAAGAAAAAAAAGAAAACGAAGAGACCCGTTAGGAAAAAGGTTATTAAACTAACTTCTGGACTACTCCATAATTTAGGGGATTTTATTCTTTTTTGGATAGGGTTTACAGAAGAAATTAGTCCTTTAGGTTCTGCAGGATCGATGTCTATGATGAAGAGATTAGACTTACGCCTTGGAGGCTACAACCCAGATGCGCTATCCAGTACTTTTTATAAATTAAGAGCTAAAGGCTGGCTTGATCCGAATTGGGAGTTAACTAAAGAAGGCTGGAAAAGATTAAAAAGTGTCATCCCTGAATATAAAAAACCAGCTGAATGGGATGGAAAGTGGTATATAGTTACCTTTGACATCCCGGAAAGTTATAGAATGAAAAGAAACGCCTTTAGGGAAAAATTGAAAAAACTTGGTTTTGGTAGACTTCAAGACAGCGTCTGGATTTCTCCACTAGACTATCTAGCCAATGTTGAAAGTTTGGTTAAGTTCCACAAAATGGAGTATTGGGTTATCCCCTCTGTCACTGATAAGCTAGGTAGAGATACATCTGAAGAGATAGCGGAGCAAGTTTGGCCTTTAGAAAGAATAAACGAGAGATATAAAAACTTCATTTCTTTATGTAAGAAATTTTCTCGAAAAGAAAAGGGTTATAAGTTTGACAAATTTAGAATAAAAATAGAATATTTGAGAATCTTAAAAGAAGACCCTCAGCTCCCCGAAGATCTCCTGCCAGGTGACTGGAAAGGTAAGAAAGCTTACAAACTTTATCGGAAAATCTTTTGGCAAAAAGATAAAAAAAGAAAAAGATAAAGAAAGAAAATGATATAAAGAGAGTGGCTAAAAGAACAAATAATATCTGCCTCTACTTACCCTACAGAATTTCTTCCTATACACTGTGCGACCGTCTTGAATATAAGAAGACCTACCGCAGTTACTTATTCAGTTACTTATTCAGTTACTTATTTCCTTTTAGCCTTCCCTTTCGATCTTTAATCGAGAGATTCTTAATTTTGTGACCGAATTAAGATCGGAATAAAATCAGAGCCTTTGGCAAATCTCGTGTCAAACGACTATTAGACTTCACGCTGATGACAAACAAGCAAAGCCGCGCCGATCAGGCCCGCTTTATCGCCTAGTTTGGATTGAACTACTGGAGTTTTGCGCATTTGCGGCAGGGCTCTTTTTTTCATCTCACAAATGGCCGGTTTATAAAGGGTTTTTGTTTTTGCTACTCCCCCACCCAGAACAACCATTTCCGGATTAAGAATATTGCAGACATTAGCTAGCCCGATACCAAGATATTTACCAGTCTCTTGAATTACTTTAAGCGCTGGGTTTGATTTGATATTCTTACTATATGATTCTTTCTCAATTTCTATTGGTGTTTTTTTAACACCAGTTAATTTTTTATATCTGCGACTAATGGCAGGGCCTGAAACATAAACTTCAAGACACCCCCTATTGCCGCAGCCGCATTTTGAGCCATCTAAATCAACAGTCATATGCCCAATCTCGCTGGCAAAACCAGCTCCATGATAAATTTCACCATCAATGATAACACCACTGCCAAAACCAGTACCAAGAGTAAGCCCAACAACATATTTTAGACCCTTGGCTGCACCAAATCGGCTTTCAGCCAAAGCGAAGCAATTAGCGTCATTGTCAAAAACCACTGGAACCTTGAATTCTTTTTCTAAGGGCTTTTTTAAATCCAAATTTTTCCAATCACCAGAAAGATTCGCAGTAAAACTAACAATACCCCTTTTATAATCTATAGGCCCTGGCATTCCAATGCCAATCCCTTTAACCTCTTGGGTAAAGAGTCTTTTAATATTTTCTGCAATAACCCTAATAACCTTCTCCTTATGTTTAGGAGTCTTTACCTTTACATAATCCTGAATCCTGAAATCTGAATCTTGAAACCTAATCAACCCGAAGGCTATTTTAGTAGCACCAATGTCGATGCCAATTATGTCAGAATTTGTGAGCATAGCGAAATATTTTTTAATATAATTGGTTCACTCGGTCGAAATAAAAACCTATTTTTATTTCTCCCTCGCTGCCAATTATAAATTATGTTACAAAATTGAGCACCCCATTAGATAGAGCTTACAAGCTCGCTCATCTAACGGGGTAAAGGTTTTGTACCCGCTCGAGCTACGCCTACGGCTTGCTCTCGCGGACAAAACTCTTCACCCTTTCGCCAGAAAATCTGGAGAAAAAAGTTTTCTTAATTTAACAAATTTTACCGGCCTTAAATCTAAAGCCCGATAGACTTGGATTACTACTTCCCGACCCCAATCATTTAGTTTACTATAATCCTTCAGCACACCCTTAAGAGTAAGTATACGACAAAGCCGCCGGTTAGGACTAAAGTGAGATTTTTTAAATGGCACTCCTTCAGTAACTAAAAACTCATCCTCATTCTTCAAATGTTTAAGCGCATACCCAGACCGCACAAACTCTAACTTTGAACCTAGTTTATAGATGCCCGATTTAATCTCCCCGTGATTTCTGGCCCATCGTCCGGTAAGGTTATGTAAGAACATCTGGGCTCCTTGTTTTGGCTGCCTCATTAATTGATTAACCCCCTTTACATCTATATCATAGTCAATATTTAAATATTCTAAAAGATGAAAAGCAATAATTGGCGGCTCACCAAGTCTAATTTGGGCCATGGTAATAGTAGGAAAAGTAGCTAAAAGCCGTGGGTTTGCTTCGGTCACATAAAGTTTTTCCTCTTTTTCGTCCATCACAAAATCCAATCCGAAAATTCCTTTATAATCCTGTGATTGAAAGTATTTCCCTACTTTTTCCACAATTTCGTAAGCTTGATTTCTAATATTTTCATCTAAAGGGTAGCTCCAATCATGGCCGCAAAAAAGCCCTGAGCCTTTTTGGGGATTAAAAAGTTCAGGGATATCTAAAACTTGCATCTGAGGACAGGTAGATAAAATTCCGTGACGAGTAACACAGCCGGTGATGCTGGGAGAGGGCCCTTTTACAAACCGCGCCACAATTATCTCTTCCGGCGCTTTAGCCGGCAGCTCCTGACCTTCTTTTATTCTTATCCTTAATTTTTTTCGAGCCTGGTTGAAATCATATTCGTTTCTAATAAAAAATGTTCCTTTCCCTCCTCCTCTAGTCGGGTGCTGAATAACAAAAGGTAGTCCTAAAGTATTTATTAGGTGGCCGTAATGAAGATCTTGGGGCTTTTTGATTTTACCAGGCGGAACCGGAACACCGATTTCTTCTAAAAGTCTTCTAAACTTTACTTTATTTTCAAATAAGGCTTTGCCGAACTTTAATGGCGCTACAGCTAAAGTCCAACCGTGTTGGTGGCAAACTCTCTCCATTCGGGAAGAAGATTTATAGACAATCAATGCTGGATTTTTGAATTTCTCTAAATACTTTTCAGTCCTAGGGTGTCTCAAAATAGTAGTAGAATTCCTCGACTCTTTTATGTGTTTGGTCCCCATTCCTTTCTCAAGTGATAAAACTTTTAAATCTTTTTCCATAAGTTTGGTATCAGGACTGTATCGTAAAGCCAAAATTCTGAAATTCGGCACAATATCAGCCAACCCTAACCGATTAAAAGCATAAACCCCTACACCGAAAATAGGAATTTTTACCAATTCATGGAAAAAGGTTTTAAGGGTTTCTAAGTCCTTAATCATGTTTATTATGAGAATTAAAAAAAATGTATTTTAGAATTTTCCGAGCTACATTAACAGGTTTTCCCTCATCCGGCAGGTGATGAAGCCAAAGATCGGGCCGTCCGTTAATTTCAATAAATTTTAATCTTTGGCTCTGGGGCGAGGTCGATAAATCTTGAGCAATAATATCCAAGCCCCCTAGCTCTAGCCCAACAACCTTCGTTGCTTGAATACACATTTTTCTTATCTGCGGATGAATTCCAACAGGAACCGATTTGGTCTTCCCTCCCTCTCTAAGGGAAGAGTGTTCTCTAAGATATAATTTCTTATTTTTAGGCAGGACTGAATCTAAGCAATACCCTTGAAGTTTTATTAATTTTTTTAAATCCTTGTCAGTCGCAATTTTGCATTTCGCAATTTTAGCTAAGTTCCTTATTAATTTCCTGACAGATAGCCTGCCATTACCAACAACATGGGGCCAAATAAGCTCAACAATACTTAAGATTTTATCTTTGAGAACTAAAACCCGAAACTCCCTCCCCTTGATGAATTCTTGAATAATCACTTTTTTAACTCGACAAGAAAAAAATAGTTTTTTAAAAATCGAAATCGCTTTTTGATGATTAGAAATATTAACCCAAACATACTTACTTAGAGAACCTGTAGCATTCTTAATAACCCAAGGGCGAGAAATCTCCTTCATTTTTTTCTCTGCTTCTTTAAGAGAAGATACAGTGGTCGTCTTAGGAATAGGGATCTTTTCTCTCCTCCAAAGAAGATAGGTTAAATCTTTAAAAAGGGAGATATTCCGGGTACCAAATCTATCAGTTTTAATCCGAAAATTTTGTCGGAGTAAAAATTTTCTTCTACCTTTACTTAATTCTAAAAATCTTCTTTTCTCTTGAAGAACCTTTACTCCAAGACCAAGCTTTTTGGCTTCTCTAATAATAATGTTAGTGTTTTTATTTTTTATCATTTTTTAACCGGCTTTCTTCTGGCTAAAATATTCTTAGCTGGGTCAACTAAAAATCTTTTTAGGTCTCTCCTACCTACAATAATATCATATTTCATTTGACTCCTGTCGGTAATAAAAGCTTCAGTTTGCACTAATCTCCCATCAAGAATAAAGGAAAAATTAATAATCGGTCTCTCTTCTCTTCCTAACGCCCCACGCACAATCTTTCGTCTGATTTCTTCATTTAAACCAAATTCCTTTGCCAAACTCTCAGCTAGCGTGGTTCGATACGCCCCGGTATCTACTTTAGCAACAGTTGGGTGTTTTTCTCCCTTTGAGTCCAAAATCTCGATCGGCTCATTTATCCCAATTACCCGCCGACCGGAAATCTCTTCCAGCTCTTCCTCTACTTCCCCACCAAAAAGTTCTTGAGCAATCTTCACTCCCTTTGAAGCTGTTTTTACCTCCAACCCCTCTACTCTTTTAAGCCTCTCTCTTAAGCCACTAAGATTAGCAAGTTGGATTGAGAGTCCAGGACGAGCATTTAATTCTACTACCATCGGGCCTAGCTCACGATCAATAGCAATATCAACTCCTAAGAAACCAATTTTGGAAACAATTTGAGCCTCTACAGCCATCTCTAACACTTTTGACCATTGAGGAATCTTTACTCCTCTTAAGATAAGCCTTTTCCCGGGCACATGCTCAATGAGCTTATTGTGATGAACGGCAAGAGTAGTAATCCCACTGCCTATATCAATACCTACTCCAATCCCCCCGAGATGAAGGTTAGATTTACCTTTCGATTCTTCAGTTGGAAGCCTTAATTCTGCCATTATTGGCACTTTATTAAAAACAATTACCCTGATATCAGGAATACCGCGAAAAGAGAAAAGCTTAAAAATTTTAAGCATCTTTACTCGTTGTTCAAAAAAAGCTATATCGCCCATACTATAAAGGGAAAAGTTGCCTTCAAAAATATTTAGGATATGGCTGTGAAGGTCGCTGATAGTTACCTGAGTTCGATCCGCTTTCACCCAGTTGCCGTTACCTTTCTTCCTCCCATAAACAATAAGGATTCCTTCCCCTCCCATCCCCCGATTAGGCTTTAAAACGAAACTCTTAGGTAAACTTTCCCAATCGAATTTATCTAATTTCTGCCTACTGGTAACAATATCGTACACTTCTGGTACAGGTATCTTTGCGGCCTTAAGCATTTTTTTAGTCTTTAGTTTATGGTCGGCAAGCCGAATAGCCCTTTTGGAGTTATAAGGATAGAGATAAAGGAGATTACGAGCATTCATCCCTAAAATACTCTTAGTTTTTTTCTTCTTATTTTTTTTCATCTAACAAAATACACGAATAGGAACTACCTATTCGTGATAACTTTTAAAGGTTAGCGATGTTTAATCACTTCTCTAAATCTAAAATATTCGCTTAATCTCAACCCTGTCCACTTCCCTAAAAATACGTTTATAATAAGTGTCAAAAATATCCATTCAGGATGCAAATAAATAAGATTCCTAAGCCAAGGCCAGCCAGCTATAAAATAACAAAGAATACTCAAAACCACTGTTTCCAGAGAGAGAATTATTGCGGTCCGATTACCCTTCTCAATTTGAGCAGCAATAAACTTTTCTACTAAAGTGATAATAATAAGAATAGGAAAAATAGAAACCTTTAAAAAACCTGTCTTTCCCAAAAAACCTGCTCCTAAGAACATAAGCATTATCACTAAAGTCACTAGAGTTAAAACTATGGCCATCCGGGGTAGATATAGAAGTCTTAGGCGTTTGATAATAAAGCGCATCAAGGTCCCAGCAACAAGAACAATAACAAAAATAGCTAGCCCATATTTAAGGCCGGTAGACAAGAAAGCAAAGGTGATAATCAAAGAAGTATAAATACCGAACCCTTTGATGCCAATCACTTGTCTGGCAAAAGCAATAACGGTAGCTACTATAGGGAGCATTAAAATAAGGATGACTGTTCCCTCAGGCACCCCTTGGGCAACCATGTAAGAAATAAGTTGAGACATATTCGTTTAAAATTTTATCGTATTTGCATGGCAGATAGCTACCGCTAATGCATCTGCCGCATCGTCAGGTCGAGGAATCTCAGCAAGACCAAGTAAAACTTTTACCATTTGCTGAACTTGATTTTTATCTGCTCGGCCATAACTAGTTATAGCAAGTTTTACCTGCAGAGGCGTATACTCAGCAATTGAAACCCCTCTTTTACAGGCAGTCAACATTACTACTCCCCTTGCCTGGCTGACTTTTACTGCCGTCTTCAAGTTTTTAAAAAAGAAAATATCCTCAACGGCTACAATATCAGGTTTATATTTCTTGATCAGCGCCTCTAGCTCTTTATTTATTCTTTTTAAACGCTCTGCGGTAGAAAATTTAGGATCAGTTATTATACAACCATAACCCAAAACCTTAAGATGTTGTTTTATTTTATTTATTACGCCATAACCAGTATTAGCTGTACCAGGATCGATACCCAATATTATCATAATTATTATTTAATATTTTTACACTTTCAGATTTGAATAAATTTCTTGCACATCATCATTCTCGTCTAGTGCTTCAAACAGGTCCTCAACTCGCTTTCGAAGTTTAAGGTCTTTTACCTCAACAGGATATTTAGGAACCCAATCCACCCCTTTTCGCTCAAACGACCATTCAACACTTCCAATTTCTGCCAGCTTCCCTCCGTAGGAGCTAAGTATGTGTTTAATCTCTGAGAGAGTCCTGTTTTTATTATCCGTGATTCCTTCTATAATTAAGGCTATACCGGCTGGCCCATAAGCCTCATATCTCATCTCTTCAAACTTGTCTACTCCTTCCCCGGTGCCTCTTTTAATCGCTCGTTCAATGTTGTCTTTAGGCATATTAACTGCCCGGGCTTTATCAATAGCAAACCTCAGTTTTGGATTCTTGTCCGGACTCCCACCACCAACCCTGGCAGCTACACTAACCATTTTAGCTACCTTGGAAAAAAGTTTACCTCGACGAGTATCGGTAATGGCTTTCTTATGTTTAATTGACGACCATTTTGAGTGTCCACTCATGGTGTAATAATAACCCTTCGAGGCCTTTTTGTCAATCAAAAAGGCCAGTAAATTCACCAACCTTACTGACCAGTAATTAAACTCTCAAAACTTTTTAAATCCTTATTGGCATGATTAAATAAAGAAAACCGTCTTTGCCTTCCGACTTCAAAGCAGCTGGAGAGTCTTTAGTATTTAATAGAAGTTCAACTTTCTCTCCTGAAATATTTTCTAGACCATCAAGAAGATATCTGTAATTAAAAATAACTTCACCTAAACTTGGGTTTTTAGGCGTCTTCGTTTTAATAGTAGCAGTGCTTAATCCCACTTCAGGAGAAATAGCGGAAATTTTTACCAGCTTTTCACTCTCTATTTCAAGTTTTATGTCGTTTACTTTACTACTAAAAGGACTAATTACTTTGATTTTTTCTATCAATTCTGTTCTTGAAAACTTGAGTACTGTTTCAAAATTTTCAGGAATTATTTCTTTATAATTAGGGTATTTACCCTCAATTAATCTAGATAAAAGGTGAACAGCAACAATAGGTTGGTTTACAGATTCAGAAGTAAATAAAATCTGGTTTTTATCAAAAGTGATTTCTATTTTTTCTTCTTTTTCAGAAAAAATTCTGATAAGTTCTTGAATAGTTATACTCGGGATTATTACTGATATTCTTTCCTTGATAGGGATTTTCTTTTCTATTGTTTTTCTTGCTAGCCGATATGTGTCGGTAGCAACTAATGTGAATCCGGAAGGAAGAATATCAAATAGAATACCAGTAATTTCCGGCCTAGACTCGGATAGCGCTACTGCAGGGACCACTTGACTACAAGCTTGTCTCAAATCACAAGCTTCAAGAGAAAATATAGGCTCTTGTTTTATTTTAGGAATTATTGGAAAATCCTTTTCTTTCATTCCTTTTATTTCAGCTTTAAATTCTCTACAGAATATATCCAGTTTATTCTCGGTAGCTTTGAGTATTAAATTCTCTTTTGGTAGACTATTAACAAAATTAGAAACTGTCTTAGCGGGAATAGTTATACTTCCTTTTCCTTTAACTTGAGCTCTTATCCAACAATTTATCCCGATTTCTAAATTAGTTGAAGAAAGTTTAATCCCTCCTTTTTCTGTTTTAAGAAGAATATTATTTAGCACCGGTAAAGTAGTATTTCTACCGACTATTTTTTCTACAATATTTATCCCTCGACTAAAATTTTCTTGTGTACAAATAATATGCATAATTTTGTGTATAAGGTGTTAATGAATTAATGAATAAATAGTTGATAAAATTTTACTTTTTATATTACTATAATTATAAACAATTTTTTGTATTTTTTATTAACAGGTTATAAAACTATAAAATACTATTTACTTAACATTAATAATACTTATCCACACTAATTTCTTCACTAACTACTATAACTATTAAATAAAATAAAAAGTAAAACTATATATTATTATAAAGCCTATCTTTAATTGTACTTATTTCTTCTTCTAAACTTTCATTTTCTTGAAGTTCTCTATTAATTTTTTTACAAGCATGAAGTACTGTAGTATGATCTCGATTAGAAAACTTTTCTCCTATACTAGGAAAAGAAAATTTACTTTCTTCTCTCATTAAATACATAGCGATTTGGCGTGGGAAAGCAATTTCTTTTTTTCTATTTTTTTCAAATAATTGTTGAGGTTTTATATTATAAAAATCTGCGACAGTTTTTATTATTTGTTGAGGTGAAATACTTCTATTTTTTGGTGTTTTTATAATAGAAGAAAGGATTGCTTTAGTATTTTTTAAAGTTAATGAATTATTATTAAGCTCATTATAAGCAATTACTTTATTTAAAGCTCCCTCTAATTCTCTAATATTTCTTTGAATATTAGAGACTATGTATTCTAATATTTCTTGAGGAAAATTTTCTTGTTTTTCTTCTAATTTTGTTTTTAATATAGCTAACCTTGTTTCGAAATCAGGAAAACTAATATCAGTAATCATTCCTCCTTCAAAACGAGATCGTAGACGCTCTTCTAAAGTAGGAATAGCTTTAGGAGGTCTATCGGAAGATAAAATTATTTGTTTATTACTTTCATAAAGAGTATTAAAAGTATGAAAAAATTCTTCTTGAGTTTTTTCCTTTTTAGCTAAAAATTGAACATCATCAATTATTAAGGTATCAATTTTTCTATATTTATTTTTAAATTCATCCATCTTCTGTTGTCTAATAGCATTAATAAGTTCATTAGTAAATTGTTCACAAGTAAGGTATTTAACCTTTTTTGTTAATTGGTTTGTAATTATTTCATTTCCTATAGCTTGGAGAAGATGAGTTTTTCCTAAGCCCACACCACCGTAAATAAATAAAGGGTTATAAGTTTTACCAGGATTTTTAGATACAGCTAAAGATGCTGCATGAGCTAATTCGTTACAAGAACCAACGATGAAGGATTTAAATGTATAACGAGAATTCAAATTTGATTCCTTTGCTGTTTGCTTAGAAATATCTTCTTTATTATCCTCTTTAGTAATAACAAATTTCTCCTTAACGTTAGTCTTGCCTCTCTTTAGTTTATTTAATACTTCTCCGATAGAATATGAGGATTTAATAGAAAACTCTATTTTTTTTATTTCAGGGTAGTGTTTCTGAAGAGCTTTTAGGATGTTTATATTATATTTATTTTCTAACCACTCTTTTACAAAACCATTAGGAACATTAATCACCACAGAACTTTTTTCCTTGGAAGTGATAGAAGTATTTTTAAACCAAGTGTTAAAACTTGCTTGAGAAAGATTTACTTCTAATTCACTTAATACTCTTCGCCAAAGCTGTTTGTTA
>SDBT01019409.1_pt1 | contig 10655 bp, 9 predicted proteins | sample 2277101 | NCBI WGS metagenome assembly SDBT01 (sample SAMN10404973, study PRJNA504765) | marine sediment metagenome | isolation source: marine sediment core GS10_PC15, 103 cmbsf | place: Arctic Ocean: Southern Knipovich Ridge | collected 2010
TATAAGAAGCCGTCAAATCCAGAAAACTAATTTGGTCAAGCACTTAATAAGATGATCTGTATCTCGAGTCTCTCTTCTTCTCTCTGCGATCTCCGCGCCTCTGCGGTGAGAAATCTCATGGCGCCGTTTCATAAGTGGGACACACCCTAAAAAACCACATACCTGAGGGATAAATCAACAAATGAGCCAACCAAATATACTGTTAATCATGTCAGATCAGCACAGCCCACACGTTCTCGGATGCGCAGGTGACAACGTAGTTCGCACTCCGACGCTTGACCAACTGGCGGAGCGCGGTGTTCGCTTCGACAACGCATACTGTGGCAACCCGCTTTGTGTACCTTCACGGATGACCTTTTTGACAGCACGTCATGGTTCGGACATCCAGGTCTGGACTAATCGCTGCCGCCTTCAATCAGACATTCCAACCTTTGTTCATCATCTGGTGAACACCGGATATAAAACGGTTTTGTGCGGACGGATGCACTTCTCAGGAGCAGATCAACGACACGGCTTTGAACAAAGAATCATTGGTGATGTGCACGCGAAATTAGAGCATATCCCTGTCTCTACAACAGGCCAAACCGCCGATGGCGTCAAAGTAGCTGGGCCGGGACGCACAGCATACAGTCGCTACGACGAGGAGGTTACACGGGTCTGCCGCCAATTTCTGAAGTCGTGGGATGAGAGTCCGCAGGAGCGCCCATTTTTCATGACCGTTGGATATGTTTTGCCGCACTGTCCATATATTGCTCCGAAGAGACTCTTCGACGAATATCTTGAGAAAATCCATCTACCGCAGATCCCTCAGGGTTATCATGATTCCCTTCATCCGTTCATGCAGTCGTGGCGGGAGAACCGAATGGTTGATGAACTGACAGGCGATCAGGTACGGGTCGCACGCGCCGCTTATTATGGATTGGTAACGTTGATGGATGAGCTAATAGGAGAGATCCTGAAAACTCTGGCAGAAACCCATTTCGGTGAAGATACGCTGGTCATCTATACTTCCGATCACGGCGAAATGGCGGGTGAGCACCGGATGTGGTGGAAATCCAGCTTTTACGATGGTTCTGTGGGAGTTCCGCTTATCTTTTCATGGCCGGGTCACCTGGCTGAAGGTCTCACAATTACTGAGATCGCCAGTTTGCTTGATATTGGCCCCACCCTTGTTGAGCTTGCAGGCGGCGATCCAATGCCTCATGTCCACGGACGAAGTCTCAGAGGCTTCCTGACCCAGGGTGAGATCGCGGATTGGCACAATACAGCATTTGCTGAATTAGGGGGGCTTCGTGGTGATGCTCCGGGCAGAATGATCCGTCGCGGGTCATGGAAACTTAACTATTATCATGGATACGACCGACCACAACTGTTTAATTTGGAATCTGATCCCGGTGAATGGAATGATCTGGGAGATGACGATTCCTATGCTGCCATCCGCGATGAGCTACTGGCAGAAGTCCAGGCAGGATGGTCTGGTGAGGAGATACTCCATAGAATTGAAGTAGCCAGCAGTGATCGCCAGATTATTGGGGATTTTCAGAGGCATGCCAAAATCACCACCGGCGATCCACCTGATCGCTGGGCAGCGCCAGACGGCTGCAATATCTTCCCAGAGGAATAGCATTTGGCTTCAGATATGAAGGCAGGATGCTTGCGTTCCCAGATGCAAGTTTATCAGATCCGAGGGATTGCATTTTCTGGCACAAAGAGAACAATGATAGCAGTTATCAGATACTATCTATGAATACGGGTGTGGCGTGACGGAGGTAAGCGCTAGTATTGCTGTTGCTGTTCCTTCTTGCCCTTTTTTTGATTCTTCCGCCTATTACGACTATCGCTTGGTTTTATATAATGCCTCCGCTTTTTCAATTCCTTAAGATCATCTCTACATAACCTCTTAAAACGGCGGAGTGCTTTATCTATAGATTCGCCTTTCCTGAGTCTTACTTCATTCATTCACAGATTCGCTCCCCTCTATCCAATGTTGCTGAACGCATTGTCACATCTATTGACATTAGCCATATCCAAATAAATTGAGATTCTTTGTCAGAAAGTTATAAGTGCTTCAGATGAGGACACAAAAAGCCCCAGCGATCAACTGGGGCCTTCAATAATCAGAGTTGTTAACGCGCTCTCAAACGAACTATATGAAAAAGATATTAATGACGTGTTGCCAACCAGAATTGGCTGAACACAAAGGTACGCCAATATTAGTATCGAGATCTGCGATCAGAGCCATATCCACCGCCGGATCTTCCTCCGCCGGATCTTCCTCGATCCCCTGGTTCTTTCGCATCATCAACCTTGAGTGTACGTTCACCAAGTTCCTTGCCATTCATGCCTTCCTTGGCTTTCTGAGCGTCCGCCTCTTGAGTGAATTCGACAAATCCAAACCCTCTTGACCGGCCAGTATCTCGATCCTTAACAACTACTGCCGAAACTATTTCTCCAAATTCAGAAAAAGCTTGCTCCAGTTCTGCGTCCCCCACGTCAAAACTTAGATTACCAACATAGAGTTTTTTGGCCATTACTTTATATTCCTTTCTTTAGATGAGTAAATAACGAATCTGCTCAACATCACACGCAGAATCAGTCATTAATAAAGTAGTATGGAGAAATACTGTCTACACTTTGATGTGTAACTGTTGAGAACAGACTAAAAAGAAGTTTTGCTCAGTATTTGTTATAGAATCGGCGGTGCAAAAAGATAAGAATCTTGGTAGGATGAAATTCCCAAGCAATTTCGCAACAGCTTTCCTGTAACATTGTCCAAACAACTTTCCTACATAATAATAACATAAAAGCGCAGTCTTGTCAACTATTACAATCCGCGCGCGCCCGCTCAGAAAGAAGGAATAGAGGAAAGTGGAAAACGCTCCTGTGGCGTCCGCCTCAGCGGGGAAAATGGGAGGTCTCTATTGACTGAGGAACCATGAGTCTGGTATGATCCCACATCAGGTAAATTTCTGATTATTCTGTCAATTACGGTCTTGACATGGAATAAAACAGAGATTATACTGTTGAGGACGGAAGCATTCCCGCGTTGAACTGGTGACGGGAATCGCTTGACTTCACCGTCTCAAACCAGCAATCTTTACTAGTGTTATACCTGTTTCAGTTAGAAACGATACCCATTAGCGTTGTAGTGGCGCACCTGTGTGTGCGCCCGGTATCAGGGTTTTGGTGCATATGGACAGACACATAGGTCTGTCACTACAGTCTCATTTCTAATCGAAACAGGTATTACTATAGGGAGCGGGGTAATCACGGTTGTGATTATTCCAAATGGCCTTTCAGCAAATTTACAGGATATTATGTCGATAAACGATAAATATCCCTCATCCATTGGGATATGCGATAAACCAGTACCTGTTGTTCCTTTGGCGCAGGCGGATAGCTCTGACGCAAAAAGGGATTCCGCAGTAAGTGATTTTCAGGAAAAGGACTGTGTCAGTATATATCTTAGTGAAATAGGGAAGATACCAATTCTGAATCGGGAAGAGGAAATTCGTCTGTTTCGAACAATTTGTGTTGAGCGCGACACTGTACGAGATACTGTTGACGATACCTTGTTACGTCAGGCGAAAGTGCGTGTAGTAGAGGGTAATCTGCGTCTTGTGGCTAAGATTGCCATGAAATACCGGAATTTGGGGCTGTCGTTCCTGGATCTGATCCAGGAGGGAAATGTGGGATTGATGAAGGCTGTGGAGAAGTTTGAGCCAGAAAAGGGTTACAGACTTACCACTTACGCTACGTGGTGGATACAGCAAAGCATGATGCGCGCCTTGACTGATCACGGCAGAACCATCCGCCTTCCGGCACATATAGTGGAGAGGCTCGGCAAGCTAAACCGGAGCAGAGAACACCTTCAGCAAAAAAATAACAAGCAGCCCACCATAGAAGAGGTTGCTGAAGAATTGTCCCTTCCTGTGGACAAAGTGAGGCAGACTATCGAGTTATCTCAAGGGCTTGCATCTCTGGATATGCCACTTGATGATGGCGGAGAGCGAAATTGCTTTATGGACCTCATCCAGAATGAAGGCGCCTCGTCTCCAGAAGACGAAGTGTCTGCAAAAGCTGTAAGAGAAAAAATAAATGAAGTATTAAATACGCTTTTGCCCCGGGAGGCGGAAATTCTTAGACTGCGCTTTGGACTTAGCGATGGGACATTTCGTACCCTGGAGCAGTTGGGAAGCATATTTGGCATCACCCGCGAACGAGTGAGGCAGATCGAAAAGAAAGCGCTCATAAAACTGCGCCATCCTAAAAGAAGCATGAGGCTCAGAGAATTTATGGAATGAAGCGGATCGGTGTCATTCGCTTCAGAAACGATCGTAACCAGCCCCGAGAAATCCAATCGACAATTATTCCTTAGCATGGGGAACAATGAAAACGGAGTAGACATTATTGGAAATAATGGATTGTTTAGTCTGGATTCCAGCCTTCGCTGGAATGACATTGCGCTGATCTGTCATTCCAGCGAAGGCTGGAATCCAGTCCTGGTGTATTGACAACTTGGTTTCCAATAGTATCACAAGCTACCAGCTTGTTCCGAAATTATGAACCTGTCTTGCTGAAGGAGGATGTGCAAATGACGAAGTATAGGACTGGTTTTCTTATACTGACAGGGATTCTGATCGCCGCGATCTGTTTTTCCGGGAATCTGCTTGCTGAAGAGCTTGATCCTGAGAATCCAGAGTGGCTCTTCCAGGAGGATGGAAATACGGAGGGATGGGGCAGTCCGAATGCCCTGACGGTCATCGGGGTTGAGGATGGCGTACTGAAAATGGAGGTCATTGGAAATGATCCGTATATATTCTGCGGAATTGCCATTGTTGGGGTTGTGTGGGCTGACCAGCCGCCATATCTGGATGTAGATGCAGAGGAACACCCAATGCTCTATGCCGGGATGGCGCTCAGTAACAATAACAACAAGGTCGCATTCTACTACGTGACCGATGACGATGCTCAATGGAGTGAGCGACAGGTAAAGCATTGAGAAAACCTGGCGCCAACCGGCGAGATGGAGGAATTTGAATTCGAGATGGACTGGACTGGAACCGTCACAGGCATAAGGATGGATTTCTCGGATGTCGCTGGCATAGAGAATAGAAATAGACTATTTATCCTTCGTCGGACATCCGGGCGAGGAAGGGAGAGTTGTGCAACCCACCAGCAAACTCGCCGCCAAATGGGCTGAGATTAAGAAAGGCATTTGACCAGTATTAGGGTTTAAAAGAGCAAAAATATTACTTTCCTTCCGGTATCTGCACCTATGAGGTGGGAAGTTTGACAGTTCTGGAATTTTCCGAGGAGCATGATCAAATGATTAAGAAATATTACAAAGCTATATTTGAACCCCAGGACGAAGGGGGGTATACTGTAACTGTTCCTTCTCTGCCTGGATGTATCTCAGAAGGGGATACTTACGAGCAAGCATTTGCTAATATCAGGGAAGCCATAGCCCTTTATCTTGAGAGTCTTCAGGCTGACGGGCCGCCTTTCCGGCTTTGACTATCTTCCTGGGAGCGCAGGCATTCTGCCTGCCCTGTTTCGCAGAATGTCTCACACACTGGAATTTGTAATTTCCTGGACAATCAAAAACCATAAGATACGGCAATATATTGGATACTCGGATCTCGTCTATTTCTATCCTCGGCATAAGATATTTTGAGAAGAACTATGGCAGGATACTGAGGGCAATCCCTGAAAACAGCAATATACTTGAGATTGGCCCTGGTGGCGCGAGTTTCACTCAGTATTTGCTGCACAAGGGATACAAAAATATCACAGTTTGCGAAATAGCGGAAGATAAAGCACGATCACTGAGCCGCTTTTTCGATGACAGAATAAAGGTGATACACAGGAACGTCATTGATTATCTGGAGGACTGCCCGGATAAGTTCGATTTCATATATGCAGCACAGGTTATAGAGCATTTCACCCGCGATGATGTTGTTAGATTCTTGAGCCGCTGTTATAAGTCCTTGAGCGATGGCGGATACATGATCTTTGAGACGATTAACTGTGCCAACGTGACCTATGGTCTGTATCTCAGATACTGCGACTACACCCATCGGATGGGCTTCACTCCCAGAAGTCTGAAACACTTTTTACTTTCAACAGGGGATTTTTCCGACCTCAGATTGATAGAGATCCACCCGCTCGGCTTTCTGGATCTTCTTCATTATATTTGCCGCAGGATCATGGGTAAGTCCTCAACCCCGAATATTGGTAGATTAAACGATTCTTCCAGTGCTCATAATGGATTGAGTAAAGCAATAACGATACCATTGAGGAGTTTTAACGTCAGGCTCTCAAGATGGCTATCGCTCTTCTTCTTGAGGCCCTACGAATTTGAGAGGATAAAAGTATACACGCCTTTTTTCGCGATAATCGCGAGGAAAACGTAAACACATGAAACACAGGAGGAGACGATATGCGTTTAACGCTCAGAAGTTTGATAGTCTTTCTTATGCTTGTAGGTTTCATCAGTTTCGGTGAGTTGTTGCAGGCTGAAGAGGGACTGGATGTTTACTATGATTTTGAGACGGACAGTGCAACAGATCAATCCGGGAATGGTCGGGATGGAGAAGTGGTGGGCGCGGTGGATCTGATCGACGGGGTTGTGGGTAAAGCATGGCAGTTTGATGGCGCCACGGTCATCAATATGACTTTCCCTATAATGAAGGAAGCAGATACTGAACTATCCATTCGGTGCTTCATTCTGCCTGATGAGATCGACATGCAGCATATCATATACGACGAGGGCGGAGGCTGGACTGGCTTCACTGTGCGGATTATGGATGGCAACCTTGAGTTTGCCACGGTTTGTTGCACTGAAGCTCATCCACCACCGGTCATTATCTCAGCCAAATATCCAGATACAGACGACTGGACAGAGATCGCCGCCGTGTTTGGCAAGGGCCAGATGTTCCTCTACATAAACGGAAAGGAAGTCGGCACAGAACAGACAGACTGGCAGGAACTGGGAGGTCATGGACAGCCCGGCGGTATAGGTGAAATGAGTCCGGGTGACACAGCTTTCGGCGGCGGCGGCGGTTTTTTCATGGGCGGTATAGACGAATTTCGGATCTACTCCCGTATGTTACAGCCGGAGGAACTCGACCTATCTGTATCACCGCAGGATAAACTCGCCGCCACATGGGGATCTATAAAAAGCGGCTATTGATTCCGCCTTTACCTCACGGCGATCATCTTACCGGTAGCGACGAAGTCACCGGCTCGAAATCTGTAGAAGTAAATCCCGCTTGACACCTGTTCGCCGCGGGAGTTTCTGCCGTCCCAGTGTGCTGCTTTGCCGCTTTCTATGTATCGACCGGGATATTTATACCCCAGATCCAGCGTTCTGATAAGCTGCCCCAGAATGTTATATATCTCGATGGTTACGTTAGCGTTGCGGCCTAGCTCATAGGGGATCCACACATCCGGATTGAAGGGATTGGGATAGCTATGGTATACTCCGTCTTTCAGCGATGAAGACTCTCCCGACGCTGTGGATATTCCATCCACACTCTCCACCGCGGTTGATCTTTCCAGAATCAAGTCTTCTACATAAACAAGATCCTCATCTCCGATGTGACCACTCACGGTGATCTGAGCCGCTCCCGGCTTGAAGTCGCTCGTATCCAGTAAGGCTGTATATTTTGAGATAAAGGGCAATTCTTCTTCGCTCTCCATCTCGATTTCGATAATTTTATCGGCCTGTTTCAGTTTAGCCACAAGGGGTGAATCCACTCTTCCGTAAACGGTAGAATTTACCTCAATATTCGCTCCTATTTCTATAACATCAGGCTCGATGGTAACGTTCATCTCCGTTGGTTGCCAGGGTACCTTCTGCGAGAAATTGAGACGCTCTCCTGCCTGAGTACTCATAGCCAGATCCATAAATGATCCTACCCATACCGGCAGTTCTGGTGGATCCGTTTTCAGCATATCCTGCCATTGCCCATCAGTTAATCGGTCGCTCATAGGCCAGGTGAACTCGTAGTATGAAAAGATAGCGCCCTGACTGATCCGCAGTTCCCCATCCACAGGCACGACAACAAAGATGTTCAGCGGATAGCCCACGCCATCCTCCAGCACTTGAGCCGAGTTGGGATCGGTATGCACATCGGCTATGATAGCCATCTCATCGTCTTCCTGCCCCTTGATTTCAGATGCTATATCTGGCGGGAAAGTGGTGATGTCTTCCAGTGTTCCGCCTATATTCGCGATAATTCCATACTGCTCCCTTGTCAGGGATCTGCTGGGAGCTACGCTGCTTATAGGATTATACTCAAGCTCGATCTCCGATATTTCCTTCAGGGAGACCAGTAGATCCTCCAGTTGGCTATACTTGGATGCGAATTCCGGCAGTAGCAGTCCTCGGTTAGACAACCCCTCCCGCGTGAACCTGGCCAGCGAAGCCAGTCTGGCGTAGAGTTCCGGATTCGGCTCCACATAACCCTTGATCAACGGAGGTCCCATAGGCATGGAAGTTTCCATGGTGTAGCTCTGCTTGGCATAGAGGATCGTGTCGTGGCGCAGTTCCGCCCATGAGCCAAGCGCCGTCGCCAGCTCCTTATCCATCCACGCCTGATTCTGCATAAATACAGGATAGCCTTCTTCCTTAGGCGTTAGTAGTGTCATGAGCACGTATAGCCAATTCCAGTAGAGATTCTGCGCCCACAATTCATCATCTATATCTGCAAATTCCGCCTTCAGTTTTTCTATCTGTTCCGTATAGTTGGGATACATATCCTCATTATATACATTCACCAGAATATCATAAGCGTGTTCTGAACCCATTATCGCCATAATATCCAGACCCTTTGGGAACATCCTGTTTCCAACGGCATCGTGGACAAGCTGCTGGAACATATATGAATCCGGAATGAACCTCTGACCCATGAACCTGAATCCCTTGGTTACTTCTCCTATATCCTCGCCCTCCATCACGAAGGACGAACTGATCATGGGACTGCGCAGTTCCATCGCCGCCTCGATGAACTCCTCCAGTTTCGCGTCATCCGCCAGAGCGTCCGGCGACAAATCATTGCCATAGATGTCAGCCATCAGTTCCATGTATTCGTAGACATTCAGATCATCCGTCTTGCCCACGAAAAATACCGTAGGCTCGTATATCCTGTCCCATACGTCCGTCGCCGGCTCACCGTTTACAATAGCATTGTCCATCGCAGCGGCTATCAGTAGCGCTTGGAGAGTTTCCTCCTTGCCCTTTTCCTCGCCCTCTCTTGGCTTCAGATGAAATATCATCCGCCCATACCACATCATCGACTTGAAATATCTTTTGAATTCATCGTTGCGCGTGTAGTGCCCGCGAGGCACGTACTGGCTGTAATCTTCGTTATACCCAAAGATGGGGGAAGGAGCTTTCCCCATGTGTGCCTCTATCAGTTCCAGTTCGGATTCCACCAGATCCCTCACATCTGATGGTATAGAGGTCTTCGGTTCAAGCAGCACGCTGGCAACAGTGAAATATGCCACATTCTTCCTGGCCGCTGTTCTAGCTCTGGGATCGGTGGCGCTTTCATACTGGGAGATAGCGCGCTCCAGCATGGCCTTATTCAGCTTTTCCAGATTGCCGTAAAACTTCCTCAATTCCAGTATTCGCAATGTGTAATCGAACAGAATGTGGTATGTGTGGAGCATGGAGTCGGTGGTAACGAAGGCGGGTATGTCGAACTCCTGACAGTAGTTATATATATCATAGACCTGCTTAAATTGACTCGGCCCAGCCACAAAACCGTTCCGGACCAACAGCGACTTCTCGTTGCCCGTAAACTTGAATTGATCAGTATTAGCAACATTCTCCAGATCAGCACCGGTGAAGTAGAGCGGCACATTTGGCACAACGTCAACCATATAGGGACTGTATACGGCGAATTCTGTCTCCACGTCCCCTATAATCTGCGGAAAACCCGTAGCTATAGATGGAAGCAGAATAACCAGAACCACCAATATGCCGAAACTGAAAAAGCGATTTGCTGACATATCCCCAAGCCTCCTTGTATGATTTATTTATGAAGTTTGATAAAATAATCGGGTAACATTTTTGTCATTCTGAGCGAAGCGAAGAATCTCTCCCGCGGGCGTTACTTCATATGGGAGATTCTTCGCTTCGCTCAGAATGACAGCGGTTGGGGTGCCTTCTTTAGCCCGGACCTTTATTACCCGGTTAAATTTTCAATGTTCATCAATAAATCCATTTTTTACTCTTCACAAGTAAGTCCCAGGAAAGATTCTCAAGTTTTTCTGCGGGCGAAGCCCGTCCTTATTTTCTTTTGCTCAAGATTTTTCTAAAAGCTTGATACTCCCCCTTGAAAAGGGGGCTGGGGGGATTTTAATACATCCCAAAAACTCCAGAAACATTCCTGATACTTACTCATAATGTGAAATTCAGGGATTATTTTCGCAATTATTATGCCAATCTTGCAGCCGGTTGTCAAATGCGGGAAAGTAGAGTCTAATGCGTGATCACGCTGAGAACAATGCTTCGCGAAACTCTGGGAGCGCAGGCATCTTGCCTGCCCAGTTTAGCAGAATGTCTCACCCATGTAATTTATAATTTCCTAGACAAGAACAAAGCTTCGCGAAGCCCTGGGAGCGCAGGCATCTTGCCTGCCCAG
>SDBT01019410.1_pt1 | contig 10655 bp, 3 predicted proteins | sample 2277101 | NCBI WGS metagenome assembly SDBT01 (sample SAMN10404973, study PRJNA504765) | marine sediment metagenome | isolation source: marine sediment core GS10_PC15, 103 cmbsf | place: Arctic Ocean: Southern Knipovich Ridge | collected 2010
TAGTCAGACGTTACGTATGAGAAGTGGAGGACGGCCAGGTTTGCCGGGATCAGCCGGGCCGTCGTGTTGGCAACGCTGCTTTCGGCCCTGACACAAGGGCTGTTGGCGGGTGTGGGGTTGTATTTCGCCGGATTCGAATCGGTCTTTCTCTTGACCGTCTTGTCGATGCTGTTGGCCATGGTACCGTTTGTCGGAGCGGCTGCCGTTTGGATTCCGGCCTGTGCCTGGCTCTTCTTCGAGGAACGAACTCTGGCGGCCGTTCTGCTGGCGATTTACGGCGCGGCTATCATCTCGGCCGCCGATAACGTCATCAAGCCCCTGGTGCTGCACGGCCGGTCGAACCTGCATCCGCTGTTGGCGTTATTGAGTGTGCTTGGCGGCGTGCAGTTTGTATTTCCAACTGACCTGCCAGGATTTCACTGATATGTTGCCACGCAAGAATCGGGATCTGAAGAAGATCACGGTGGAATACCCGATGACCAAGAACTCTGTCGTCTTGCTATTGTTTCTTCTGACGGCACATTGGGTGCAAGCAAGGGCGGATGATCCGCTTCCGTCCTGGCGCGAAGGCGCGACGAAGTCCGCGATTCTGCAGTTCGTCCAACGAGTGACGGCAGAGAACGGGCCTGATTTCGTGCCTGTCGAGAAGAGGATTGCCACTTTCGACAATGACGGAACACTCTGGTCCGAGCAACCGATCTATTTCCAACTCGCGTTCGCTGTGGATCGCGTCAAGGCGCTGGCGGGCAAGCACCCGGAGTGGAAAGATCAACAGCCGTTCAAAGCCGCTCTCGAAGGCGACCTGGAGAAGCTGTTTGAATTGGGCGAAAAGGGACTCCTTCAACTCGTCATGACAACTCACGCTGGCATGACAACAGAGGAATTTGAGGAAATCGTGATCGATTGGACCGCGTCGGCTCAACATCCTCGGTTCAAACGACGGTACACGCAGTGCGTTTACCAACCGATGCTCGAATTGCTGGCTTACCTGCGAGCCAACGGTTTCAAGACCTGGATTGTGTCGGGCGGTGGCATCGAGTTCATGCGTCCCTGGGCGGAGCAGGTGTACGGTATCCCGCCCGAACAAGTGATTGGCAGTTCGATCAAGAGTCGCTTTGAAATGCGAGACGGGACACCCGTCTTGGTTCGGTTGGCGGAGCTTGACTTCATTGACGACAAAGCCGGCAAACCGGTCGGAATCCACAAGTTCATAGGGCGGCGGCCAATCGCTGCATTTGGTAATTCCGATGGTGATCTCCAGATGCTGCAATGGACTGCCGCCGGCAAGGGTGCTTGGTTTTGCCTACTCGTGCATCATACCGATGCTAAGCGTGAGTGGGCTTACGACCGCAACTCTCACATTGGTCGTCTCGACCGAGCTTTGGATGAAGCGCAGCAACGTGGTTGGACGATTGCAGACATGAAGCGAGATTGGAAGACGATCTATCCACCCTAGAGGTTGCCTAGGACCATTCGTCAGATGCGTCCGAGATCTACGTAGCCACTTTCGTAGCCTCGACACGCCAGCTAGGTGAGCCCTATTAGGCGTCAGACGGGCCGAGGCTTCTGCGATAAGTCAGAGAACCACCGTTTTTCGGAGTGGCGACGGACTAGCTAACGCGCGTCGGTCACATCGACTTGGAGCGGTCTCAGTAAACGTATGGCCGAGATGAAACACGTCAGAAAACCACCGGGCCTGTTGAAAAAGTCGGACTTTTTCAACAGGCCCGACCGATTTTGGAACGCAGATCGGGGCGGCGAGGGTCTGACCGCTGCTGGGGGGCAGGGTAGTTCCGTAAAGCCGTCGTGCGGAGCTTTCTCGGATGCACCAAATTCCCAACGTTTCTTCGGAGTCGCTACTTCTCGACTCGTAGGCCCATTTTTTGGCCACATCCCATGGAGGTCGCCTCTCGACGGAGGCAGTGTACGCATATATCCTATCTTATTGCATTCTGGTATGCGTTTCGTTCCCTCCCCGCCTCGAACCGAAAGGCGGCGATCCCGTGGTCTGCCTGTCGGCAAAGGTCGCAGCCGTCTACCGCGCTGGCCGGCCGAGGCAGTCGCCGCTCTACCGGACCATCGAGCGTTACTATCCGGAGTTCGAGCGTACCTATGACGAGCGCTACGCAAAACGCTACGGCCCGTTTCGACCGATCATCGGCGACGTGGTACGCAAATTCCTCCGCTGCGGCGACCTGCACTTCGGCTTTGCCCGCGTTCGGTGCCCTGAAGGCCGCCACGAGATGTTCGTCGCCTTCTCCTGCCAGCAGCGCTGCCTTTGTTCAAGCTGCCATCAGAAGCGCACCGTGTTGGCGGCTGAAACGATCGCCGAGACCATCTGCGCTCCCGTCCCCACCGGCAACTCGTCTTCAGCGTACCGTCAAGCGCCGTATAATCCGTGCCGTTGGTTGCCGTTCCAGCCACCATATAGCTCACGGTTAGGGGCTCGGCCAGATCGCGACCAGAAAGGCCTGGCGTTCGTGCGTTCGGGTCGGCGGCACGCTGAGGTGACGGTACGGCGGGGCATTCAAAGAAATGCGCCGTCCGACATGCGCATCAGCATGAGTTCGGTTTCGGAGACGATCGGTTCGTTCTTGGACATCAGTGTGTCGACGGCTCCGGCTCTCTGGCCGCCATCGATCAGCACCGCGTCCAGAAGCCAGTTCGAGCTCATCTGCGGCACGAGCACGGTGTCCGTGGAGGCGACCAGCAGCGAACTGCTGGGGGTGGCGGCTGCTTGGGCCAGGCCACTTTCATACGCCCCCAGATCCGGCGCGGCGCCTGCGTAGGCGCCGGTGGGCAGATCCAGCACGACTTCTCCACTGAACTCGAAGTGGGCGGTGCCCGCGTCGATGGCCGGGCTGCCGGTCTGGAGCTGATAGTTGCTGTCCAGCAACGGATCGCCCGACAGTGTGGTGCCGCCATCCAGGTTGCTACCCTGGTTGTCGGTGCCGTTGTTGAAGAATAGGTTGTAGGCCACCGTCGAGTTGCCGTCGATCTCCTTGACGGCAATGTTGGTAGTGTCGACGAAGAGGTTGTTCACGGCCACCATGTTATCTCCGCCGGTCACACCGTAGAGATTGCCGGCAAACGTGTTGTTGAACAGGTGGATTCGTTCCACCAGGCTGGCGGCACGGAAGTCTTCCGTAGTGTTCCCGTCGTCCATCAAACCGAGCCCGACCGCGCCGTTGTTCACGATCAGGTTTCCCTCGATCAGCAGAGACCGGTTCGACTCGTCCGGATAGCCGATCAGTTGGATTCCGTCGTCGTCGTTTCCGGAAATCACATTGTTGCGGATGACGATATTCAGTGTCGGCCCGCTGTAGCTCTGGAATCGAGCTTCGATCCCGTCGTTGCTGTTGTTGCGTAGAATGTTGTCTTCAATGATCACTTCCGTGTCGCGATCCAGGTCGATGCCGTCATCCGAGTTCAACTCGATCAGGTTCCCACGCACGACACCGCCGCTGGATTCGAGATCCAGCCCATCGGCATTCCCGGTAACGCGATTGTTGAAGATATTCACTTTACGAAACGCACTGACGCCGTCGTTGCCGTTCTGGATCGTCAGCCCGACGATGGTTGTGTCCGGGCCGGCCGTGGCATCGACCACGATGACGTCGGCGAGTCCACCGCCGGCGTCGATGACCGTCTGGTCAATGTAGGCCTCGTCGCCGGTTGTATGATAAAGGGAGGCCAACGTGACCGACTTGCCGGCAATCACGATCGACTCGTTGTAGGTCCCCGGCGATACCAGGACCACGTCGCCGTCTGCGGCAGCATCGACGGCGGCTTGGATGGTCGAATACTCCTGTGGAACCCGAACGGTGCCCGGCTCTCCGCCAGGCTCGAAGACGGTGATCGTGATCGCCTCGAAATCGCTCAGACTGGGCGACCTGCCGTCGGTTACCCGCACGGTTGCCGGATAATTGCCCGCTCCTTGGACCGCGCTCGGCGTCCAACTGAAGACGCCCGATACCGGATCGATATTGGCCCCGGCCGGAGCCCCTGGATCGAGGCTGAACGTTAGCGTGTCGTCCGGCAGGTTCGCATCGATTGCGGTGGCGGTGAAGCTCAGCGTGCTTTCCACTTCGACGAACTGACTGCCGATCGCTGCCAGTACCGGCGGCTGGTTTTGTGTGGGATCTGGGAGAACGTATTCCACGTGCAGCAGGGGCGCCCCGGTTGGGTCGCCGTTGTACGACTCGGCCACGCGCTTGCCGGTGCCGGTGACAAAGATCGCCAACGAGTTTCCCGTCGACCATCCGGGCCGGCTGACGATCTGTTGAATTACCGGGGCGAGATTTGGCGTCTGCTGGTCGGGCCCCGCTTCGGCTTTGAGCATCCACGGCACAGGAGTCCACGAGACGGAAGCGGTCGTCTTCGGTCGCGACGAGATGTTTCCGCCCGAGGAAGTAAACGTCAGGGCGTGATCCGTGTCTTCACCTTGGATCGTCAGGGAGGTTGTCTCAGAGGTCGTCTCATCCACCTGGAACTGGACGTAGGCGTTGACAATCGAAGCGTTCTGGGGAATCTCCAGATTGTTGAATCGTATTCCCACCGTCTGATCGCTATCGTCAAAAACCATTTCCAGGTCGGTGCTGCCGAGGCTCATGTCACCGGTGTCATCCTGCTCGGCATCATCCGAGCTGCCGACGACTCGACTCTCCACGGTCACCGGCAAAGCGGGCGCTTCATCATCCGCGATGGTAATGGTCACGCTGTACGACGCGTCGAGGTTGTAGAACGTGCTGCCGGTGAGCGTGACAACGATCGTCTCTGCACCCTCGGCAAGTGTGTCGTCAAGCGGAATGATCTCCAACGGAACCGACGCGGCGCCGGCAGGAATGGTCAGCGTGCCGTCAAGTGTTCCATAATCTGCGCCGTTCGTCGCGGTCCCTGCCACGGTGTAGTTCACGGTCAAGGCCGCGGTCACATCGCCGGTTCGGTCGAGGGTCAACGTCGCCGTATCGTTGCCCGGCTCCGAAGCACTGACGTCCGTGTCGGTCATGCTGACCGTCGGGAGCGGATTGTTCGGATCGGCGGTCATCGTGTAGGTGTCGACGATCGTACCCATGCGAGAGATAAACTGGAACGTGAGCTGAGTGTCACTGGCCTCGACGCGCATCGCACCGAAATCATCGTTGTACCGCAGTTCGCTCCCGGCGACGGGCGTCCCGAACGAGTAGAGTTCGTTTCCGCCGGCCCCGTTGACGAAGTACGGGAAATCGCTCTGGACGATCCGTTCGTAGGTGTGATCGTGGGCACCGAGAACGACCGAAGCGCCCCACTCCTGGAAAGGCCACTGCCGTGTGCCAGACGAGCCGTGCAGAGCGGAGGAGTATGGTGAATGGTGCATATAGACGATTTTCCAGGTTGCGGTGGACATAGCCAACTCGCTCTGCAGCCAGGCTGCCTGAACGGAAGTGCTCGAGTTGCCGTCCGGTTCATCGCTGTCGCTGTCGATGGCGAAGAACTCCACGGATCCCCAAGTGAAATCATAGTAGCGTTCGTTGTCCGGCAGCGTGAAATAGTCGAGGTACGGCTTGGCATGCGGGGGTATCCAATCGTGGTTGCCCAGCGACGGGAAGAATCGGTTTGTCTGGGCCCCTGCGCCGTAACTCCCCACATAGGGATAGATAAACTCGTGATAATACTGTCCGATGTTCTCATCGATCGTCGAAGCTGCTCCGTCGGGATAGTTGTTGTCGCCGGTGGTGATGATGAAGTCCGGGTTCCAACTCTTGACCAGGTTGGCGACGTCCTCTTCGTCCGGCCCCGCCCGACCATAGTCGCCGATGACCGCGAACACGGTTGACCCAGTCGTGCCGTCGGCAACTGTGACGGTAAGCGTTTGAACCAAGGTCTTTGGGTCGTTGCTTCCGTCGGTCAGGCCGTCGTCGGTCGCCGTAAAACTGAACAGAGCTAATCCGGCGGCAGCGCTGGGGACGACGCGAAATTGCATGCCTTGGATCTCACTGAGCGTGTAGACGCCCGCGGTGACGACGGTCAAGCCATCGGCCAGGACCACGTCTGCTAGGATGGGGCTGGGCACGAGCGTCACGGCGTAGCTGAGGATCTGGCCAATCTCGTCGCTGCCGCCGCCCGGCCCGTAAGCCAGGGCGCCCAATCCCAGCGACGTCGTGCCCGAACCCACGGCCACTGCTAGATCGTTGACCGCGCCGGCCGTCAGCACCGGGACGTCGTTGACTTCCGTGACTGTCACATCGACCGTGGCCGTGCTGGTCTGTCCGAGGCTGTCGATAATTGTGTAGGTGTAGCTGTCCGGGCCGTTGAAGTTCGCCTCCGGTGTGTAGCTCGTCGTGCCGGATGCGGGGTCATAGGTCACGATACCGTTGTTGCCTTGAGTCACCGCGATGATACTCGTCGGCACGCTTCCCAAGTCGTCGTTGGTCAGGACCGTGGTGACGCCCGTCGTGTCCTCTGCCGTGGTCGCCGAATCGTCTACGGCCAGCGGCGGGTCGCCGCTACCGCCACCGGTCGCGTATTCTACGTGCAGCAACGGCGCCCCGGCCTGATCTCCGTTGTATGACTCGGCAACCCGTTCGCCAGTTCCCGTGACGATCATCACCATCGAATTTCCGCTGGACCAGCCCGGCCGGGAGACGATCTTCTGGACCACGGCGGCGAGGTTTGGTGTCCGCTGGTCCACTCCCGCTTCGCCCTTGGTCGTCCACGGTACGGGTGACCATGGAACGGAAGCCGTGGTCGTGTTCCGCGAGGAGATGTTTCCGCTGGTGTTGGTAAAGGTCGGGGCGTTATCGGTGTCTTCTGCTCGGACAGTCAACGACGTGTCACCCGAATTGATCTCGTCCGCCTGAAACTGAATATAGGCGTTAACAATCGCAGCGCCCCGGGGAAGGTCGACTGCATTGAATCGCATGCCCACTTGTTGATCGTCGCGATCAAAGACCATTTCCAGATCGCTGCTGGTCAGTCTCATGCCGCCGGAGGGCTTTTCTTCCGCATCATCCGAACTTGCAGCGACCCGGCTCTCGACAGTGACTACGCCACCGGACACCTCGTTTACGGTGATGGTGATCGTTTCGAAATCGCTCAGATTCGGCGAGCCGTCGTCGGCCACGCGGACGGTCACCGGATAGCTACCCGGCCCGTCGTCCTCGGTCGTAGTCCAGCGGAAGACGCCGGTGGTCGCATCGATGCTTGCTCCGGCCGGCGCTCCCGGATCCAGGCTGAACGTCAGCGTGTCCCCCGGCAAGTCGGGATCGGTCGCCATGGCCGTGAAGATCAGTTCGACGCCCTCGTTGACCGACTGATCGCCGATCGGCGCCAGTACGGGTGGCTGGTTTTCTACTGGCGGGACGTCGCCGGCGACGTACTCCACGTGCAGCAACGGCGCCCCATTCTGATCCCCATTGTACGACTCGGCTACCCGCTCGCCGGTACCCGTAATCATCAGCACCATCGAATTCCCGCTGGACCATCCGGATCGGCTGACGATCTTTTGAACGATTGTGGCAAGATTCGGCGTCCGCTGGTCTGCCGTCGCTTCTCCTCTCGAGGTCCAGGGTACGGGCGACCACGGTACGGAAGCGGTGGTCTTGGTCCGGGAGGAAATGTTTCCACTGGAAGTGATGAAGGTCGGGGCATGGTCGATGTCTTCGCCACGGATCGTCAAGGAAGTGTCTCCCGAGTGGGTCTCGTCGGCCTGAAACTGCACGTAGGCGTTCACGACAACCGCACCCCGAGGAACATCTACCCCGTTGAAGCGCATGCCCACGGTTTGGTTGCCGCCGCTGTCGAAGACCAATTCGAGGTCGCTACTGGTAAGTTTGATGTTCCCGGAAGACGATTCTTCTGCGTCATCCGAACTACCGTCGACCCGACTCTCGGCAACGACGACCTGGGAGCCGGGTTCGAGCACAGTGATCGTGATCGTTTCGGAGTCGCTGAGATTCGGTACACCGTCGTCGGTTACCCGAACGGTTACGGGATAACTGGCCGGCCCGTCATTCTCGGTAGGCGTCCAACGGAAGACGCCGGTCGCTGGATCGATGCTGGCTCCGGCGGGCGCTCCAGAATCCAGGCTGAACGTCAACGTGTCGTCGGGCAGGTTCGGGTCGGTGGCCGTGGCCGTGAAAGTCAACTCGACGCCTTCGGTGGCCGACTGATCGCCGATCGGGGCCAGCACGGGCGGCTGGTTGGTCGTGTCAGTTGTGATAACCGCCTCATAAACCCGCCCATCGGCAAAGTTGTCCACCATGCCGTCCGCAATATACAGGGCAAGCGCATTGGGGTCGTCGTTAGGATCCGACGTGGGAGCAAAGGTCAGGCCTTGTGGAGATCTGGGGGAGGGTGAAAAGCTGCTGATGTCGTATTCGTTGACAAAGGTTCCGGCCAGCGTGTACTCCAGTACGGCCGAATCCGGGTCGGAGACGATAAACAAGTGATCGCTCAGCGGGTCATACGCGATCCCCTCGGCATCCTGCATTCTGTTGGCCACCGAGAAGTCATACAGGAAATTCAGATCCGCGTCATACGCCAGCACCTGTCGACCGCCGTTGCTTCCGTCGATCACGTAGAGTCGTCCGTCGGAAGGATCCGACGTGACGCCCTCGGGATCGCGCGCGCTGCTGACGGCGTCGCGGGTGTCGACCGACGCCAGAACGGCGTTCAGGTTGTCGTCATAGCGAGAAAGTTGCTTGGCGTCGTCGTTAGTGATGTAGAAGAACTGATCGAACTGGTTGTAGGTGATGCCGGTAGGCTCGCGGTTGTTGGTTTCGAACTTCTGAAACACCGTGTCGCCTGACAAGGAGATTTCAAAGACGTTATTTCCATCGAAGATGCTGCTCAGTTCGTTGATTTCCGAATCGGCCAGATAGAGATGTCCCGAGGGCGCATGGAAAGTGAGCCCCGCGGCATCGGTACTGGGGATGATTCCCCCATCCCAGGTATCGAAGTACCTGATCAGCGTAAGGTCGGCGGCCAGCAACCGGCGGGCCTCCAAGTGCTCGAACAGCAAATGGCGTCGTTTGGGCAAATGCATCAGGCTTCTCCGTAATCTGAGCCGGAGCGATTGAGTCTTTGGGCAAGGCGCTGTGACGGATGCCACTGACGTAAATAGGCCGCCTCAAGCGGCTTGCAGGAGTACTGGTCGACGCCTAGCGAGAGCGCCCTAATCTCGTCCTCGGTGTGATACTGATCGGCCATCATCAGCAGGACGGATCCGTCGCGTCGGGGTTGAAGCATTTCCACCAGATCGAAACCGCTTATGTCCGGTAGCCGGACGTTGACGATCCAAAGATCGGGCGGGGAATGCTCGCTCAATCGCAACACGTCACGGCCACCTGCAAAGAAGCGAATCTCCCACTGCCCGTCGGCAGCCAATTGCTGCAAGGTCATGTAGTCGGCCAAGTTCGAACCGACCACGAAAAGGGTGGCGCGCAAGGGATCTCTGCTGGTCATGGGCTTCTCACTGCCCGGCTTGAGTGACGCCGCTAAACGGCTACCGGGTTGTTCCTGAATTCCTTCCCGTGCAGACGCCGTGCCAACCTACGGGGACCGGCGCGGACGCAAGGCGCTAACTCCTTGCGTCAAGAGGATATAGGAATAACTCGGCGTTTGTCGGCGCCGATGTCGCCCGAGAAGGGCGTCAAGAGAATTGCTCGATGGGGCTCAGCCTTGGTCTGTTTTAGACCACTTCTTCCGGCCACTGGAGCGCGGTCGTACAGTTCCTCTTGCCACGATTGCTGGCATTGAAGGCGGCCAAGGAAGAGAATAAGAATCCGGAGGAGATGGCCGGGAGCCACGCAGACGTGTGGGGGCGGAGGACGGCTAGTGAGTCGGTGGGCGGCCTCGTTTCGACTGCGACAGGTCCAGGCCATATTTGTGAACCTTTCGCATCAGTTGATGCCGATCTATTTCGAGCAGCCGAGCCGCCGCGCTTTGATTATAGCTGGTAAACTCCAGCGTTCGGCGAAGGTGTTCCCGCTCTACATCCGCCATCGTCGGCCACTTGCTCGGTTGAGGGCAAACCGAGGACTCCTGCCGAGCAATCGGCCCGGTCGTGTCAGGCGGGCTTGATTCTTGTGAGGTTACTTGCGGTGCGGCTTCCGAGGATGGAGGCACGATGGGTGTCTCGCTCTCGGAGATCGCCCCGGAGACGGCTTCCGAGTCGATCGTGTCGCTGACGGTGAACAGGGCGACGCGTTCGAGCACGTTTTCCATTTCGCGGACGTTACCCGGCCAATCGTAATCGCGCAGCCGCCTCAGTGCGGCGTCGGAAAGCCGTTTCAGCGGCAGCCCGCCGTGGACGGCCAATCTGGCCAGGAAGTGACGTGCGAAGATCTCGATGTCCTCGCGACGATCCTTCAAGGGGACCGTGTGCAACGAAACGACGTTGACTCGGTAATACAAATCCTCGCGGAACCGGCCGGCCACGACTTCTTGCCGCAGATCGCGATTGGACGCGGCAATCACGCGTACGTCGACATGTATCTCCTTGTGGCTGCCGACGGGAATGACGGTTCGCTCTTGCAGCACACGGAGCAGCTTGGCCTGCAAATCGACGTCCAACTCACCGATTTCGTCCAGAAAGATCGTCCCGCCGTCGGCCGCACGAAAGCAACCCAATTCCGCGTGACTGGCGCCGGTAAATGCCCCCTCGACGTGGCCGA
>SDBT01019411.1_pt1 | contig 10655 bp, 7 predicted proteins | sample 2277101 | NCBI WGS metagenome assembly SDBT01 (sample SAMN10404973, study PRJNA504765) | marine sediment metagenome | isolation source: marine sediment core GS10_PC15, 103 cmbsf | place: Arctic Ocean: Southern Knipovich Ridge | collected 2010
CGACAAGCTCAGGACAGGCCATTTCCCAAGTAAGGCCGAGGGGCTCAGGAAAAGATTCCCCTCCCCTGGTGGGAGGGGATTAAGGGGAGGGGGATAGAAAAAATGCTACAACGCAAATTCCTCCATATAGTTACCTCTTCTCTAATCTCTTTTTCCTCAGCTCATCTATCCAGATCTCCCATTGCCTCTCTCTTCCTTTCTTATTTTTTATTTCTTTGAGCCTCTGCTTCATATCCGAAGTAGCCTCTACCCAGTCCCTCATATCCCTAATAGTCTTTTGAGTAACATAAGAATTCAGCGCCAGCTGCCCTTCGGGAATAACCTTCATTATTGCTCTAACCATAAATCCTAAGGTGCTTGCATCATAAGTATTTCGGTAGCAGGCTAAGGTCTTTCCCCCTCCTTCTATGGGAAATAGCTCCCAGGATCCGTCAACCATATACTTATCTCCCTTGATCGCAGTCCAGGTAATCCTTTCGGGCTTAAGGAAACGATACTCCAATACATACTTGGGCCGGGCCGAGAAGAAAACAATATTAATATCATACTTATATTCTACCAACGCCCGATCCTCCTTCATCTCCAGAAGCTTTATCCTGCGCACCATGGGCATGAAATATTCATAACTAAGGTAATCGGTGATCCCATCCCACACCTTGTTCCGAGGGGCATCAATAGTTATCCAACTGGACACAACCATCTTTCCTGTCCCTTCCATCTCCTCAAACTGCAGTACCGGTCCCTTAGAACTAAGTAATTGCATAACCCTCAGCTCTTCATCCTTGTTTATAAAGGACTGGATAGATGGCTTCCCTTCTGGCTCTGGCTCTGGCTCTACCTCTAACTTTCCCTGTCTCTTGAGGAGTTCAACCCTATCCTTCAGCATCTTGGAATAAATTACCGAAACAGACATGCTTATTCCCACATCGAGAAACGGATATTTCTCATACATGCGCTTTAATAGCCCGGAGCCGGGAAGCGCCCATACGGTGTAGAAAAACAGGGTCCTCTGCTCTTCCCCCACCGGGATACTCTGAAACCAGCCGTAGGTCTTCTCAATGTCTCCGCCCAGGCCAACCCAGTCAGTGCGAAACGGGGGCTGGAGATAACGCCTGACCGAATATTTTACATAAAGAGGCAAAAAGATAAATTTAAAGCCCAGGGTATAATCCAGTTCCACAATATTTTCTCCCCGGTCGGTAACCCTGACTGACTTACACGACGGCACCCACTCATTATAATCTTCATAGTTATTAACTACCTTCCACACCTCGGGGGGGGTAGCATTCACCGGAATTACCGCAGAAAGAAACCAGGGGATCTCCTCGATCGTCTCATCAATGATGACCATCTCTCCCCTTCTCAGGAGATGATCCAGCCTCCCAGGGTCAAGCCCCTCTGGCAAGGCGGTTCTCCCCAAGGTGAGCTTTACCTGCTCTCTAACCTCTTCCTCTTTTAAGGGTGGAGATACTGAACGAGCCTTCTCCGATCCGGCTACTAATCGAGGGAAAAAGATAGCTAAGACAAGGGGGATAACTAAAATAGTAAAAACTCTCTTTTTCATACTGCCCATAAGATAGTCTCGAAAGGATTTGGGGAATGTTGGTTCTAAAACAATTTATTTCGCAAGAAGTGTAGACCTGCTCCTTTTGTTCCTTTTCAGTCCAATCCGAGGAGTGAGGCGGCGTTGCCGCCGAGGATTGCGGCGACTTCCTCTTCGGTAAATTTTATTCCCGCCGGGGCTTTGGTCGGTAGGTCTTTGATCAGTTGAATCCAGTTTTGGGCGGGTTCGATAATGCTGAAGATGGGGCCGTCGGTTCCGAACAGCACCTTGGAGATACCGGCATAATCGATCAGATCACGCAGTTCCCGACAGAACAGTTCATAATGACCAAAGGCGAAGGCGTCCCACATCGCCAGATCGCCATAGAGATTCGGCTGATGGGTAGCCAGGGCCGCCCACGGCCGCCAGTTTATCTGTCCCATGTGGGCCGCAATCACCTTAAGCTCCGGGAAATTGACCGCCAGATCGGTCAGGAGCATGGGATCGGCGAACTTGCACCGGGATGGAGGTGCCAGGGGGCCGGTATGAGTCAACAGAATTCCTTTGTTTGTCTGCACGATCTCGAGTAATTTAGCGGACTCGGGACCGGCGGGGTCATAGCCGTGATCGGGATGATACTTCAGCCCTTTCATGCCGAACTCTTCAAAACATTGCCGGAGCATATCCGGGGCACCGGGGCGTCGCGGGTCAACTCCTGCCAGGGCCATTATTCGGTCGGGATATTTCCGGGCGATCTCGGCGATAATCATATTCTGGGTCTGGGCAAGCTCGGGCGTAAGCATTTCGTTGTTGGTATTATCCACGGCACAGATACAGGTAAAGTCGATCCCCGACTCCTCCATCGAGGCGATCAGTTTTTCCCCGGTCGGATCGGGCCATCTCTCGATCGCCTTCTTGACAACTGTCTCTTTATCAATTGGCCTTCCCATGATCCGGGCAGCGCGGAGCGGGTCTCCTACCAGGTGCTCCACTATTTCTTCCGGCAGTACCGGGATCAAATGATAATGAACATCTACAATCATCCTCGCCTCCTAAAAACTCTTTACTCAGGGAACATTAAATCTAAAATGCGTTAATGTAGGGGCCGACGTCCTGAGTCCTTCGAGACGGACTTCGCCCTCCTCAGGACTACGGAGATATCGGGGCGTCTCGAAGGACTCTGGTTCGGTTTTTTTCGTGTAATTCGTGAAATTCGTGGTTCGAATCCCAGTTCATTTCCTTCAACAGGTTCGGCAATCTTGGGCTCAACAGTATATACTCTTGCGATCCGGCTCCATTTCCTCAAAAGCTATTTCCGCATCCTCCGGCGGGAGTGCATAAAGAGAACCGTCCGACTTCTGGAGCACGCAACCGGAGCTGTGCAGGAGCTTGACATTTTTTGCGGTCTCTTTCTTGTCTCCCCAGCATACGATCTGGCAGTTGCCGCAGGTCATATACTGATTTAAACCACTCAGGGCCGGGTGCTCGTATCCACCGGGCATAGGGGGTCTCCTCCCATATAAAGAGATAGCCCTGGTAAATTCACTGAACAGCTCCTGATCCTCCTCCGGGATCCTAAACCGGCCCGGAGACCAGGTTGACCACTTGCCTGACTTGTGCAGGCCCGTAAATCCACCGCAGCAGAAGTGGCAGAGAAGGCAGTTCCTGCGCGCGGAATGGGTAAAGGTCACTCCGCCCAGGGATACCAACATATCTTTTTCTTTTTCAAACATCTCCACCGCGCAGGCTGATACGCAAAGCTTACACTTATCACAGAACCCATCTTCCTCCGGGATAGGGTCGGTGGGTTCAAGCTCCGCATTGGTCACACAGGTGCCGAGAATAATCGCAGTGCCGAATCCTTTGACGCCTACATTGCCTGACCAGCCAAAACTGCCCACACCCGACCGAACGGCAATATAGCGGTGACTGATGTCAGGAGGCATACTGATCTGCCAGCCCTTCACCTCGGTGCGGTACTTCAGGTTTGCGGCCGTGCCCTTGGCCTCATATCCCTCCCGGTTCAATATCTCCGCGCTCTCCCAGGAGAGGGTGGTGGCACGAATATTCACGCCCACGTTGTCCTCTTCATGCGGCGGGCGTTCTTTCTTCGCCAGGAACGCTTCGATCCGGTCCCGATCCATAGGAAGGGCAAAGCTGATCGCGGAGCGCGCTCCCGGGAGTATATATTCGAGATCCACGCTGGGTGGACCGCCCTTGAGTGTTTCGGCGGTGGCAATCCCCACCGCGATCGCTCCCTGCGACGACAGAAAATCTTTTACCTTCTCGGCCAGACTCATCGTTCCCTCCTTCCAGTTGTAGCCTCCATCATTGCAGAAAAAAACAATTGCTCACCCAGTAGAGATAGCCTCCTGGACTTACTAATGAATTAAGCATTTTAAGGGCGAGATGTCAAGATGTGATTTCAGGACTTTACCCGGAAGTCAATTACTCCGGCAATCTGTAATCCTCTCCACTGGGCGGCCCAAAATTTTTTTGACCTTTTTAATTATCTAATGGTATTATAGTCTATTGTTCCAAGACGAAGCGAGAATAATTCCTGAGGGAGGTATTTGTAAATCGATGGAAGAAAGACTTAAAAACCTGGATTATCTTTTTCATCCCCGCTCCATCGCCTTCGTGGGCGCCACCGAGACAATCGGGAAATGGGGCTTCATCATCTTCAACAACCTAATCTCGGGCGGATACGAGGGCAAGTTATATCCGGTAAACCCCGGACGCAAGAGCGTGCTCGGCTTCAAGGCCTATCCCTCAGTGCGGGACATCCCGGATGAAGTGGACCTGGCAGTTTTTACGGTTCCGGCCCGGCAGGTGGTAACCACGATGGACGACTGCCTTGCCCGGGGCGTAAAGGCCGGGTTGGTCATCAGTGCCGGTTTTAAGGAGATGGGGGGAGAATACCTCGCCCTCGAGGCCGAGCTGTTAGCCAAAGCGCGCGCGGGCGGCATGCTGTTCGTCGGCCCGAACAGTCAGGGCATCTGCTGCCCGGCGGAAAAGCACTATTCCTGGATGCCGAACTTCTATCCTCCTCCTGGGAGCATCGGGGTCGTTTCCCAGAGCGGCAACGTCCAGAATATCCTCATCGCAGGCGTAGTAACCTCCGGGTTCGGGATTGCCAAGGCCGTGTCCAGCGGCAACGAGGCGGACCTAAGGAAGGACGACTACTTTGAATATTACGCCCATGACCCCACCGTAGAGGTGATCTTGTCCTATGTGGAGGGGATAACTGAGGGCCGCCGCTTCATTGAGCGAGTCCGTGCGGTCACGAAAGAAAAGCCCGTTATTATCCTCCAGGGAGGGCGCACGCAAAGCGGGATGGCGGCCGCCGCTTCCCACACCGGGGCCCTGGCCGTCAGCGACCGGCTTTTTGAATCCGTGTGTAAGCAGTCGGGCATTATTCAGGTGGGGAGTGTAGACGAGGCCGGGATTATTGCCACCTCCTTCCTCAACCGTCCGCTTCCGCGCGGCAGAAGGGTCGGCATCGTCACCGGCGGAGGGGGGCTGGGAGTAATCGCTGCCGATCTGTGCACCGACCTCGGCCTCGAGGTGGCAAGACTGTCTCCGGAAACCTTAAACCGGATCGGCAAGCTGATGCCCAACTGGTGGGTGCCCGGCAATCCGGTTGACCTGGTTGCGGGATTGCGATTCGACACTATCCATCCCATCATTGAAATTCTCATGAAAAGCGGTGAGGTCGATTCGGTTATGTTTATCTTCATCGGCCCGCCCGACATCGAAGGCACCCGAACTCCCCGAAGCGACCGGGGCATTGACCTGTCAAAAATGTGGGATGTAATGTCGAAACAGTTCGGTAACTACGCTGCTGCGCTTTTTGACCTGATGCACGAGCTGAAGATTCCTCTGTATCCGGTTACCAACCACAGGTTCGATGAGAATATCCAAGACCGTAACAAGCGCCTGGTGAGCTACTTAACCATCGATTCGGCCTGCCGCGCCATCGACGCCATGGCGAGGTATCACGAATATTGTGAGGGTATCAAGTAGAATACCGATGTCATTGCATAATTCAGTGCTCCTCATCCAAAGCATCACGGCTCCCCAAAAACAGGATCGCATCAATTGGCGTAGGGGCTCCGATGTTCATCAGAGCCCGTCGGATTCGATGACCTGTCCTGAGCCGTGTCGAAGGGATCGAACCCCTACAATTATGCATTAATGATGGATAAATCTTCGTAGGGGTCGGATTTATCCGACCCGCCATTGAACCCCTACATTAACGCATTATTTTGGGATAAAAAAGGAGAAATAAAAATGGATATAAGTGGAAAAGTTGCGGTAGTAACCGGCGGTGGCCGGGGGATAGGTCGGAGCATAGCGCTTAAGCTGGCCGGTGCAGGTGTGGACGTTGCCATCCTTTATCGGAAGAGACCCGAGCCCGCGGCTGAGGTTAAGGCCGAGATCGAGAAGATGGGCCGCCGGGTGGAGGCTTACCAGTGCGATGTATCGGATCAAGACCGGGTCCATGAGGTCTTTTCCGAGATTAAAGAAGCGTTTAAACGTATTGATATCCTGGTTAACAACGCGGGGCTGGCCAGTTGGGGTAACTTCATTCACGACACCACCTTCGTCGAGTGGGACAAGATAATGAAGGCCAACATCTACGGTCCCTACAACTGCATCAGAGAAGTGCTGCCGCTCATGCGGGAACAAAAGGGAGGGCACATAATCAGCATGTCTTCTGTAATTACACAAGTGAATCCCCCTACGGGTGGGCCGTATGCGGTGGCCAAGGCAGGTTTGGAGGCACTGACCAAGGTGGTGGCCAATGAGGAGCTTGGTAACAATATTCATGTAAATGCGGTTGCGCCGGGGTTGGTCGAGACCGAAATGGGCCGCAAGCTGGTGGGTGTCGAAGATATGAAGACCATGTACCCGCAGATGCCCTTTGGCCGCGCGTGCCAACCGGAAGACATCGCCAATATGGTCATTTATCTGGTTTCCGAAGAGGGGAGCTATATCCAGGGACAGGTAATTCATATAAACGGCGGTGGTAAGACATTCTGAGAGGATTATTGAAGGTGTAGATCTGCCAGTCGAATAAATGACGGGAAACTGGATAGGAAGAGGATATGATGAATCAGGCAAAAGAGATCAGGCCGCGAATCGCGACAGTATTTGGCATTCTCAATATTATATTTGGCTCTGTCAATATGATTATTTTCATTTGGTATCTGGCCGGCCAGAATGTTTTGCAAATCGGCTATGTGTTCATCTTGATGTTTAATTTCCTGGGCCTCTTACTTTTCCCTTCAGGAATCGGAATAATGAAGAGTAAAAAATGGGGGATTTTATTGAGCAAGATTTATGCGTTTAATATGTTGTTCCCCATCGTGGTAATAGCGTTGCTGATGGCTTTTCAGTTCGGTTTGCGCCGGTTAATATCAGATGCGTCACCGCAAATTATTTTTGTCTTTATATATTCAGGTTGCATTTTTATTTTTGCAAATTTGAAATCGGTTAAAAACCACTACAATAGAACCTGCAATGAATGAAAGGTTTGCAGGCCGCCATGAAAAAAACAGATGAAATAAAGATCGTCCGGAAATTGTTTGAGAAAGAGACGCAATTTAACAGGCGAGAATTTCTAAAGACTGCCACCGCCGTGTTCTCGGGACTTGCCGTGGGAAAGGCCGGCTGCTCCGCCTCCAGAGACGAGTCCGGCTGGAAAGACGTCTCTTTCCCCAAAGTGCTGTTCCATAATTTCAGACTCTTTAATGGCAAAGACAATCTATTAAGCGAAAATCAGATACTCCTGGTCGAGGGCGATAAAATCAAGGGCATCGAAAGGATGGGTAACCTCGCCGTGTACCGGGACTATAAACTCACCGATCTAAAAGGCCAGACCGTACTACCCGGCCTCATCGATAATCATACCCATGTAACGTCTCCTTTGATGGACCCCAATCCCAATATGGTCCTGCAGTATTTCGGGCAGGTGAAGCTGAATTATAAGAGCTGTGTTATGAGCGGCGTTACAACGGTCAGAGATGTGGGCGCCTTTCCGGGGATGATTGACAGGCTTAGTGAAAAGGTTGACAGGAACGAAATCCCGGGACCGAGAGTAATCAGTTCATTGTCGATGATAGCGGCTAGGAAGGGTAATAAATTCGGCATGCCCGATTACATCCCCTACTTTTTCGATCCGTTCTTAGAGTTTTTCTTTGGCGGAAATTTTGCGCAAAGGCCTTCAAATCCGGATGAAATAAGAGATGTATGTGAGGAGCTGATATCAAGGGGCACTGCCTGGCTGAAAACTCTTCATCATGATCAGACCTGCACCTACTATCCTCGTGAGGTACCCAACCATTCTGATGAGGGCTACAAAGTCATCCTGGAATTGGGAAGAAAGCATGGTATTAGGTGTGCTATGCATATGATGTTTCTAACAGGATTCAAAAAGGGCGTTGAGCTGGGTTACCACACCCTTGAACATATGCCCATTAACGGCGTGGTCCCCCAACGAGAAATAGAAAAATTCGTTGTCAAGGGAATGGCCATTATTCCTACAATCATGATCCACGGGGATTGCTTCAACGAAGATAAAATACTGGATTTGATCACAAGAAGGGGGAAGGAATACCTCATGCCGGAAGCCCGCAGGCAGATAACGTCCAAGATTGAATGCCGCAAAGAACAGGCAAATAAGGAACAGAGCGAAGAAGAGATAAGGAAACTATCGTATCAGGTAAAGTATGAAAAAGACATGTTCCACAACACCATTGCCAATCTGAAGAATCTTAAAAAGATGGGTGCAACGGTAGGGATGGGAACTGATAGCGGCGGGACCAAGGTCGGCTTCTTCGGGCGATTCACAGATGAAATGAGACATTATGTTTCCGCTGGCATCTCAAACTTCGATGTCTTGTGTATAGCGACATCAGTAAATGCCCGGATTATTGATATGCACGACAAAATCGGGACAATCGAGAAGGGAAGATTGGCGGATATCATCGCTGTGAAAGGAAATCCTCTTGAAAACATCGATGCAATGGACAATGTTTGTATGGTCGTCAAGGGAGGACATTTCATAAGAGCTGATGGAATCGATCTTGGTCCAGGTTGAGACTGCTCTTCCATGGCGTTATAGGATTCTGGTCTAATCAAATTACCCAGATCGTCCCAGCGCCAGGGCGGAGGGGTGTAACGTGGAATCTGTTGAAACGATATTGAGACCGGGTCTTGTCTGTATGTTATTTCCCGCCTATTTGTTTGAAATATAATCGTTTTTCCATTTTTTGTCCCGGTCGGATAAACGCCGGGAAACTGGATAGAAAATATTGCTTTACAGGGCGAATATCTTTGGTATACTTTCCAAGACCAAGTGCCGGGTAATTTCATTAACAAAGGTAGGCGAAAGAAGTGGCCAGGAAAAATTTCTTGACGACAAACCGGGAGTGTAACGTTGCTTAAGGCGTAGAACTTTTTTATTGATGGGGAGGAAAGACTGCAATGCCCAAACGCAAGGACATTAATAAGGTAATGATAATCGGCTCCGGGCCGATCATTATCGGACAGGCCTGTGAATTCGATTACTCGGGCACTCAGGCCTGCAAGGCTCTGCGCAAGCTCGGATATGAGATCGTCCTGGTGAACTCCAACCCCGCAACCATCATGACCGACCCGGGAATGGCGGATGTGACCTATATCGAGCCTTTGAACCTCGAGACCATGACCAAGATTATCGAAAAGGAAAGACCCGACGCCCTCCTGCCGAACCTTGGCGGCCAGACTGCCCTAAATCTTTCTTCCGAGCTTTCCCGGGCAGGGGTGCTGGATAAGTACGGTGTGAAGATCATCGGCGTAGCCGTGGACGCCATCGAGCGCGGCGAGGATAGGCAGGCGTTCAAGGACACCATGAACAAACTCGGTATCGAAATGCCCAAAAGCACCGTTGTCCGGAGTGTGGAGGACGCCGAGAAGATCGCTTCCGAACTGGGCTATCCGGTGGTGCTGCGTCCGGCCTATACAATGGGCGGTACCGGGGGGGGGTTGGTCTACAATAAGGAGGAGCTGCGCACGGTAGCTGCCCGCGGGCTCTCCGCCAGCCTGGTCGGCCAGGTACTGGTCGAGGAGTCGGTGTTGGGATGGGAAGAGCTCGAGCTGGAAGTCGTGCGTGACGCCAAAAACCAGATGATAACGGTTTGCTTCATCGAGAACGTGGATGCCATGGGTGTGCATACCGGCGACTCGTATTGCACGGCACCCATGTTGACCATATCCGGGGAACTGCAAGAGAAACTGCAGAAATATTCCTACGATATCGTCGAGGCTATCCAGGTAATCGGAGGGACCAACATCCAGTTTGCTCACGACCCCGAGACCGGCCAGGTCTTCGTGATCGAGATCAACCCAAGGACTTCGCGTTCATCGGCGCTTGCGTCCAAGGCGACAGGTTTTCCCATTGCTATGGTTTCGTCCATGTTAGCTGGCGGGATGACTATGGATGAGATTCCATACTGGCGAGAAGGTACGCTGGAGAAATATACTCCATCGGGAGACTACGTGGTGGTCAAGTTCTCGCGTTGGGGCTTTGAGAAGTTCAAGGGAGTCAGGGACGAACTTGGTACCCAGATGCGCGCAGTCGGTGAGGTTATGAGCCTGGGTAAAAATTACAAGGAGGCGTTCCAGAAGTCTATTCGCTCTTTAGAGAACGGCCGCTACGGTCTTGGCTTTGCCAAAGACTTTAATGGCAAATCGCTCGAGGAGTTGATGGCGATGCTAAGGGCACCTTCTTCCGAACGTCAGTTCCTTATGTACGAGGCGCTCAGGAAAGGTGCGAAGGTTGAGCAACTTCACGAGAAGACCTACATCAAGGCCTGGTTCATCGAGCAGATGAAGGAATTGGTTGAGTTAGAGGAGGAGGTTCTCAAATACAAGGGCCGAATTCCGCCTGACGATCTTTTAAAGCAGGCGAAAAAGGACGGCTTTTCGGATAAGTATCTAAGCCAGATTCTGGGTCTGACCGAGACCGAGCTCCGTGAGAAGCGTCTCTCGCTGGGGATGGCCCAGGCGTGGGAACCGGTACCGGTGTCAGGCGTTGAGGACGCTGCTTATTACTACTCAACATACA
>SDBT01019412.1_pt1 | contig 10655 bp, 4 predicted proteins | sample 2277101 | NCBI WGS metagenome assembly SDBT01 (sample SAMN10404973, study PRJNA504765) | marine sediment metagenome | isolation source: marine sediment core GS10_PC15, 103 cmbsf | place: Arctic Ocean: Southern Knipovich Ridge | collected 2010
CCGGAGAAGGTGAAGAAGGCCCACGTTCTGGGCGTGAAGCGTCGAGACAAGACGAAGCCCAGTCGTCTGTGGCCGTCGGACCACGCCGCGGTGACGGTCGAACTGCGATTTAACTGAGAAACACGGAGGTTATCATGCCAGTAATCATTGACCTGACATTAGGAAAGGGTACCTTGATTATCAAATGTCCCGATAACGAAGTGACGTTCGAACACACGATGAGCTGGGAGATCAAGGGCGCTGGATGGAGCAAAGGCGACAAGCTTGAAATCGACTTCAAGGACAAGGATAAATATGACACAAACCGCAAAATCAAGGGCCCCTTCAAATCCAAGAAAAATGAGCAGAATTCCTCCCGGGGAAAATACAAAACCAAAAACACCGGCACTGAGGCAGATGACGTGATCGAGACGGATATCGCCGACGTATACCCCGTTCCCGACGGGGAAGTGTGGAAGTACAACATTGAATGGAAGCACGATGGCCAAACGGAAATACTGGATCCCCAGGTAAGGATTAGGAGGTAGAGTCGAAAGCGCTCTTCCTCTTGAATGGAAATGCGAAACAAATCTCCCTTGTAGGGAAATGCTTCTGAGCTGTTCGAACCGCTGGTGCTAGATCTGTGTCTCCGCTGACGAGGAAGACAGTGTCTGCTTTATCAGTGAAAAGCAGCGCCGAGGTCCTTGGCGGCGTCAACCAAGGAGGGGTGGAGGTTGAAACCGTCAACCAGAAAAGCGACCCGGTTCTGTGGAGATGTCACCCCTCCTTTTCAACCTGCAACCCAGACCCGCTGCGCCTCTCCATCCGACCATGCTAAACTATTGACGGATCCGGACTTCGAAAAGCGAACGTCCAGGTTTCGCTCCGGCCCGCAATCCGGCGACCCGGAGCATTGGAGCCGAGCTTTCGTTGTGAGATAGCGTGCTTCGCGTCTATTACTCCAACCGAACTGAAGAGCTGCTCCAGGCGTTTGTCGAAAGCCTCCGCACCCAGCGCGCCCGGACCCACGCCACACTGTTCGAGCCCACCCACCTCGTCGTACCCAACCGCAACATCGAGACCTACGTGAAGCTCGGCATGGCGCGCCTTACCGGCATTGCCGCCAACATCCAGGTGAGCTTTCTCGAGGCTTTCATCAACGAGCTCGCGGCACAAACGGCAGGGGACTCCCAGGTCATGCATCGGGTTCTCCTCCACGACCTTCTGCTCCAGGCACTCCTGGACGACATGCTCCTGAGCCACCCCGAGCTCGACCCGGTGCGGCAGTATCTCAAAGCTGCCGGCAAGAACCCGGACGCCGTCAACTTGAGACGGTTCCAGCTTTCCCGGCAGCTCACCAAGCTCTTCGATGAGTACGCGGTCTCTCGCCCCGACCTCCTGGCAAGCTGGAAAGACGGCCTCGTCATTCACGATGACGAACGAAAAGCAACCGAAGTCTGGCAAAGGCGACTCTGGCTCTCGATTTTCGGTGCCCGGGGACTTCTCGACCAGCGTGCCGGCAGCACCAGCGAGAGCCCAAAAACGCCCTTCGAAGCCATAAACAAGATCGACCCCAAAAACCTCCAGCTACCCGGCCAGGTCCACTTTTTCGGGATCTCTTACATGGCCAGGGCATTTCTCGACGTACTGGGCCGTCTCGCCCAAGCCGCCGATTTGAATATCTACATGCTCAACCCCTGCCGCGAGGTCTGGGAGGAGGGCGGGGCTACCGCACAAAATGTGAAAATCCGCCGCTACGAAAGACGAGCCGCGGACCTGGGACCGGCGGAGATCTACATCCTTCAAGATCCCTTCCGGCTCGAAACCTCCCAGGAAAACCCAGCGCTGCGACAATGGGGCCGCCCCGGCCGCGAGAACCTCCGGCTCTTGAACGCACTGACCGGATGCGAGCTCATTCCCAAGCACCAAGACGAAGACAAAGACCAAACCCCCGGCAACTCGAAGACCACACTCCTACAGCAAATCCAGAAAGACATCCGCGACCGCCAACCCGAGCGCAAAGCCATCCCACCCGCCACCGACTTCACCAACGACGAAAGCCTCGTCTTCCTCTCCTGTCCCGGTGTGAGACGGGAGCTCGAGGCGGTGGCGTCCGAGATCTGGTCGCTCCTCCAAAAAGACGAGGCCCGCGCCGATAACCAGGAGCCTCTCCGCTTCAACGACATCGCGCTCATCCTTCCTCCCCGCAACACCGAGCCCTACCAGTCGCTGGTAGGCACCGTCTTCGGCGAGATGCACGACATCCCCCACAACCTGGTCGATTTGCCGATTGGCGGAGAAAGCCGCCTGGGCGAGGCCCTCGAGCTTCTCCTCGCCCTGCCCCTTGGCCGCTTCACCCGCCAGGAGGTTCTGCGCTTCGCCACCCATCCGTTGGTCATCGGCCGCTTCGCCGAGGCGAGCCCCGACGATTGGCTCGGCTGGTGCGACTCGCTCGGCATCGTCCACGGTGCCGATCGCCGCGATCATCGCGACACCTATATCGAGCGCGATCTCCTCAACTGGGATCAAGGCCTCAAGCGCCTCGCCCTGGGTGCCTTCATGACCGGTGAGCGGAGCGGCGACGAGCGCATCTTCTCCCTTGGCGAGGATCTCTACCTTCCCGAGGAGGTTCCCTCGGGCCAGATGCCGAGCGCGGCGAGCTTCGGACTTCTCATCCGCTCTCTCATTAATGATGCGCGCTTTGCCGCCAGGTCGCGGATGCAGCTACCGGAATGGATCCAGTTCATCACCACCCTGATCACGACCTACGTTGCCCCCCGCTCCGAGGAGGACGAGCGGGTGGTCCGCCGCTGCCTTCGCCGGATCACCGCACTGGCGGAGATGACCCTCGGGGGCCGCAAAGTGCCCTACAGGATTCCCTACGAGCTCGTCCGCTCCGCGATGACCGGGCTCCAGGGAGGCCTCGGACAGTACCTCGTCGACGGCGTGGTGGTATCGACATTTCTTCCCATGCGGGCCGTCCCCTTCAAAGTGATCTTCATCGTGGGGCTGGGAGAAAAGCAGTTTCCCGCCGCCGACCCCAAGAGCCGTCTCGACCTTCGCCTCGCCAACCGGCGCGCCGGAGACGTCCGTCCCCGCGAGCAAGACAAGTACATGTTCCTGGAGACCCTTCTCTGCGCCCGGGAAAAGCTCTACCTTTCCTATGTCTCCCGCGACGAGCTCACCGGCGACCGTCTGGAGCCTTCTTCCGTCCTCCTCGAGCTCCGGCAAATGCTCGAAAAAGGCTACGTCCCGAGAAAGGTTCTCGAAGGGCGGATCGATCAAAACCGATATCCTCTCCGTCGCTTCGACGATCCCAAAACGATCGAAGCTTCCCCCGCAGCGGCCAACGAACACCGGCTCCGCGCTCTGGGAAGAGATTTCCGCGCCAGCCGCGGCCGGCGGCCAGCAAGCACACCCGATCTCACCGAGCTCCAGAAGAACCTGCCGGAGCCCGTCTGGGAGGAGCTACGCGGCGATCTCGGTCTTTGTCCCACTCCACCGGACAGCCTACCCGAAAGTCAAGATGGCGAGACCCTCCGTGTGCCCCTTTCCGCCATCCGCAAGTTCCTGGAATGCCCTCTCCAGGGCTCGGCGAGCTTTCTCCTCCGTATGCGCGAAGAAGAAGATGAAGATGTTCTCTCGTGCGAGGACGAGACCTTCGGAACCGAGCCCCTCCACCGAGCCGTATTGTTGAGAGAGGTGTTCCTCCGTGCCGTGGCGACCGAGAAAAGGGCACCGAGCGCTGCGATCCTCTCCTCCGGGTACGAGGAATCCGTGCTCCGCTACGAGCTCGGGGGCTTGACACCTACAGGCCTTTTTCAAAAAACCGAGCGCGAGAACCACCTCGAAGTTCTCGCCGGATGGGCGGAGCAGTTTCGCGATCTAACCGGAAACACCCAAGCCAAACTAAGCACCTTGCGCCTGGGCCCATCCTGGGAGCATGCCAAAGCGGACGAGGTCCTGGATCCTGTCGTCCTCACCCTGAAGAAACCGCACCTGATCCGAATCGAAATCTCCGGCACCACCCAACCGCTTCTCGATGAACCGCGGGGATTTCTGCGTCTCCTTACACGCCGGTCGCTCAAGGCCGAACCGCACAGCGAGTTCCTGCGCGTCTTTCTCGATCAGGTGCTTCTCGCCGCGGCAGGCCGAGGCGTCGGTTCAGTCCACTCCGCCTTCATTATCAATGCTCACCGCCAGGCCAAAGCGGTTCTCCGTGAGTGCGCGTTCCGGTCCATCAAACAGGAGGAAGCCCGGGGTTACCTGATCACCCTCGTCGAGGAGATGCTCTCCCGCGTCCACGACTACCTTTTGCCTTGCGACGCCGTCTTCGAGCTCGAAGTCTCCCGCAAAGGGGAGATGGACAAAACCAAACTGGCTTCGGTCCTCGAGAAGAAATCCGAGAATATTGAAAGCACCGCGTCCCGGTGGGGACCGGTGGCTCATCCCGAAGACTATCTACCACCCAACCCCGCGGATGCCGCCGAGATGATCCGCAGAAGATTCTGGCTTTACTTTGTAAAGCGCGTCTGTCCGGAGGCCGACTCATGACAAACGTGGTCCGCTACCGAAAGCCGGAAGCCCTGCTTCACATTCCCACCGACAACCATGCCGTGATCGAGGCCTCCGCCGGCACCGGAAAGACTTACACCATCGAACATCTCGTCATCGAGCTCCTTCTTACCCGGGATGTGGGCATCGAGAACATCCTCGTCGTCACCTTTACCGAGAAAGCCACCGCGGAGCTCACCAGCCGGGTTCGCAACAAAATTCGCGAGCTCCTGGAAATGGAAACCCAGGACAAAAACGCCGGCGGCGACCTGCCCGACGAGGAAGTCTGGACCCTCGACGATGAAGCCAGAGACCGCCTACGAAAAGCGCTCCATAACTTCGATGCCGCAGCCATTTCCACTATTCATTCCTTCTGTAACGGCATCCTCACCGAGCATTCGTTTTTGAATCGGCGCCTCTTCGACCAGGAGCCCGTCGAAGAACAAACCGTTTTCTCCAGAGCTTTCATGGATGTTCTGCGCAGCGAAATCGCCAAAAACCAAGACCTGCAGCCCTATCTCACCGCCTGGCTCGAGGTGAAAGCGCAATCGGTCGACAAGTTGGAAGAGCTTCTTTTCAAAGCCTTCAAAGCACGTTCTCCCTTCCATCCTTCGTTCGATCCCGAACACATAGAGTCTACAGTGACCGCCTTCTCGAAGGCTGCAATTAAAGCCGACAAGCTCGAGGATCTGTTGCGCCGCGCCAAAGTGCAAGGCCGAACGATCAACCCGCTCAAGAAACACCTTGCCGAGCTCCAAGGCGTACTCGAGCGATATTCAGACGGCAAGGACCTGACATCTCTTCTCGCCGAAATGGAAGAAGTGAAACTCGGCTACATCGTCGATAAGCTCAGCCTCGCGGAACAACGCGGTGCCGTTGCAGCGCTGTACCAGGCCGTCGCAGCCTTGAAAGACGCGCTGGTCCCGCTTTCCGCGGCCGCCGCGCATCTCTTCCTACCGGTGGTCACCGATCGGCTAAACCGGCTCAAGCGCGAGTCCGGGCTCTACGACTTCGACGACATGCTCAATCTCGTGGCGGAAAGCCTCGAAGGGCCCCACGGCCAAGAGCTCATCCAAACCCTACGCGCCCGCTACCGCTACGCTCTCATCGACGAGTTCCAGGACACCGACGAAGTCCAGTGGCGCATCTTCCAGAAGATCTTCTTCGAGAGCAGCAAAAAGAATCCGCTTCAAGTCATCGGAGATCCCAAGCAGGCGATTTACGCCTTCCGAGGCGCCGACCTGCAGGTCTACCTTCAAGCACAAGAAACCATAAAGAAGGCAGGCGGCCCCGTGGTGGCGCTGGACAAGAACTTCCGGTCGACACCGCCTCTTCTCGAGGCCTGTAACGCCGTTTTCGAACAGGACGAGACGTCACCCTTCTTCACCGGCGACATCCGTTACGACCATCCGGTAAAGGCCGGCAGGCCCGACCATCGACTGATCGACGAGAAAGGAAACGAAGTTCCGCCCGTCGTCCTCTTCCAGCTCCAATGGAAAACCGACAGCATCAAAGTTTCCGAGGCAAGAGAGGCGTTAGCGGCTCGGATCGCCCATGAGATTTACCGGTTGACGACGCAGGAAGCGTTTCGTTTCGGCAAAAAAGGCGAGCAGGAAACGCTAACCGAAAAAGACATCTTCGTCTTGACGCGAAGCTACCGAGAAGGTAACGAAATCGGCAACGCACTCCGTGAACGAGGGATTGCTCACGTTTACTACAAGCAGGAAGGGCTCTTCCAGACGAGGGAAGCCGAACAGGTTCGGCATCTCCTGGCAGCCGTCGCCGATCCTCGAGACCGATCCAAGCGTTTCCGGGCCTGGCTAACACCCTTTTTCGGCCTTTCCCTGTCCGACCTGACCGCCTGCAAGGACATCCCCGGCGATCATCCTCTGCTCAGCCGAATCGTTGGCTGGAAGGCTCTGGCCGACGCCAAGGAGTACGAGGAGCTCTTCACCGGGATCCTAGAAGAAAGTGGCATCCTCCGGCGCGAGCTTTTCCTCTCCGACAGCGAGCGTGCCATCACCAATTACTTGCACCTTTTCGAAATTCTCCTCGCCGAGGTCAACCGGGAGCGCTGCACCCTTGCCGAGCTCATTCGTACCCTTCAGGGGTTCATTGACGAGCGCGGCCTTCCGGTGGCCGATCAAACCAACATGCAGCGCCTGGAAAGCGAGCGGCCCGCCGTCCGGATCATGACCATGCACATGGCCAAGGGTCTCGAGGCCGGAGTCGTCTTCATTTACGGCGGGTGTTCCGCGCCGCCAAGCTCACCCGTACAGAGCTACTACGTGAACGGAAAGCGGTCCGCTTACGTCGGCAAGCTCTGCGACGCCCCAGCCGACGTCAAAAAGGCGGTGGACCAAGAGGCCAACGAAGAAGATCAAAGGCTGCTTTACGTTGCCCTCACCCGTGCCAAAGCACGTCTCTACCTCCCGTATTTCCCCGAGATCGAGAAGACCGAAAAAAAAGGAAAAGCCACAACGACGGAAGTTTTGAAATCGGGCTCCTACCTCCAGTTGAACCGCAGACTCCGATTCCTGCTGGAGCCGGAGCTTTCCACCAAACATCAGGAGCTCTTCCAAATAGAACAAATTCCTTGTCCCGCACCCGCCGAAATCGAATCCGAGCAAAAAACAGAAAGCATCGTCTGGCAGCCCCCAGCCGATCTTCTTCAGCCCATCGACAAAGGCGACGAGTTTCACGCGCTCGGTGAGCGTCACCAAGGTTTCGTCATCACGTCCTATTCCCGGATGAAGGCGCTCCGGGGAGGCTACCGCGCACCCATCGACACAGGCGCAGACATACTCGAGGAGTCCGGCGTAGAAGCCGCGGTAACGGAAGTCGAAAACACCCTACCGGGTGGCATGACATCAGGGCTCTTCCTCCACGAGGTCCTCGAGAAGTTAGTCTTCGAGACTATCGAAGAAAGCTCTAGTCTCGAAGACTGGACCCAAAACGACGACGTGCAGAAGCTCTTCCGCACCACCATGAACCGAAACGGCATAGCCACCCGCTACCTCGGCCATAGCCAAAAGCTCATCTACACCACGCTCACCACACCGGTCCAGCTCGGTGAGAAAAGCATTCCGTCAGGATTCGGCGGTCTGACCAGCAATCTGAGAGAAGTAGAGTTCATCTATCCATATCCAGAATCTCCCTCTTCCCTTTGGGAAGAGGGAGGTAGCGGGGGGCCATCGGGTGAGGGATCATCGGTTCCCAAGCCTTATAAAATCGAACGCGGCTATGTAAAAGGCTTCGTCGACTTCGTCTTCGAACACCAAGGCCTGACCTACTTAGCCGACTGGAAGAGCGACACCTTGCCGATCTGGACCACCGACGCCATCAACCAACACGTCGAGCAAAACTACCGCCTCCAGGCCCAGCTCTATGCCCTGGCCCTGATCAAAATGCTCGAGATCGCGTCACCTGAGGAATACGAGTCCCGCTTCGGTGGAATCGTGTACTGCTTCTTGCGCGGAATGAAGACAGAAATGAATGGCATCTACTTCCAGCGCCCAACCTGGGATGAAATTCGTTCGTGGGAGCAGGAGCTCATAGGAAAAACCAGGTTATGAAGCCGGTGAAGTCTACAACGACGCTTACCCCTTTCGGCACCGCAAAGACTCGACTCGGTGCGGGAATCGCTCCTGCTCTGTCTATTACCCCTTCACTACACCAAGCGGTTCGGGAAAGAGATCTGGATGAGAAGACCCTCTACCTTGCCTGGGAGATCACCCGATGCGTTCAGGGCCTCTCGACCCACGAGCAGGAAGCCCTTCTATTCCTCGTTCTCTGCACCATTATTAATGTCAGGGAAGGAAGCACCTGCCTGCCGATAGGGGATGGAAACGGCTACCTCGCGGACCTGTTCGAGTCCCTGGGTGCAGGAGACGACTTTTTACCGACAGCAATGGAGCTCATAGCCGGAGCCCAAAGTGGCAAAAAAGGCTACAAAGCGTACGAGATTCTCGGCCGCCCGGGCGACTACAAACCCCTCATCCTCGACGGCAACTACCTCTACCACCAGCGCATGCTCGATCAGGAAGAACTAATCGCCGCAAGCCTCCGCGAACGCCTCGCCAGCAGCGCCGAAGGCATAAACGCGGAGCGATTAGAATCCGCTATCCACTCCGTGCTCGAACAACCGCCGCAGGTCAACGACACTCCGGTTGAGCTATCAGACGAACAAGTGCAGGCCGTTCGGACCGCTCTGACCCGGCCCTTGAGCATTATCTCCGGCGGCCCCGGCACCGGAAAAACCTCGGTCGTGGTCTCCATCCTTCGCGTGCTCGCTAGAACTGGCATGCCGATGGAATCCATCGCCCTCGCGGCGCCCACCGGCAAGGCCGCAAACCGTATGGAGGAGTCGGTAAAGAGCGCTCTCCTTTCTATTCCCGACAGAGACCCCGTCGACGAGAAAATCCTAACGACACTACCGGAGCCCCAGACACTCCACCGCCTCCTCGGCTACAGCCCTCGCGACCTGCGCTTCCGACACGGCAAAAACAATTCCCTGTCGCATCAGGTAGTCATCGTGGACGAGGCTTCCATGATCGACTTGGAGCTCATGAACCGGCTCGTTCCAGCGGTCCGACCAGGCGCCCGACTCGTCCTCCTCGGCGACGCCGATCAGCTCCCCTCCGTGGACGCCGGAGCGGTCTTCCGTGATCTCATGCCTCCCGAAGATTCCTCCGATAAGAATGATCCGCGCCACCGGGCGAGCGCCCGCCTCACACGGAACTACCGTATGGATGCAGAGGATCCAGCCGGCCGCAACATCTTACTGGTAGCCGGCCACATCAACGCCGGCCGCGCCGATGTGATGCTCGAAGCCGTCACGGAGCGCGCCACCGCGGAAGATCTTACCTATGAAGGGGTGGAGCTCATCTTAACTGGCCAAACTGCAGGGACCAAGCGAGCTTTCCTCGAAAGCTGGTTTACCGACCGCGTCGTCAACCACCCCGACTTCGAAGAGCTCGTATCAAGGAAGTACCGCTTCCGCCAGAAAGGCTTCGACGAAGACGACACTCGAAACCTCCTGGCGCTCTTCAAACACTCCAACAGCCATCGACTCCTGTGCATCACCAGCCGCGACGCCGACCACGCCAACTACGTCCTCGACAACAAGGTAGCGGGCATCGCGCACCCCGATCGACAGTTCCGACGCTCCCGGGCGCGTTTCCACCCCGGCGAACCCATCATGATGCTCCGCAACGACTACGAGCGCGGACTCTTCAACGGCGATCAGGGCCTGGTTTTGAATGTGGCGACAAGCAGCAAAGGAGCCCGGGCCATGGCCGTCTTCCCGCGCAAGGAAGGTTTTGCCGTCTTCGAACTGGAACCATTGGCGCCGGACGTCATGTTGTCCTTTGCCATGACCGTCCACAAGAGCCAGGGTTCGGAATTTGACCACGTGGGCTTGATACTCCCCGATAAGGACCTGCCACTTCTTGCCCGGGAGATTCTCTACACTGCTGCCACAAGAAGTCGCCGTTCCGTGGTCATGCTGGGAAGCAGGAAGTTGTTGGCTGCGGCAATCGCGCGCCAGGTCCAGCGGGCGTCTGGGATTGCCATCAAGCTCCAATTGCCACCATAGCCGATGCTTGGTGAACAAAGGTGAATGCCGGCGCAATAGGTTCCGTTGCAGCTATAACTCCCCAATGGGCTTTCAGAAAGGTGCTCCAGGGGGTGCGTTTGTCCTTCGCGGGTGCGGGCTCGACAGCCTGTTCCGCGAGGACCTCATTGCCGGTGGTTCCCACTGACGGTTTAACGGCCGCGGACCCGGCGAGTTGATCATGAGTGCAGTGACATCGCATAAAAACAACGTGGAAAGGATATCAGATGATGAGCTACTGCGCCGCTTGTCGGAGCTCTTGCAGCAGTCCCGCTGCGTCGAATCCGAGCTGGTTGCACACATCGGTGAAGTGGACGCGCGGAGGCTCTATGCAAGAAAAGCTTCAAGCTCGATGTTCGTCTACTGCACCGAGGTGTTGCATCTATCCGAGCACGAGGCCTACCTGCGGATCAAGGTGGCGCGCGCATCTCGCAAGCACCCGCTGCTCCTCGAGATGCTCAGCGATGGGCGTTGTCACTTGAGCGGCATTGCAAAGCTCGCGCCGTTA
>SDBT01019413.1_pt1 | contig 10654 bp, 6 predicted proteins | sample 2277101 | NCBI WGS metagenome assembly SDBT01 (sample SAMN10404973, study PRJNA504765) | marine sediment metagenome | isolation source: marine sediment core GS10_PC15, 103 cmbsf | place: Arctic Ocean: Southern Knipovich Ridge | collected 2010
GAGCATTCCGGACTTTGGGCCGTTATGACTCCTCCTCTATGGGCAATCAAGATAGGTTTTTGGCTTTTTATAGAGTGGGAATCACGAAAATCAATCAAATTATTTTTTCCGGATTCTTCTTTTGTAAACCCAATGTGGACTGATAACAAAACCAGAGGAATTATAATGAATTGTATTATTCTTATTTTTATCATTTTGTTCTCCTTGAAAAATTCTATTCATCTTCCAAATTGTCTTTGACCAATGATGCCTCTAATTTTTTATGGTCGCCGGCTGTATCGACAAAAACATTATCCGAAAACAGCACGTGTTTGCTGGCCCGACCTTCGACGGTCAGCGCTTTGGGCCTCAGGCTGGAGAAAAGGTTGCCCGTCACAGCGATGCCGGATGTGCCGTTTAGGACCATGCCGGCCGCCGCCAGGTCATTTGTCCCGCGTTTGACTTTGTCGGCGCCAATGTAGCTATTGGAGAAATTATTGCCGGTTACGGTGATGCGCCCGCTCTTTGGCCCGATGTTCAGGGCGTCTTTGCCCATGATGGTAAAGGCGTTGGCGCTGACGGTGCAGCCGTGCGCATCTCGCAGCGCGATCCCGCCGCCTGCATCGTGCGCAATCACGTTGGCGCTTAGCGCGATGCCGTAGCAGTCGCGGTCGAGGACGATGGCCGTGCCGTTGCACTCCTCGATCATATTGCCGGAGACGACCGACCCGTAGGTATTCTCTATGACCACGCCGTCGCCGAGATGGTCGTCGAGGCAGTTGCCCGTCATGCAGAGGTTGAAACCGTCGATGAATCTGAGAGCGTCGAAATTTTCTTCGAACTGGTTCGCCGAGACGACTACGTCGTGACAGCCAATCATGTTTAGCCCGGTTTTCTTGTTATACGTCATCAGCGAGTTGCAGATTCGCGGGTCCTCATAGCAGAAGTACAGCCGGATGCCGTCGCCGCCGTGGTAGCTGACGGTGACGCCGTCGATGAAGACCTCGTTGATTCGCCGGGCCTCGATGCCGTGGCCGCTCTTTTCGTTGCCGGTGATGCGAAAGTCCGCTAAGCGAATCCGCCACAACTCCGCCTTTCGATTGTCACCACTGCTTGGATGCTGAAGGATAAGCGCGCTTTTGCCCTCGGTGTTGACGTTCTTTATATGGGTAGCCGTGCCGGCCCCTTGTATAAGAACGTCGGATTTGGTCACTATCAAGGGCTCGGTTATCTCGAACGTCCCCGGCGGCAAACGCACGAGCCCGCCCTCATCAGGCAGCGCATCGATAGCCGCCTGAATCGTCGGATACCACCCGGCATCAATAACCGCCCGCGCCCCAGGCAGCCGCATAGGCCCCGATTCATTCCCAAGAACCTCGCCGCCTGCGAGACAAAAAACTCCTGCTGTTACCGCTGCTGCAACAATCATTGTAATACCTTGTGTCCGTTTCATTTCGTTGCTCCTGATTTTGGTTTCGTTACAAAAAAAAGCGGCAGTATTACTTCCGTAAGCAATCCGCCGCCGTGAAAGATGTCATTTGCATTATCAAGCCCGAAAGGCCGTGGAAGTCAATCGGAATTCGCCATCGATTTCTTTGCCGTCTTGACCACGTTCTCTGCTGTAATGCCGAACTTCTCGAAGCAGATTTTCGCCGGCGCCGATGCGCCAAAGGTCGAGACGCCGATGAAGAGGCCTTTGTCGCCAATGTATTTGTGCCATCCTTGTTCGACGCCGGCCTCAATTCCAACCCTGGCCGTCACGTCGGGTGGAATGACAGAGTCTTTGTATTCTTGACTTTGCTTTTCAAACAATTCCCAGCAGGGCATACTAACCACCTGTGCGGCGATATTTTCTTTTGCAAGAGCTTCGGCGGCACCCAAAGCAACCGAGACTTCCGAGCCAGTGGCCAACAGCAGAACAGTGTCGCGGGCTTCCAGCCCGCGATTCGAGGGCGGGACGCCCTCGACACGAAGCACATAAGCGCCCTTGCTGAGATTTGTCGCCGGGCCGTATTTTTCCTGGTCCAGCACGGGCAATCCCTGCCGGGTCAAGAGCAGAGCTACAGGTCCATCGCGATTCTCCAGGGCGTACTTCCAGGCCTGGGCGGTTTCGTTTGCGTCGGCGGGGCGGAAAACCAGCAAATTCGGAATCGCCCGCAGGGCGGCAAAATGCTCGACCGGCTGATGGGTCGGGCCATCCTCGCCCAGGCCGATGCTGTCGTGCGTGAAGACGAATATGGTCGGGTACTTTGAGAGGGCCGCGACGCGGATCGCACCTCGCATATAATCGCTGAAGACCAGGAATGTCCCGCCGTACGCGCGGGCCAGGCCGCTGACGGAAATCCCGTTCATAATCGCCCCCATGCCGTGCTCACGAATCCCGTAGCGAAGGTATCTGCCGTCCCGCGCATCCTTCTGGAAGTCTTTCGCATCGGGCCATTGTGTATTGTTCGAGGGCGTTAAGTCCGCCGAGCCGCCCAAAATCAGCGGCATCTTCGGCATCAATTCAGCCAGGACTTTGCCGGACGCCTTGCGCGTCGCAACGGAGCTGCCCGGCTCAAACGCCGGCAGAATCTCATCAATGTCTACGGAAAGCCTGCCCGCCGCGGCATCCTCGAACTGCGCCGCAAGCTCCGGATATTTCTTAGCGTAGTCGGCAAACAGCTTGTCCCACGCGGCTTGTGCCTTTTTGCCCTCGGCCTGGATCTTCTCCATGTGCGCCTTAACTTCGTCAGGGACGTGAAAGCTCTTTTCCGGTTCCCAGCCGAAATTTTCCTTAATCAGTCTGATTTCATCGTCACCCAGAGGCGCGCCGTGCGCCCCGGCGGTATCCTGTTTGTTCGGACTGCCGAATGCGATATGTGAACGGAATTTTATTATCGTAGGCCGCTGTTTTTCCGCCTTCGCATTTTCCAGAGCTTTTTCGAAAGCGGCCATATCGTTGCCGTCACCCCCGACGACCTGGACGTTCCAGCCGTAGGCTTCGAAGCGTTTTGCCCTGTCTTCGGTGAATGACAGATCCGTGCTGCCGTCGATACTGATATTATTATCGTCATACACAACGATAAGGTTATCGAGACCAAGGTGTCCGGCAAGGGAGCTTGCCTCCGAGGCGATGCCTTCCTGCAAGTCGCCGTCGCTGGCGATGACATAGATGTTGTAGTCGATAATGGGAAAATCGTCGCGGTTGAAATGGCTCGCCAGGTATTTCTGTGCAATCGCCATCCCTACGGCGTTGGAAATACCCTGGCCCAGCGGTCCGGTAGTTACTTCGATGCCGCGGTCAGGCTCGTATTCCGGGTGTCCCGGCGTCTTGCTGCCCCACTGCCGGAAGTTTTTCAAATCGTCCAAAGTTATGCCGTAACCGGTCAAATGCAGCATGGAATACAAAAGCGCGCTGCCGTGACCCGCCGAGAGAACAAAGCGGTCACGATTGTGCCATTTTGGATTGACGGGATTATGTTTCATATACCTGGTCCAGAGAACGTACGCCGCCGACGCCATTCCCATCGGCATGCCCGGATGGCCCGAATTGGCCTTCTGCACGGCCTCCATCGAAAGAAATCGAATCGTTTCTATACAACGCTCATCAATCTCCGACAAACCCGGATTTTTTACAGTTACACTCATCACGAAATTCCCGTAATCAAAGTTCACATTATACTTTTGCCAACAAAACGCCGCCAATAAAGTATCGGCTATCCCTTCTTTTTGCAAGCCTTTTGTTGCTATGGCACACGATGGCCTGCATTTAGTGTGCTGCTGGACAGGGTTTGACTTTCTCGGAAAAAACCGGCAAAATCGGCAATTTCTTGAACTTATCGACTTACTGCGCATCTGTATTAATCGAGAATAGTGCATGAAAAAGGCTGCTGAATTAATAGAACAGTTATTGCTGCTTCGCTGTCAAATTGGCGATAAGGATGCTTTTGCAGAACTTATCGAGCGCTATGAGAGGTCCTGATGCTGCGGTTCCTGGAACAGATGTCGTATCAGCAGATTTCACAGGTGCTGAATTGCAAGCTGGGAACCGTTCGTTCGCGAATATATTACGCGAAAATTGCACTCAAAAGAGAACTGGAGAAATAAAAATGGATAAAGCGAAAGAAATAAAAGAAGAGCTTCTCAAACAAATGGATAGCAATTCTATCGGAGTGACCGATGTAAGCGGGACTTCGGCACGGGAAATAATCGAGAAACACAAGACTCGACTTAGACGGCAGAAGTGGATTGCTGAAATAAGCTGGCTGATGACATTTTTATATGCCGTGGGTATGCATAATTTGAAGGTTTATCTGTTGAGATACAACATCGAAGATGTTCTTACCAGAGAAGAATTCTGGTTCATTCGTTTCTCGGATATGTGTTTGATAGTGGCAATTCTAATTCCTATTCTTCTTACGTACCTGGTCTACACCAAGTCGAAGACGTTGACGATGCTGCAGATTTGCGCCCGGCTGGCCGGCATCGAAGAATACCTGAAGAAAATGTCTCAGGACAAATCTCCTGCCTCCGGGACTTGACAGGCCCTTCGGTACTTCATAGACTTTTATACAGCGTTCCGCAAATTGAGCTCCGGAAGGCCGTATGCAAAAAATGATCAGGAATTGAAGGGAACAATACAGATGAATCGACGTGACTTTCTGAGGCTGACCGCAGCCGGTGCGGCGGCGCTTTCGATGCCGGATATGGCGTTTTCAGCCGTCTCGGCACGAAACAAGCCAAACGTGCTCTTTATGGCGATTGACGATTTGAACGACTGGGTCGGCTGCCTGGGCGGACATCCGGATGTCAAGACGCCGAACCTCGACCGCCTCGCGAGCCGGGGGGTGCTGTTTACTAACGCCCACTGCTCGGCGCCGGCCTGCAATCCTTCGCGGGCCAGCCTGATGACGGGCATTCTGCCCTCAACTTCCGGCATATATAAGAATCCCAATCCCTGGCGCAAGTCGCCCGTGCTGAAAAACGCAGTCACCATTCCTCAGCATTTCATGGCCCATGGCTACAGCGCCGTCGGGGGCGGCAAGATTTACCACGGGAGCTTCCCCGACCCGCCCTCGTGGCAAAGCTATTTCCCGTCGCAGCAGAAGAACAAGCCGGACGACCCGATGCCGCCGAACCGGCCGGTCAACGGCATCCCGAAAACATCACATTTCGACTGGGGTCCGGTGGATGTGCCGGATGAAAAGATGGGTGACAGGCAGGTGGCTGATTGGGCTATCCAGCAACTACAAAAAAAACACAACAAGCCTTTCTTTATTGCTTGCGGATTTTACAGGCCACATCTGCCCTGGTACGTGCCGAGAAAATACTTCGATATGTATCCGCCGGATAAAATCACGCTGCCCAACGTTAACGAAAACGATCTCGACGATGTCCCGGAGTTAGGCAAAAAGATGGCCAAACCCCAGGGCGATCACAGGAGGGTAATCGAGCACAAGCAGTGGCGAAAGGCCGTTCAGGGCTATCTCGCATCCATCAGCTTTGTCGATACCTGCGTCGGAAAGGTCATCGACGCTCTGGATAGAAGTGACTATGCGGACAATACGATAATCATACTCTGGAGCGACCACGGCTGGCATCTCGGCGAGAAACTCCATTGGCGCAAATTCTCGCTCTGGGAAGAAGCGACGCACAACGTCCTGATGGCGGTCGTGCCCGGCGTAACCAAGCCAGGCCGGCGCTGCTCCCGGCCGGTCACTATGCTGGATATTTACCCGACGCTTATCGAACTTTGCAACCTGTCTGAGAAGGATGAGATTCAAGGTAAAAGCCTTGTGCCTTTATTAAAGAATCCCGAGGCCGAATGGGAGCGTCCGGCCCTGACAACGCACGGCCGCAACAATCATTCGCTGCGCACCGAACGCTACCGGTATATCCGTTACAGCGACGGCACGGAAGAGCTATACGACCATGAGAAAGATGAGCTGGAATGGGACAATCTGGCAGGCGACCAGAAATACGCCGACGTCAAAAAGCAGCTCACAAAATGGCTGCCCCGGACAAATGTTCCCGAAATAACGAAGGCCAGGAACAAAAAGAAACGCACGTAAAAGTAGTCTGGTCTAAGGCATCTTCGATACAAACTCATATTGCCCCGAGCCTACGGCAAAGACGGCTTTTCCCTGCTTTATCCGCAGGAAACGTACCCCCTCTGTTGAGGTGGCGGGCCGGCCGGACTCGGTGACACCGCTGGCGCTCTCGGCCGGCACATAAACCGTCGCTGTCGTATTGGCGGGAATAGTCACGTTCAGCGTAAACGTGCCGTCTTCGAGCCGCCAGTCGCTGACGATTTTGCCGTTAATCGAATCGTAGCTTGCTTTTGCATTTGTAATGCCGCCGGGCATGGGACGAATAATAATTTGCTTATAGCCCGGCTCATCTGTATTGATCCCGGCGACCGTATCGAAGAGCCACCGGCCAACCGAGCCGAAAGCATAGTGGTTGAACGAATTCATGCCGGGGTCCTGGAAGCCTTTTTCCTCGGTCCAGCCATCCCAACGTTCCCAGATGGTCGTTGCTCCGTTCTTGATGCTGTAGCCCCAACTGGGGAAGGTATCGTTGGCGAGCAGGCGATATGCGACATCCAGATGTCCCGTTTCCGTAAGGGTCGGCAGCAGATAACTCAAGCCCACGAATCCCGTTGAGAGGTGCCAGTTCTTTGCCTTGACCGCTTCGACGAGGTGTTCGGCCGCTCTTTCGCGTTTGTTGGTGGGCAGCAAATCAAAATGCAGGCCCAGCAGATAACAGGTCTGTGTCTCGCCCTTGATTCGGGCATCGTCGGAAACGTAAGCCTCGTTGAAGGCATCCTTGATTTGCCCGAAGAGTTCTTCGTATTCTTTCGCCTCATCGCCTCTTCCGAGAGCGGCGGCCATTTTCGACAGCAGCCGGGTGCTGTAGGCGAAATAGGCCGTAGCAATTACGTCCTTGGGAGTGTTGGAAGCAATCGAGACCCAATCGCCGTACCCTTTATCCGGGCGCAGCAGGCCCTTGCTGTTCGTCTTTAAATAGGAGATCCATTTCTTCATCGATTCGAAGTGTTTTTCGATGACACGCTCATCGCCGTAAACCTCGTAAATCGTCCATGGGCAGATGACGCCGGCATCGCCCCAGGCGGCTGTGCCGTCGCCCATCGCGACCTTGCGGGGCGCCACGTCGGGGAATCCTCCCTCGGGGCCCTGCGCATCTTCGAGGTCAACCAGCCACTTGGTGAAAAATGCCGCGACGTCCATATTATACGTTGCCGTGCGGATGAAAATCTGGGCGTCGCCGGTCCAACCCAGCCGTTCGTCGCGCTGCGGGCAGTCGGTCGGCACCTCGATAAAGTTGCCCCGCTGGCCCCAGACTATATTACGGTAGAGTTGATTGACCATGGGGTTGGAGCACTCGAAGGCCCCGGCCGGCGGCGTATCCGAATGCAGTACAACTCCGGTAATCGCGTCGAGCGCCGGTTTGCCCGGATAGCCGGTGATTTCCACGTAACGAAAGCCGTGAAAAGTAAAGCGAGGCTCCCAGACTTCTTCGCCGCCGCCTTTGCAGATATACGTATCGATGCAGCGTGCCTCGCGAAGGTTGGTGGTATAAATCGTTCCGTCGGGATTGAGCATTTCTGCGAATCGCAGCACGATTTTTGTGCCGGCCTGACCTGTAGTCTTGAGCCGGACCCAGCCGGAGAAATTCTGGCCCATATCGAAAACGTACGCATTCTTCTTCGGCTCGGTGATTTCCTTTGCGTCAATCTGGAGAATCTTCCGGACCGTCACGCCGGGATAGGCTTGAATTTTGGCTTCTATCCGGTCCGTCACGGCCACCGAATTCCAGCCGGTATCGTCGAACCAGTACCTGCACCAGTCAGCGATTTGCTTCCGGCTGTCATAGGTTTCGCCCATCAGGAAGTCCGACTCGAAAATCGGCCCGTAAGCGGCCTTCCAGGATTCATCGGTCGCTATCGTCTGGCTGGTGCCGTCGGCGTATTCGATTTCGAGCTGCACGAGCAGCCGCGGCTCGCTGCCGTAATGCTCTCTCTTTTTGCCGAAGCCCAGATAACCGGCATACCATCCGTCGGCAAGAATAGCTCCTACGGTATTGCCGCTCTTAGAAAGCAAACCGGTCACATCATAACTTTGGTAGTAAACCCGTTTGGTATAGTCGGTCCAGCCGGGAGTGAAGTAGTCCCTGCCCACTCGCTTGCCGTTGATCTGCAGTTCGTAGAGCCCCAGGGCCGAGGCATAGACAACGGCGCGTTTGACCGGCTTGTTGACGAGAAAACTTTTACGCAGGTACGGCGGCGGTGGCAAAACCAGCCCTTCCTCTGACGGCTGTCCCCAGGGCGTGTCGCCCATCTGCGCAATCTCTTTCGCATCGGACCAGGCATTGTCATCGAAACCAGGCGTCTGCCAGTCGTCCTGCTCGACGTTGGAAGCCTTCCATGAATTGTCAATTGAAACGACTATGGTCTCTTCGGATTCAAACTCCACCAACAGTTTTCCGGTAAGCCCCGCCGGATTGGCGGTGTCGCCCTGATTTGCGGCGGCAATCGCCAGCGTATTGGCCCCGGCGGTAAGCATGTCGGTGACATCAAGCATGTGAACCGACTGCCAGCCGCTGACCTGTCCCGCTTCTTCGCCGTTGACGAAAAGCGTCGCCTGGTTATCGGCCAGCAGCGCGAAACGCGCCCGCTTGATACTTTTATCCGATGCGATCTCGAAACTATTTCTGAAAAACCGCGTGCTTATCGGAGCGTTCTTTATCGGGTCACCTTCGTCAAACCATATCCATTTGCCGCCATCGAGACTGAGCTGATCGGAGGTCTGCTGCTCCTGATAGATCGCAGGCGGCTCTGCATCGTAACCGATCCATTTTGCCTGCCAGTCTTCGGATTCGAGCAGACCGACGGTCCACATCGCCGGCTCGCTCCAGGCCGATATGCGCCCGCTGCCGTCCCAGACGCGGACCTTCCAATAGCAGCGCATCCGCGACTTCAAAGTGTTGCCCTTGTACACGACTTGATTGCACCGGTCGGATTTGACTTTGCCGCTGTTCCATAAATCTCCTTTGTCCCGCTCCAATGATTCGTCGCCGGAGGCAACCAAAATCTGGTAGGCGCTCTGTGTTTCGGATCTCCGCCCGGATTTTAGAATCCAGCTAAGCCGGGGCTCGATTACGTCAATACCCGCGGGATTGACAAGGTACTCGCAGCGCAGATTGACAGCGGTGGTGCCTGTAGTTTGAGCTTTGCCGCTTATGCTAATTGCCCCTTCGTCCGTGCATCCCGGGCCTGACAGTAATAAAAAGACAATCCCTATCGCCGATATTAATTTGACCCTGTTCATATCATTTCCTTTCCTTAATACGTATCCTCGCTTTTTCTCAATGCTGTGTGTGCTTTGGTTTTCACAAGCTCTACGGTAAAGCGGAACAATTTGACCGGTTAGTCAGTTCCATTCGAGCCGCCGTAGATAAGACGCATCCGGCCGATATTGGGAATAATACCGAATGGAAAATCTGCAAACGGCTTGAATCCGCTGGGCCAATAGACAAACAACGCCTTGCCTACCAGGTAATTGCGCGGAACCGTCCCCATACGATACTGAGGCAATCCCTTATTCGCCACGCCGATTCTGTTCCACCGCCTGCCATCCTCGCTGTTGGGACTGTTGTCACCCAGAACGAAGAATTCGTCCTGACCCAGGACGAAGGGATTCTCTCTTGTGGCTCTGCCATGTTCGAAGCTGTTGGCAAATTTCACTTTAGTATAGTGGATGTCCCTGAGAATGGCTATGTGGGAGAGTGTTAGTTTGCCGGAGCCGAAGATTTCCACGCGCGGCTCAATGTCTTCTCTGATCGGCCCGGCGCCTTCCATGTCACGTCCCAGGTCGTGCGTTAACTTTGTGCCGCCGTATTCGAAAATCAATTGATGGTCAACATTAGCAAATTTGACCAGCGTCTGCTCATTCATTCCCGGACCCCCGATCGACCATGCCATTAATTCCACGGGATCTTCGCCCTTTTCCTGCTTAGTGACAACCACTGTACCTGGCCAATAGACGGCCCTGTAGGTTGTATCATATTTGCTCAGAGCGATGCCGATATGTCCCTGCAAGTCGGCAGCCTGGCAGTCGAAACGCACCATCAGGTCGCTGCAGTACGGCATATAGCCGTATGTGTCAACATCGTCGTAAGCATAAGTCGCTTTGAAATCGTTACCGACTGAAGTGTCGTAAACCAGCGAATTGATTTGGCCGGCGGGGCTGTCCAAACGGAATACGGTCGGGCTGTTGCTGTCCTCATTGACCCATTTCGAATCCCCGACGTTCCTGAACGGCTGCTGCCAAAGATGACCGTTAAACGAACCATCGCTGGGCCGAACAGGCTGATAGTCGTTATCGTAGACCGGCATCCACAGCTCGTTCTGGATCTTGGCGGGTTTTCGGCTGATTTGACCGTCGATATAGATATCGCCGTCGATTATCTGCAAGCTCTCACCCGGAAGGCCGATTAACCGCTTGATGTAATTGATTGTCGGTTCGGGTGGATTCTTGAATACTATTACATCCCATCTTTTGGGCTCAAGGAACTGATAAATACACTTTAAGACGAGGATTCGGTCGCCGTTCGCCACCGGCATTTCATCGCCGGTCATCAGGGAACTGCTGCACCTCGGGCAGCGCGAGGG
>SDBT01019414.1_pt1 | contig 10653 bp, 9 predicted proteins | sample 2277101 | NCBI WGS metagenome assembly SDBT01 (sample SAMN10404973, study PRJNA504765) | marine sediment metagenome | isolation source: marine sediment core GS10_PC15, 103 cmbsf | place: Arctic Ocean: Southern Knipovich Ridge | collected 2010
CATTATGCCCATGACTACAATATAAAGAATTATAAGTTTTGATATCCAACTTAGCCTGCGCTTGATCCCTTTATTCATGATATTACCTCATATTTATCTGTTCCTTCTTGTAGGTAGTTTTAGGGTAAAAGCGGTACCTTCCCCTACCTTACTATTTACACTGATCTTGCCTCCATTAGCATCTACCAATATTTTTATTAATGCCAGGCCAAGTCCAATTCCTTTGGCCTTGCTGGTAAACATGGGGTCAAAGATCTTATCCATATTTTCGGCCGGTATCCCAATTCCAGTATCAGAGACGGATATATCCAGCCATTTTTTATCTATAATGGCATATTTTACTGTAAGCTTTCCCCCTTCCGGCATAGCCTGTACTGCATTTAGGATAATATTTGAAAAAATCTGGATAGTCTGGCCAGGATCTGCAAAAATAGATGGTATGGATTTATCAAGCTTATTTAATACCTTTATATTGTCCGGTATATCAGTTTGAGTGATGATATCCTGTAAAATATTTCCAATATTGATATTCTTTTTTATGGAAGTCCCGGGTCTTCCAAAGTTCAATATATTAGAAATAATATTTTCAGACTTTATTATTGCTTTATCTAAAATCCCCAGGGTCTTCTTTATATCAGTTTGAGGCTTTTTTATTGCCATATTCAAAAAATAAATACCATTTTTTATTGCCCCCAGTGGGTTGCGCAGGTCGTGGGCCACTCCGCCGGCAAGCTGTCCTAATACCGCCAGTTTCTTTTCACGGTTATCTTTTAATTCTTCAGACTGCCTTTGCACCATTTTTTCTGACCTTGTCCTTTCAAGATCTATCTGTCTTGAATAGACTATTAAAATAATTAATGGCACTATAAAAAGTATGGTATTGATTAGCCATAAAAATCTTTCTATTTTGTTAACCTCAGCATGCAACACAACAGTTGGGGTCCTTACGATTACTCCCCACCCATTAGACTCTACGATAGAAGTACTGCTATAGTTAATTAAACCTTCATATTCATGTTCAAAAGACCCGGTATTGCCTTCCAAAACAGCTTGTACGTCTGGATGTTCACTATGGTCAAGTGATAGAGGACCATCTTCGAGAACATATAGATCTATACCGGAACTGGCAACTACTGTTCCTTCATTATCAACCAGTGTTATATGGGTTCCCTCTTGAAGGTCATGTTTATATATCATTTCAATTAAATCATTTAAAAGTATTATTCCTATCAAAACACCTATTCTCTCTCCAGTTTCTGATAAGATAGGAACTGAAATATAATAATTTATCTCCCCTACTGATTTAAAGTAAACCGGGGTGCTGTAATAGGTTTTACCTTTAATGAAAGAAATATTAAAAGAAGGGTCCTCTGGGTGGCTTTGAGTTTGCCATGGTGATAGGTCTTCAAGACTTGATGATACATACCATGCTTCAGAATCCAATACAAAATAATTATACACACCTTTAATTATATTTTTATAATTAACCAATATAGGTGTTTGGGCCTCAATATCCATATTTGAAAATTCTGGAAGATCGGCCATGTTTAATAATTCTTCTTTAAACTCAAGATTTTTATTGTCTATTATAGAAGAAATATTTTGGGCAATTTCTTCCTGGTAAGACTTTATTGATTCTAACTTCTCATTTTTAATAAATGGAACAATATAAAATATTTGAGTCAGAAATATCAGGCTCATGACTATAATATAAAGGATTACAAGTTTTGTGACCAAATTTAATCTGCGCTTATTTTTTTGATTCATGACCCGATCCCCATTATTTTCTATAGCTTTTTAATTTTATTAATATATTATACAATTATAATAGTATTATTATAAATATATTTCATATTTTAAGATAAATTAATACTAAATTGTTTATAATATTATAATAATTTAAATAATTAAACAAGTTAGCTAAAATTACAATAAAATAGCATTTTTTTACTATATTAGGATTTGGTGATTTTCTTCCAATACATGACCTTATAAGAACCCGGGTAGTGATCGAAGCAGCAATAGGATTATTTTTTTATTCCAACACCATGCGGAAACTGTTATAATCTATAAAATTTATTTAGCTTAGAGAATAGAAAGTTTGAAAACTCATATGGGTTTTACCGTAATAATAGGAATAATTTTAATTATATCTATAATTATCGTTATTGTTGGTTTCATAAAAAAAATACGAATTCTTAAATACATTGGAATTATAGGTGTATCACTTTCTATCCTAACATTAGTGTTTTTAATTATATTGTTATCTTTTAGCAATATGTAGATTTAAAATTATAATTTTATTATAACTGTTACACTTATCCAGAATATCTTGATTCAGGTGTAAAAATATCTTTATAATCCACCATCCATAATCCCATATCCCTTAATTTTTATGTTTCCAAAAGCAAAATACTATTACCGATATCTCCTCTTTAAAAAAAAGATCCCTCATTTTTTGACAATACCACTATACATTTGTATAGTAATATTATATAATGACAGCTACCCTAAAACAATTCAGGCAGGTAAATGAAACTTACAAAAAGACAAAAACTGGTACTAAAAAAAATCCATGAATTCATTGCTAAAAACACCTATCCCCCTACCATAAGGGAACTTGGCCGGGAGTTAGGGTTCTCCTCCCCAAGAGGAGTGGTGGACCACCTTAACTCCCTGGAGAGAAAGGGGTATATTGAAAGAAAATCTTCTGCCAGGTCCATAAAGCTTACTCCCCTGGCACTAGACCTCAGCTACCTGGCCGGTGAAAAAGAAGTCTTCCGCCTTCCGCTTATTGGAAGAATAGCTGCAGGAACACCTATTCTTGCCGAAGAAAACATAGAACAGTACACCCCCTTTTCAGCAGATATACTGGGAAAGAAAAAGGCAGATTTTGCCCTCCGGGTCAGCGGTGACAGCATGATAGGGGACCATATACTGGATGGAGATATAATTGCCGTAAGATCACAGAATACTGCTGATACCGGAGACATCGTGGTGGCACTTATTGGCAGTGAGGCTGTGGTCAAAAGATTTTACAGGACAAAAGATATCCTTGAGCTAAGGTCCTCCAATCCATTATATGGACCCATAAAGATCAAACCGGGCAAAGACCTGTTAATACAGGGAAAAGTCGTAGCTGTCCAGAGGAGCCTTTCGTAGTTTTAGCCAAGATCATATAATCCAGAAAGCAATTTAAAATGGCTTTTTCTCACTTACATGTGCATAGCGAATACAGCCTGATGGAGTCTACCATAAAGATAAAAGCCCTGGTCGCTGCTGCCTCAAAAAATAACATGGGAGCTGTTGCCCTTACAGATAAATATATGATGAGCGGAGCTATTGAGTTTTACCGGGAGGCTGTTATCTCAAACATAAAACCGATAATCGGCTGTGAGATCTGTGTTACTGCCGGCCGGATCCCCTATCATCTGGTACTGCTGGCAAAAGATATCAGAGGTTATGAAAACTTATGCCAGATCGTCAGCAAGTCCCACCTGGGGAGCAAAAACCAGGTCCCGGCAGTAAGATTTTCATATCTTTGGGGAAAGAGCCGGGGGCTCATAGCCCTGAGTGGCTGCATGAGCGGAGAAATACCGGCTCTCCTGAAAGAAGGAAAGGCAAAACAGGCTCTTGCGCGGGCAAAAGACTACCTGGAACTATTTGATGGTGATTTCTTTTTAGAGATCCAGAGATACCCCTCATCCAGGAACATGCTTTCCGGATCCTCACTATCCCAGATACTCATAAATTTCTCTGCAAAAAGCCGTATCCGGATGGTAGCCACGAACAATGTCCATTATTTGTCCAGGGATGATTATATGATCTATAAATACCTTTCTAAAATAAAAACAATGGGCACAAAAAGTGACCCGGCTGCAAGGCTGATTAAAAATAATGAACATTATTTTAAATCTACCCCTGAGATGGACCGCATGTTCGCTGATATACCCGGAGCGATCCATAATACACGCATAGTAGCAGATAAATGCAATTTAAAATTACCACTGAACCGCACAATACTCCCCCGCTTTAAAGTCCCGGGAGGAGAGACCCAGCAAAATTACCTTAAAAAGCTCTGCGAACATGGTGTAAAATGGAGATACGGTACAGACCCTGGCCAGGAAGTCTGCCGGAGACTGGACAAAGAATTAAAAATAATAATGAAAACAGGTTACTGTGGATATTTTTTAATAGTGGCCGATATGGCAAAATTTGTCCGCAATAATAATATACCTATTTGTGGAAAAGGTTCTGCTGCAGGGAGCCTGGTATCCTATGTGCTGGGAATCGCCGATGTAGATCCTATTAAGAATAATCTTTACTTTGAGAGATTTTTAAATGAGGAGAGAAAAGAGCCCCCGGATATTGACATCGATCTGTGCAGCAAAAGAAAACCCGAGGTCCTTAAATATCTTGCCTCAAAATACGGCAAAGACAATATTTCCAGGGTATGCACTTTCTCAACCCTTAAACCAAGAGCGGCCCTGAGGGAGACCGGCAGGCTTTTAAACCTCAATAAATCAGAAATAGACCATATTATAAAGGCAGTTCCCGGTTTTAGGAGGTTCCATGGCCCTAAAAATATAAAAGACGGTACAAAGGGCTCTCCTGGTGCAGATATAAAAAATTCACCGTACAGGAAGATACTCTCTATTTCAAGCAAGATCGAAAGCTTTATCCGCCATTTCTCCATGCACCCTTCTGCATTCATGGTATCCGACTCCAGGCTGGCAAAAAAGGTCCCCCTTATCTTATCGGAAACCGGTGAAATAATGAGCCAGTATGACAAGGACAGCATAAAAACCCTTGGACTGATAAAAATCGACCTCATAAATTCTTTAAGCTTGACCCTGATAAGCGAGGTGACAGATACTCTCAGGTCCAGCAGGAATATAAGGCTTGCCTGGCAAAAGATGAAATATGATGACAAAAAGACATTTGATCTCCTAAAAAAAGGTAAGACACTGGGAGTCTTCCAGCTTGAAAGCTCGGGTATCAGGACACTGATGAAAAAAATAGGGCCACAAGACTTAAACGACATAACACTGCTTATTTCCCTGTACAGGCCGGGCCCCCAGCAGTCAGGGATGGTCAAGAACTTTATTGAAAGAAAGTTCGGGAGGGAGAAAGTGGCCTATTTTCACCCTGACCTGGAACCGATCCTTGGAGAGACCTACGGGGTCATACTATACCAGGAACAGGTGATGCAGCTGGCGCTCAGGGTAGCCGGTTACTCACTGAGTGAAGCTGATGTTTTAAGAAAAGCCATAACCAGGCTTTCAGGAAAAGCTATGGAAAGCCAGCAGGCCAGGTTTATTAAAGGAGCGCTCCGGCAGGGGTACCATATAAAAGTGGCCAGGGAAATTTTTAGCCTGATATCTAAATTCGCAAGTTATGGCTTCGTCAAGGCCCATGCTGCGGCCTATGCAGAGCTTTCCTACAAGACCTGTTATATAAAGGCTCATTATCCTGCAGAGCTGCTGTCTACCATACTTACCAATAATTCCGGATATTACGGCAGTGCCAGGTATATCGAAGAAGCAAGAAGATTAAATCTGGGAATCAAGCTTCCGGATATAAACAGGAGCATGCTTGGATTTACTGTTGAAGACGTTGGGACATCAATAAGGGCCCCCATTTCTGCCGTGAAGGGACTGGGAGCCGTGGGGGCAAGCTCTGTGATAGACGAAAGAAGAAAAAATGGTGATTTTAAGGATCTTACTGATTTTTACTACAGGGCCTCAAAAAATTGCAGGGTCACAAAAAATGCAGTCGAGAACCTTATAAAAGTCGGTGCCTTTGATTATACCGGCTCTGGAAGAAAACATTTACTCCTGGCCTTTTCCCACCTTAAAAGCACAGGACCCGGTTCAGGTGGTCTCCCCCACCAGGATAAAAAAGATTTCACCCTGGAGGAGAAACTGGAACTGGAGGAAAAGATACTGGGATTCTGTGTCAGCTATTCCCCCCTTGAGTATTTCAGGGATGAGTTTAAGGAATTAAAAGTCGTAAGAAGCAGCTGCTTCCCTGTCCTGGCCAATAGCAAAAGACCTGCCGGCACTGGAAATATCTTCACTGCAGGAATGGTCATCACCAGGAGGATAGAAAAGACCAGGGATGGTAAAAACATGCTATTCTGCACACTTGAAGATGAGGACGGCATGTATGAATCCGTATTTTTCCCGGATGCCTACAGGAGAAATACCAGGACAATAATGAATGAATCAGTGATAATAATAGAAGGAAGACTCCATTTCAAGGATGAAAACATATCTGTAATAGGCAGGAATGTGATCAGTCCCCTGTTTTTAAAGAAGAAAAAAAGTGATATAAAAAAGGCTGATATTAAAAATGATATACTGGCAAGAGTGAGTTCCATATGGGAAAACTGAGAAAAATAATCCATATAGACATGGATGCTTTTTTTGCCCAGATAGAGCAAAGGGATAATCCCGAATATAAGAATAAGCCCCTTATTGTAGGGGGGCCGCTGAACAGAGGGGTGATCTCAGCAGCATCTTATGAAGCAAGAAAATACGGCCTGCATTCAGGAATGCCTCTGTCCAGGGCAAAGAGACTGTGCCCTGATGGGGTCTATGTCCCTGTAAACATGGAGAAATACCTGGGAGAGTCACTTAAAATAAGGGAGATATTCCACAAATTCACTCCCCTGGTGGAAACAGTCGGCTGTGACGAAGGATTCCTGGATGTGACAGGTTGTGAAAAACTTTTTGGATATGTCCTGGAAATAGCAAAGAAAATAAAAGGCAGGATATATGAACAGACAAATCTTACTTCCTCTGCCGGCATAGGGCCCAATAAATTTTTGGCAAAGCTTGCTTCAAATATAGGAAAACCAAATGGCCTCACAGTCCTTGAAAACACCATTGAAATGATCGAAAAAATAAAGCTCCTGCCCGTATCTTATATATGGGGTGTCGGCAGGGTAACTGTCAAAGAGCTTAAATCAATGGGGATCGAGACTATAGGCGACCTTGCAGATGCCCCATCAGGTGTAATAGAATCCAGGTTTGGAGAATATGGGAAGAGCATGCATGAAATGGCAAATGGAGTCGACAATAGAAAAGTCATACCAAATCGTGAACCCAAGTCAATCGGAAGAGAGATTACCTACAGTAAAGATATTGATGATTTCGGGGTGCTAAAATCTACCCTTCTTCTGCTCTCACAAAAAATATCAAGAAATATGCGTTCAAAAAAATACAAAGGCAGGGTGGTCACCCTCAAAGTGAGGTTCTCTGATTTTAAGACAATGACTAAAAGGCTGACCCTGAATAAATATACCTATAGCATGTTTGATATTCACCGTTCATCCGTGGGCCTGCTTAAAAATATTGACCTCGACCGCAAGAAGGTCAGGCTGGTGGGGATCTCTGTCAGCGGCCTTAAGCCGACAGTCTTACTGGAAGATCTATTATCTTCAGAAGTCCCGGATGATGAAAATTTAACCGAAGCCATCAACAGGATATCAGATAAATTTGGGGAAGATAAACTGACAATAGCTAAAATGGTTGAAAAAGATGTAACAATGGATTGATCTTATTTAAACTTTTTGATCACTTCTATAAAATAATCGATCTTCTCTTTCGTGATCCAATAATGAGTCACAAATCTAAACTCATTGTCATGCCTTGGATGTATTTTTATATTATTTTTCTCTAGATGATCAATGAATTTTTTATCATCAAATGATTTTTGGTTGACACTGCAAAATACCATATTTATATCAAGCTGGTCCCTGTTTACTGAAAACAGTTCTATCTCTTCCATTTTATTTGCCATATAATCAGCATTAGAGTGATCCTGGCCCAGCCTTGAAGCCATCTTATCGATTGAAATAATTCCAGCTGCAGCCATAAAACCAGCCTGGCGCATTCCTCCCCCCATCATCTTTCTATATTTTTTTGCTTTTTCTATGAAAACCTCCCTGCCGGCCAGTATAGACCCTACAGGGGCGCACAATCCTTTTGAAAGGCAAAACATTATAGAATCGGCAAACGAGGCTAATACAGCAGGCTCAGTATTCATGACTACAGAAGCATTAAAAATCCTTGCTCCGTCCAGATGTACCGGGACTTTTACGGACCTGGAAAATTCAAATACTTCCTTCATATTCTCTAATGGCATCACCGTGCCTGAAGAGTGGGCATTTTCAATGCACACCAAACCAGTCTTCGGATAATGTATGTCACTGATCCGGTATGCGGACCTTAATTCACCAATATCAATTCTCCCAGCATTTGCACCCAGCAGTTGTAATTGCACGCCGGATATTACAGCTGAAGCCCCGACTTCGTATAAAAAAATATGATTATCCCTGGAGACGATAATCTCATCTCCCCTGTTTGTGTGGGTCAGTATAGAAAGCTGGTTTCCAAATGTTCCTGAGGGCACAAATATTGCAGCTTCTTTTCCCAGTATTCGAGCAGCTTTTTCCTGCAGCTTATTCACTGTAGGGTCTTCATCATAGACATCATCACCCACCTCGGCATTTCTCATGGCTTCAAGCATCTCCACAGTGGGTTCAGTCACAGTATCACTTCTAAAATCGATCCATTTCATAAAATATTATTTACTGTTTACAAAAATTTCAAATCTCTCTTTTTTTGCTTTACATATGGGACAAATTTCCGGTGGGTTTTCCCTGGCACACAGATAGCCGCAGACTCTGCAGCGCCAGATAGGATATTTGATATTAAAAGCTGTTTTCAAAATTTCTTCTCCTCCCTCATCCTGTTCCACATGCCTTCTTTCAGGGATCGTCCTTATCTCCTTTTTGCCTTTTATTATTTCCAGGTCCACATAAAGCGCGCAATAGCATACTCCATATTCATCCAGGTCAGGATCCCTGTAATCACAGGGACATATTATATCCAGGTCATCGGCTTTCTGGCCTGCAGCCAGCCTGCATGGACATGCCACATAACCATATCTTTCCTGGTTAACAAGAAGCCCCTCTACCAGGGCCATTACAAATCCTGCATCTGGATTCAGATTATAGCCTCCGGATCCAGCATCAGCTTTGAGCCTGGTATAGAATTCTTCAATCTCTTTTTTGCCCATTTTTTCCATTAAGAAAACTTTTCCTTAATTTTATCTTCGTCAAATCCGACAAGGCAATCCTTATTATCCACCACCATTGTAGGAAAGCTTACGGAAGGATTATATTTTTTTACCTCTTCTATTATCTCTTTCCTATCCTCTTTATCAGCCAGGTCCACATCAACATAATAATAATCCAATCCCATATCAACCAGAAGATCTTTGGTCTTTCTGCACCACTGGCAGGTACTCAGGGCATATAGGACGATCTTTGCCTTTTTATTTCCCTCGACATGCTTTAATTTGGCTTCCATTTTTGACCACCGACCCTTTATAAGATTATATTTATATTAAGAATAGTTAATATTTTTTTATAAATCAAATAAAATTTAGTATAAAAGTTTCTGCATATACCTGGTTTATTAAAAACTTCCAACTCCGGGGTTACACTATAAGAATTTTTGTATTTATTTTACTCATTTTAAGGAGGGCACTTGCTGGGGAGCAGCTGATCCAAATATTTTTTAAAGATCAGGTATTTTGCTATATTTTCTGCAAGTTTCAAGGAATCTGGAAAAATAGTGTTTCTTATCAATACTGTTTGTACTATTTTCTTATGGCCGTCATCTAATTCACAGAGGGATCCAGTCTCTGCTTTCTTTTTGCACTTCCCGCCAGGGCCAAATAAGGCTTGCCCTGGTTTTTTACAGATAAAATCACTTACTTTTGGAACATTTAGCTCAAATGATCTAATAATTGCACCTTTTTTTATTATTTTTCTTTCATAAATACTTACAATGTCTTTAAATCTGTTATGCTTTTGCCCAATATTTTTTTCCAGGGGAATAATTATAAAATCAATAATATACTTTTTTATTTCAAATGGCTTAAATTTACCGATGAGCTTTATGTCTTTTCTAAATAATTCATTTGCTTTCTTTTCGAAATCATTCTTTGATATAAAATTTTCAATGATCCCCTCGATTATTTTTATATGTGCTTTTTTGTCAATTTCATCTTCCCTGCATATGGATATTATAAAATACGGGTATTGAAATTCCTTTGCTGCTTTTAATTTTAATTTATACGGCCTTTCTTTATCCTTAAACCGGTTATCCGGCCTGAGTTCTATATAGCCAGCATCTTCACCGAATCTATATCCGATTCCCTTAAAGTCAATACTCATCAAAGGATAGACATCTTCTTTTTTATAGAGGGTATAATTAAAATTAATGCCATTCAGGTAGCATTTCTCCACGGCATCCAGCGATTTACTTTTATTTAATTTGATCACTTCTTTTGCCGGCACCAGTGCATGCAGGTCATAATCTTCCGACCAAAAATTCTTTATAGTTTTGGCAGATCTATAATTTTCAACAATACTGCTGACAGGGCTATTTAGATTCATTACTAAAAAAAATAAACAAATTAAAAACTTAAAAATTCAAAAATCATCAATTAAAGATCATCATAGTAGTATAATATTGTTATAAGTATATTCTTATTATTTTTTATATTAATTATTTAATATTAATATAATTTAATAAATTATATCAAGTATTAATATATTTAACAATACTTCTATAC
>SDBT01019415.1_pt1 | contig 10653 bp, 5 predicted proteins | sample 2277101 | NCBI WGS metagenome assembly SDBT01 (sample SAMN10404973, study PRJNA504765) | marine sediment metagenome | isolation source: marine sediment core GS10_PC15, 103 cmbsf | place: Arctic Ocean: Southern Knipovich Ridge | collected 2010
ATCGGTGGCCAGCAGGGCATCTCCCTGTTCGACCACAGGCTTTACCGGGGCAAAAACGAGAATATCATCAAAACCATTATTACTACCGGTCAGGGACCTCAGGTATGCCTCCGGATCGGAATGTTCTTTTGTATTGACATAATGCAGATCTATTCCCTGACCTGCTGCCTCTTCCCTGGTTATGAGTCCTGCGATATAATCCAGCCTTTTCTGGTCGATATCTGTAACCACCAGCAGGGAGGGCCTTCTGTCCGTATGGACAATGAAATCAATAGCTGCGGTTCCCATAGGACCCGCGGCGCCAAGCATGGCCATTTTGCCTCCTTCCTTGATGCCCATTTCATGTACATAGGATCCAAAACGTGTATGATAATGGGCCTCGAAGGTCCCGGCCACACATGAATAGGGTTCAGCCAGGGAGCTCATGAAGTAGGAATCAGCCTCGAAGGGGATAATACAGTCCTGTTCCATGTAAACCGCCGGGATGATCACATGTGTGGCATCTCCGCCGAAATAGTGGAAAGAATAGCCTGCCGCTTCCAGGGTCAATGCCCCGAGTGCGGGCTGTACCGTAAATTTATCCCCGGACTTGAATTTATGTTTCCATTTATCCCCTACCTCCAGGATCCTCCCGGCAAATTCATGTCCGACAATGGTCGGGTTGTCGGCTACGTCCTTGGGCACCCTTTTGTGATCGGCGCCCAGCATGGCCGCCTTGTAGGATGACATGCAGAGGCTGTCTGATATAACTTCGGCCAGGATTTCATCATCCTTCATGGCAGGCAATTCAAACTCCTCAAGCCTTAGGTCTTCCTTGCCGTATAAGCGAACTGCTTTCGTCTTCATATATGGTTTCCATTATTAGTTCAACATGGTTTGTCCCCCGGTCACCGGTATGGCCTGTCCCGTTTCATATTCCTGATCCATGACATACAGGACAGCCTTCAGCACATCCTCCGTCATGCAGCCACGCCCCATCGGGACCTGGTCCTCATAATACTTCTGCACATCCTGTATGGTCTGTGCACCCGGTACTTTTCCGGCATTCAGGTACTGTACGAACAACCCATTCTCAGGATCGGACCAGAGGGGTCCCTCGAAAAAGTTACCCGGACAGATGGAATTTACTTTGATCCTGTACGGTGCCAGCTCCAGGGCGAAGGACTGGGTTAATCCTATCCCCCCGAACTTGCCCCCGGCATAGGCAAAGTTCTTTTTACTGCCGGCCAGTCCCGATTTAGAGTTTATCTGGATAATGTCCATAAAGTATTCCCTGTCATATGCATGCTGCGTCTTCATGATGGCCGAAGCATGCTTAGTGCAGTAAAAATAGGCATTGTAGTTGATCTTGGTGACCAGGTCAAAGGTCTTTTCATCCATCTCATCGAGTCCACCGGCACGCAGTATCCCCGCATTGCTGATAAAAACATCGAGTCCACCGAAAACCTCAACCGTCTTCTTCATAAGATGCTGCAGGCTTTCGCTATCTGATACATCAGTCTGCACAAATAACGCCTGGTTTTTCCTGCCCAGTCTATCAAGCACACCCTTGAATTCCTTCCCGGATTCCTCATTAATATCGGCGATCACCACATTTGCCCCTTCTTCGAACAATCCCCTTGCGATGCCGGCTCCGAATCCCATGGCAGCACCGGTGACGATGATGGTTTTATTCTCTGCCCTTCCCCTGTCTGCTCCACCGGCCGCAGTTTTACGCCGGTAGTTTTCAACTTCCCAGGTGTCGATGAACCGGATCTGTTCCGGGCTCATGAAATGTGGTCCCCCGAATGATTCGCTCAGCCAGGAGATTTTCATCAAATCCTCATATACATCCAGGATGATATCCGCACCGGCTGCATTGTCTCCTACACCCACAATGCCGAGTCCCTTTATCAGGATCACCTTCGGCGCATATTCGAATTCCTTCTCAAATGCGGTGATACGGGTTTGCAGGTCTTCCAGTATTTCTTCCGGGCTGCCTGTTGCTTCACTGTATATATAATTTGCCTTACAATATACTATGATATCCGGGGTGAAGGGCTTACTGATCTTCTGATAACCGGCGGCAGAACCGATCAAATATTCCACCAGTTTATTGTTGCGTATCCTTAAAGTCTTATTTCCCTCCCCTGACAACATCATCCGAAGGGCCGGAAGAATATCAGTAACCATATCCTTAACGGAAAGATCTTCTGCTGGTGGCTTCTGCTTAACCGCCGATTCAAGTTTTGAAAAAACCTCATCGTAGATCGTCCGGATCTCCTTAATTGTCTCAGCACCAACAAAGATCCCATGATTCTGAAGCAGGATAATGACAGGATCCTTCCCTGCCTTGTTCCGGTACTTCATTAACTGGATCTCCACCTGCCTGAACAGGATATAGCCGGGATCAGCATAAGGAATATAAAGGGTATCCTCGCCAAATAAACTTGAAAGATGGTCCTTCACGTCATTGCTGCACATCAGCCCGTTCACCAGGGTTGGATGCAGGTGGACCACAAATTTATATTGTATCAGGTCATGCAATGATGTCTCGACAGAAGGGCGGCGGTCTTTGGTTATAGTGGCCTCAGTCAGATCATCCTTGATTTCCCGCTCCCGCTGGAACGGATCTTTTGAGTACTCCACGGATGAAATTTTCTTTAATTTTTCACGATCGAGCATGGCAAAGCCCTCTTCAGTGATCGTAGAAAGAGCAAAGCCGCTGGCCTTGATCCATATCCTGTCAGCGGTTTTCATGGAGGTATTGCCGCCTCCCGCAATGACATAACGTTTGTCTTGTCCGTAAAAACGGGAAATATTTACAAGTTCCTGCAGATCTTTTTGCATGGGTGTATATTATAATGTGAATTCCTTAATGATTGCATTACCCAGGTCCATGTAATAATCCTGGTTATCGATATCCATACTCAGTCCCCTGCCAACCAGGTATTGATGGGCAGCAAGGATACAGCATCCTTCATAGGATACCTTCTTTAATTCAGGGGTGAGGTCCTTATCCTTGTTGACTTTCACCGTGATGGGAAACAGACCCGGGGAATTATGCTCGGTTCCGAATGATATTACATAATTCTTCCTGCGGAAATAGTCTACAAACTCCTCCAGTTTTTCAAGGCTGTTACGCAATGGGATTAGTTCAAGGCAAGACACGTTGAATGACCGCAGTACCTCATCCATGCGGTCCCAGTCCCCTTCGAAACCCGTCAGGTTCCCCTTCCTGTCATCCAGCAGTACGGGGTAGCACGGTATCCCCCCGGCATCGAGGATAAAGTCAATGATCTTTTGCAATTCCGGGAAAGCATCGTTATCCTCCGGAACAAAGGCCTTGCCCCCTGCCTTGAGCAACACCGAGCGGATCTCATTTTCCACGGCTGAGGGATCATCCAGGGAAGCGGATAATTTCTTGCCATCGAACAATAACATGAAAAAAGAGTAGACCTGATCCACGGAGGGATAATGGTCCATGACAGCTTCCCTGATAGCCCTGGCTATATGCCTTTCACGTACCAGTTTATTCGCATATTTTTCCCTGATCTGCTCATAGGTAATATTGAACCTGGCATTTATGGAGAGGAGATGGGCATCTGCCTTGCTGATCATTTCTCTTACCTGGACCTGACTGCTCTGCTGCAGATCCTCGAGAAATTTGCGGTTCTCATTGGAGACGGAAAGCGGATGCTTTAATGCCTTTCCGCTGAAATAGATCCTGCCGGGATTATTCGGATCGTTGACGCGTATATCCTGCGCTTGCATATCCTGCATCAGTCCCATGAATTCTATATTGAACAGTGGAAAGATCCTGTTCCGTAGTCCCTCCATGGCAAATTCATCATACCCGTCCACCGTATAGAAATCATTTATCCCAAGGACCTTCACCTCTTCTTCCACGGCCATTTGAAACATCTGTTTAATGCTGTTAAACGCACAGAAGGAGTTCGGGGAGTGAAGGTGCCCGTTCACTTCAGGTACCTGCCGGTCATGACTGTGCTTGTGCAGCAAAACTTCCGGAGCGGGAAGGCTTTGTAAATAATCCATTATATTCCCTTCACGGCCCTCCAGATTTTTTTCTCATCTGTAAAATCGTTGCTTACCTTATGCCCTTTCAGCGGAAGTATCTTTTCATGGATGGCATCCACCATCCAGCCGGCCTGGGGGAAGAAATAATCTTCCAGCTCATGTGCCGGGATGATCCAGTTCCTTGAACCCACGACCACAGGCGGAGCATCCAGATCATCGAAAGCCATTTCGGTAATGTTCTGTGCCATATCCTTCAGGAAAGAGCCTCTTTCACTGGCATCACTGGTCAGCAGGATCCTGCCGGTCTTTTGCACCGATTGCAGGACTGGTTCGTAATTAAACGGGACCAGGCTCCGGGCATCAATAAGTTCGACCGACAAACCATACTTCTCTTCCAGGATATCTGCAGCTTCCCTGGCCCGGTACAGCGTGGCCCCGATACTCAGTATGGTAATATCGTTTCCTTCCCTTTTGATATCCGGTTCCCCGAGGGGGATTTCGTAATAGCCTTCAGGAACACCATCTTTCTGGAATTCCTCCCCGATGCCATAAATGCGCTGGCTTTCAAAGAAGATCACCGGGTCCGTGCCCTGCAGGGCAGCATTCATTAATCCTTTTGCATCGTACGGGGTTGCCGGAAAAACCACCTTGATACCGGGGATATGTGCCACAAGTGAGGACCAGTCCTGCGAGTGCTGTGCCCCGTATTTGGATCCAACGGATACCCTGACCACCACCGGCATTTTGATGAGGTTCCCGCTCATGGCCTGCCACTTGGGCAACTGGTTGAAGACCTCGTCGCCGGCGCGCCCGAGGAAATCGCAATACATGATCTCGGGGATCACCCTTCCGCCACACATTCCGTAACCGATGGCCGTTCCAACGATAGCTCCCTCGGAAATAGGGGAATTGAACAGGCGGTGATAGGGAAGCGCTTCCGTTAATCCGCGGTATACGGCAAATGCACCGCCCCAGTCACGGTTTTCCTCACCATAGGCCACCAGGGTCGGATCCTTATAGAAGCGGTCGATGATGGCTTCAAACAGTCCGTCACGCAGCTGGTACTGTTTCAGTCCCGAGTAAGGTTTCCCTTCGGGATCGAATGCATAGCGCTCCTTTTTTGAAATCTGCTTCACCCGCGGGTTCTCCTCCATTGGAATATTTACCTCGGGTTCCCGGTTTTCCATTTTGTCTACCGAATCATCAGAGAACATCATCTCCCCGATAAGTTCTGTCGATTTAACCAGGTCCATACGTGGTGACAATTCATCATTTACAGCCAGGGTCATGGCCCATTTGATCAGTTCTGCTGTTTCCTCTTTGACCTTGTTCAGGGCCGGCCTTGCAGCTACACCTCCATTCATCAGCTCTTCTCCGTAAGTAATGATGGAATCGACTCCCTGCCAGGCTTCCAGTTCTTCCTTGCTGCGATAGGTTGAGGCGTCGGATGGTGAGTGCCCGCTGAAACGGTAGGTCAGTACATCCAGGAAAACGGGACCCTGTTTTTGCCGGATCACATCCATTTTCCTGCGATAGGCATCGATCACGGCCAGGGGATTGTAACCATCCACACGCTCGGCATGCATATTATGCTTATTGAGGGCGGCGCCTACACGGGCGGCAACCTCATAACCCATGGTTTCGCCACAGGTCTGTCCCCCCATCCCATACTGGTTGTTCATGATGTTGAAGATCAGCGGCAATCCGCCCTTCATATCCCCTTCCCAGAGCTGATTGAACTGGTCCATTGTGGCGAATACAAGGCCTTCCCACACGGGACCGCAACCCAGGGATGCATCGCCTATATTGGCCACCACGATGCCCGGCTTCCGGTTCACCTTCTTGTACAATGCAGCACCCACGGAAATGTCACCGGAACCACCCACAATGGCATTATTCGGATAGATGCCGAAGGGCGTAAAGAAGGCATGCATTGAACCTCCGAGTCCCTTATTAAACCCAGTTTCACGCGCAAAAATCTCGGCCAGCGTGCCATAGACCAGGAAACGGATGGCCAGGGATTTTACATCCCCCTTATGGCCCTTTTCCACGATCCCCAGGATCTGTCCGCCGAAGTAAGTCTTCATGATATCCATCAGGTCATCATCACCAATCTTCTGTATGGCCGACAATCCCTTCGCCAGGATCTCTCCATGCGAACGGTGGGATCCGAAGATGTAGTCATCCTGGTCCAGCAGGTAAGCCATACCCACAGCAGAAGCCTCCTGTCCGATAGAAAGGTGGGCCGGTCCGGGATGATTATAGGAGATCCCATGATATTCACCCGTGGTCTTGATCAGATTAAGCATGGTTTCAAACTCGCGGATGATAACCATGTCACGAAAAATCTTTAAAAAATCATCTTTGGAAAAATTGACCTTTTCCTCTTCAATGGATTTATCATACGCGTTTACCGGTATCGGATCAATGCTCAGGGTCCTTGGTTTCCTGATCTTCTCCGGATCTATGAATTGTCGTTTAGGCATTTTATTACAGTTTTATTAAGTCGTGATCAAATGTTTCAATTTCATGCTTTATCCCGGCCAGTAAGAGGGTGGCAGGTCCGCCATCCAGGGCCCTGTGATCATAGGTCAGTGAAAGACCCATGTAAGGCACAAATCCAAAGGCTCCTCCCTCAAGCTGTGCCGGCCGCTGGATAATGGTGTTCACTCCCAGGATCCCCGCCTGGGGCAGGTTTATTACCGGAGTGAACATTTCCACACCGTATGCGCCCAGGTTGGATATGGTAAATGATGCTGCATCGGGCTGCAGCAGGTCCGGATCCACATTACCTCCCCGGCAGGCTGCCGCCAGCTGGGAAAGCTGGGCTGAGAGTCCGGGTAGTGAAAGATCATCTGCATTCCTTAAGGCCGGGACCATGAGTCCACGTTCAGTATCCACGGCCATCCCCAGATGGACCTTCTTAAAATACCGGATGGAATCGCCCAGGTAATGCACGTTTGCATCCGGATGTTTCCTGAGGGCCCTGATGAGGGAATAACATACCATGTCGTTCAGGGTGATATTGTATTCATAACCTTCTGCCTGCAAGTTTTTAACCTTGTCCCGGAGGGAAAGGATCTTCCGGGCATCGGCACTCATGTGGTGGGTGAGCTGGGCTGAATTTTGCAGGGAGGCATGCATGGCCTTCGCAATCAGCTTACGGATATTAGAAAGCGGCCTGACTTCTGAATCATCCGCCTCCGTGGAGGAAATGGCCGGAGCAGGTTTGGCTGGTTCTGGAGTTGCCGGTGCAGCTTCCCTTTCAGCCGATACCGGAGCTGCCGTCGACTGAGCTTCTTCCAGGATTTGCGGTGCTGCAGCAGGAGCTTCAGCAGGCGGGATCCCTCCATCAATAATGGCCTCAATATCCCTGACAATGATCCTGCCATTCGGACCGCTGCCCATGATGCTGTCTGTGCTGATTCCTTTATCACCGGCCATCCTGCGGGCCCTGGGAGAGATCCTGGTCTTTCCATCCGGACCAGCAGCAACAATTGCGGGATCGGTTGCCGGAGCTTGCTCAGACGCTTTTGGCGCTTCAGTGGATAGGGGTGCTGCCTCAGTACCGGTTTCTGCTCCGAAAGCAAGCGGCCTTTCAACCACTTCCCCGGGTTCACCGATAACGGCAACTTCTGCCAGGACCGGTACCTCGTCACCATCCCCGTAGAAAATATCCAGGAGGATCCCTTCTACCTGTGCCTCCTCCTCAAATGATGCCTTGTCCGTTTCATAGCTAAAAAGGATATCACCAATAGCTACTTTGTCCCCTTTTTTCTTATACCATTCCGTAATGATGCAGGTCTCCACCGATTGTCCCTGCCTGGGTAAAATTACCGTTGTTGCCATAGTCAGTATTTTAGCTACTTGTATATACAAGTGCAAATTTAAGATTATTTATTGAACCACAAAGAGTTTTTAATAATTTATTGACAATCTTTGTAAAATATTGATTAACTGTTGTTTTAAGAATTTTTATTATTATATTTGCGAGTACGATACATTAAGACTTGTTATTACAACACACTTTATATGTAATTACATGTAAGGAAGTTCATGGTCGACGAAACAACATACCAGTTACCCAGGTACAGGGAGCTTTACGAGCAATTGCGGCGGCATATTGAGGAAGGGATATATGGTCCCGGGGACCTGCTCCCATCTGAAAATGAATTGTGTGCGGTTAACCAGGTTACCCGTCCCACGGTGAGACGGGCCCTTGATCTGCTGGCTAACGAAGGGTATATTAAAAAGCATCAGGGACTGGGATCCGTTGTTCAGAATCCGCCGAAGGGGATAGGTATCTTATCCTTTTCAGGGACCACATCAGCCATAGGGAAAGAAAACCTGAAGACGGATGCCATTGTAAAGCCCTATGTCATGCCCTGGCCCGATCAGTTTATTTTTGACCTTACGGATACTGAGCGTGAATCCGGTTGCATCTATTTTGAGCGTATCAGATATGTAAATGAAATTCCCGTGTTCTATGACCTCTCCTACCTTCCAAATATAAACCTGCCCCGTTTCACTTCCCGGAACCTGAACAATGCTTCCCTCTTTGATATATTAAGGGAGCATTACCGGATTGAGATCAAGGGCGGAATGCAATACTTTGAGGCCATCCCCGCCACAGAAAACTGCCAGAAGCAACTGGGCGTAGATCCTGACAAACCCATCCTGAAACTGCAGAGAAAGATGGAAACCAACCGGCTGGATTTCTGTGTATATTCAATACTCTATTGTAATACCGAAGAGCACAGTTTGTACGGTGAGTTCTAATAATAAATGCTTATGAAAACATCAAGACGCAACGGAGGATATTTACTCATATTCATCTTTATTTTGATTCATGGTTGTTCCGGCCCGACATCCGAGATATCTCCTAACCTTACACTGATCCGGGGAGATATAAATGGTGCCATCATTAAATCAGGCAAGAACCGCCTTGTCGTCTATGGTGATCCGGCTCATGTATTGTCCGGGGCTGAAATGGTATTGTTCACGCACGCACGAAGAGATGTTATCTGGGCAGGAAAGAGCCTTGTTATGAACGGGGCGAAGGCAATTGTTCCCTCCGGTGAGTCAGGTCTGTTCACCAGGGTCGATTCGTTCTGGAACGATTTCACAGGATCCCGGTTTCATGATTACCATCAGCAATCCACAAAGTGGCTTGCGGAGCCTCTGGATGTTCACCGGAGTGTCAGGGGAGGGGATTCCATTCAGTGGCACGGGATCCCGATCAGGGTCATTGACAGTAAAGGATACACGAGGGGAGCCGTTTCCTATCTTGTTCACATCGATGGTATGGATGTTGCATTTGTAGGGGATCTGATATATGGCGATGGGCAGATCCTGGACATTTACAGCATGCAGGATCAAATAGAGGAAGTGAATGTCCGGGGTTATCATGGTTACGCTGCCCGGATAGCCGACCTGATCACCAGCCTTGAAAAAATTGCAAAACTGAAACCTGATATTCTGGTACCTGCGCGTGGTCCAGTTATCGAGGAACCTGATGAAGCCATATCAAAACTGATAACCCGGCTCCGGCAGCTATACTTGAATTACCTGTCTGTAAATGCATATCGGTGGTATACAGGTCAGGAAAAACACGATTTTATGGCCGCAAGGGTATTACCGCTGGAAATGCCCGTTGATTGGATGCCAATGGCCGAAACCGGGGAAAATCCACAATGGTTGATTCACCATGGTAATTCCAAACTTATTATATCCGAAGATGGTACTGGATTCCTGATTGACTGTGGCATGCTGGGAGTTTTCAATGATATGATGAAAGTAGAAGAAAAGTTCCCGTGTTCAAATATTGAAGGAATGTTTATCACACACTACCATGACGATCATACCGATTACGTGAACGGAATCCAGGAAAAATACGAGTGCCCGGTCTATGTGACACCGGAAATGGAGGACATACTGAAACGCCCGGAGGCCTACCGTCTGCCTGCTATGACATCCAAACCGATAGACAACCTGGTCATAGTACCTGATGCTTCCACTATGTCGTGGAAGGAGTTTAAATTTACCTTCTATTACCTGCCCGGACAGACACTCTACCATGATGCCATGCTGGTTGAGAAAAAAGATGGTGAAAAAATCTTCCTGGCAGGGGATTCATTCTCACCGACGGGAATCGACGATTATTGTCTTCTAAACCGGAATTTTATCCAGCCCGGAACGGGCTATCTGTATTGCCTGGATCTGCTTGGTAACTTACCCGGGGACTGCTGGCTAGTAAACCAGCATATCGAACCGCCCTTTAAATTTACCACGGAACAACTGGATTTCATGACAGATAAACTTCATGAGCGAAAAACCCTGATGCGTGACCTCTTTCCGTGGGATGATCCAAATTACGGAATTGATGAGAGGTGGGTGAGGATGTTTCCTTATGGCCAAATAATTCAGCCTGGCAAATCGGCCAAGATCAGCGTTGTTATCCTCAATCACAGTGACCGGACAAATGAATACACGATCCGTCCGGTTCCCGGTTCCGAAGGTTTGACAGTTTCTCCGGAACAGCTAGTGATCAAGGTGCCCCCAGGAGAAGAAGGCTGGGCAGATTTTGTCCTGCAGGCATCCGATAATGCATCTCCCGGGATCAGGATCCAAACACTT
>SDBT01019416.1_pt1 | contig 10652 bp, 29 predicted proteins | sample 2277101 | NCBI WGS metagenome assembly SDBT01 (sample SAMN10404973, study PRJNA504765) | marine sediment metagenome | isolation source: marine sediment core GS10_PC15, 103 cmbsf | place: Arctic Ocean: Southern Knipovich Ridge | collected 2010
AGGCAAATGAAAAATACAACATGGTCGATAAACTCAAAATAGAATTTGTTGATTTTTTAAATGACACAACTCCAATAGAATAGTATTGTATATGAACAGAGATTTGTAATGAAACTAAGATGTGTAGATATTCCCAGTACTGGTAGAGTACTACAAGTATTGTTGCCAAAGGGTTTTAAACTAGAACATACAGACCATGTGACAGAAGAAGAATTTTGGTTGACCATCTGGTACGAAAGGGCCGTACAATTTCCAACTAAAGAATGGGAAGATCTACAAGATAAAGTTATGCAAAAGATAATAGAAAAACTGGAAACCATCTCTTGACCATTTTCTTGTCTAGCCTATTATTGAAAGGAAATAGAAATGTCATTTATATTAACAAAACAACTAGATGAAATCTATAAGATTTGGATGAAGACTCTCCCTGAAAGTTCAGAGCACAAAAGTCCTGAAAATTATTTGAAATTAAATCAGTTGTGTGGAATCTTAGGAAAAGACATAATTAACACATATGGGGGAAAACAGGTAACGATAGAAGAAAAACACCTAATATGTTTATTGTGTTTGGGTAGGTATTATGATCCATATGACATGTTTCTATCACAAACCCCTCAAGACTTCGCAGAACAAAGGCGAAAACATGAATAGAAAATTAAAAACACATATCAGAAAAGCCATAGACGGGAACTGTGTTTCTACAATGTGTAATATGGGAATTGTTAATTTTTGGATGCATTACCGGATCGTTGAAACATGGAAAGGAATCCCAATTAAAGACAGATGTGAAATTTGCCAACGGGCTATAAAGTCAATAAAAAAGGAAAATAAATAATGTTTGAATTTTTCAAAAAAAGAAACATAATAAATAACTATCAACAAATTTTAAACAAGGTGGTTAAAGATATAGGTGATAAATATGGCGATAATTGGCAAATCCGCACAATGATAACTGACAACGACCAAATAATGATACACTTTGGTGTCACGCGCGTCATATCATTAAAACCCATACCACCGTTTGATCGTTCCGAAGATTTTGAAGAAGACCAAGTGAGTAGAGAAGTTGATTTGTATATAAAAAGGGCGGTAGAAGCAGTTAAAAAACAAGCTTTAAAAGAGTTGGGGTATAAATAATGAGTGTGGTGATTAATTATGATGGCTTTGATATAATTTCGTATTGTACTTCAGCAGACACAGAGGGTCGTTTTAGTTGTATGCCAGAGTTGGCAAAACAAATTAATGCGATGTCAGATATGATAGAATTATTAAAAACCGTTGCGGATATGGACTGTATGTGTCTGACAAAATCGACAATAGATCACACCACTATTTCCAGCAAAGAAAAGGTACTGTGTCTCACATGTGAATGTAAAGCTATATTGAAAAAGGCTGAGATAATTTTATGAAATATATAGATCAAACAGAATTTGGCGAAACTGGAAATTGTTTTCAGGCGTGCCTTGCTACTCTTTTAAATTTAGACATTGAGAAGATACCTCATTTTGCTAAATTATATGATGATGGAGACTGGTTTGAAGAAGTCAATCAATGGCTGTGCCAATATGGGTTAAACCTAATGTGTTTCCATTATGAAAAGGACGCTAATTATTTAAAAGGATGTTACCATATCTTGTCTGGTCAATCTTCTCGTGGATTAACACACGCCGTTGTTGCATATGAAGGAAAAATAATTTATGATCCTCATCCAAGTAGGAATGGTTTATCTACAATAGAATATACAGAAGTATTTATTAAATTAGAACCTTCAGTTTTATAGAAAGAAACATATAGAAGAAAAGGAAAACAAAAATGATTAAAAAAGAAATTGCAGAACAGTTTATTTACAAAGTGGACATGGAAGGCTTGAGCTATGCTGTCGAAAACTATGCTCCTGAAAACACTGGAGATAAAGAATTTGACAAACTCTTATCTGAATTAAAAGCGGCTCAGGAAAACATGGAAGCACACATACAAGAGTTAAGAGACACTTATGATATAGAATATTCTTGAAAGGAATGAAAATGGAAGTACCTGAATTACAAAATAGATTTACCTACCACGCTCCAAAAGAGGGTCAGGTAGAAAAGTATGAAAAAATCAGAAACCACTGCCATAGTCTAGCACAAGACTTAAACGCAATGTGTCCCGATTCACGAGAGAAGTCTTTGGCTATTACCAAGCTTGAAGAAGTTGTATTTTGGGCTAATGCGAGTATTGCAAGAGATAAAAGCTAACTAATGAAAATACACAAAATTGACCCAAGATATGATGACGTTCCTTTGTGCGGTTCTATTTTGCCATTGGCGGGGTTTGGAATGGTATAGAAAATTGGTACTATCTCAAAAAGACATGGAGAGGTATTCCAGAACACAAACGCTGCCTCCGTTGTTTAAATAAAAATGCGGAAATAGTAAAACAAAGCAGAGCTAGAAAAATCGTTGCCTCGTGGCCAAAGTGGAAACAAGATATTATTGGGATTTTAAGAACTAATTCTACTTCCCCTAAAAGAAAGGAAATAAAATGATATGGTTTTGGATAATCGCAACCCTACTTACATTCGGAATGTCTTTAATTTTTCATAGAGATTTGAGAGACGCAATAATCTCTACCATTATAATAGTGGTCTTGGCATCGATAATAACTAGCACACTGGATAAAATGTCAGACAAACCACCCAACACTTTGTTGTCTATAAAGAGATAGAAAAAAGAGGGGAAAACAGAGATGGCCAAAAATTAAAAAATGAGGATAAATAAAAACAATGTTTAACATAGAGCAAGACATAAAAGAGATGATGGACGACGCAATACACGACCAACGAAATCATATAGAAGAAGCTTTACCCACAGATAAATCTATTGATCTTTTAAAAAAAATTATGGATATTGCAAACGAGGCTGTTATCCGCTCTGTTTTTCCACACGGAGATGGAAGTACAAAAGACTGAACTATTAAAAGGAAAATAAATGAGACTTTATCACGGATTTGCCCTATTCATGTTGATAGCCACTATAATATCAACTTGTTGTGAATTAGATTATTATGGTTGTCTTAGGGAATTTTCATATACGTTCGGGATAGCAACCACTATATATTTCGCAGTGGGGATATTTGTAAAAGACGACTTTGATATCTATTGCGGCCCAGGTGGATTTTAATAGGAGATAAATAATGACAACTGTAGATTTTATTTGTAAAATAAACAATAAATCTGTTTATCTGATACACAACAGGGATACAGGAATAATGTTTTACAAAGTTGTTGAAAAGGAGAATATATGATATTTCTTTTGTTGGCGGCGGCTTCGATGGGCCTATTTATGGGGATAGCGATATGGGAAGTTTTATACAGAAACGAATTAACAAATAGGCTTCTGATCCCATTTGTTCTATTTATTATATTCATTGTCTGTGCATTACAATACCCCCCAATAGAACAAACTTCATCTAATCAGACTGTTATGGTAGAGGAGAAATAAATGAGTGGAGAAATGGTGGTGGCGGCCTGTATTTGTTGCGCAATAATTTGTTGGACGATTTATGGTATCTTTGCTTGCAAATACGAAAACCAAGTATTTAACAGTAACGATGAAAAAGAAGAGGAGGATGTATGATACCACTAACACTAATAGTATTTATGGCTATGGTATTTGCTTACTGGTTGTTTCAAAGTTTAACAAAATCTGGCAGAACAGGATTCAAATCCTACACCCTTTTGCTTGCGTTTTTCTCTATATTAATAATAATCATTGCAGCAACCCATATAAAAACAACAAAAATTGAAAACCAACACATTATTTCTTTAGATAAGAATGGCGACGAACAATGAACGAGGAAATAGACAAAAAAGAGATCAGGGCTTTATGCTCAAAACTTGTATGTGGAGATGACCAGCATTCCGAACAAGGATACAGAACTATAAAAAAATGTATTGAAAATAATCTACACCTTTTTGTTGAAATTAGTGAATTTATAGCGGAACTATGTGAAAGCAAAGATATATTAACAAATGTTACAGGTAATCTTGCTGCTGGACAATTATCCAAATTCGTTTTAAGATATTTAGAAGAAGACTATGAAGATTATCAAAAAACACAGATAGATAATGGAGATGAAGAATGATATTTTTTTGGTTAATGATGATTTGTTGCGGCCTTTGTATAGGGTGTCTCATATATGATTTAAGAAAAGACAACGATCCACAAATTAAACTTTTAGCAACGGCAACCCTCGTAGTAGTATTCTACATATTGTTTCATGCGAACTACAGACCACAAGAGAAACTCACCAACGCTGTCTTGTCTAGCCAAGTTGAAGGGAGTGAAAATTAATATGGAACAGGATAATAAAGACCGAAAAATGTGCATAAAGTGTTTTGGTCTCATAGAAGGGGATAGGCACGCCGAGTTGAGTATGTCTTCCGACATAGAAAAAGAAGTTAGTTATATATGCACTAATTGTTATCGGAAACTAACAGCACCTACTATTACATACACTACCGATCCCGATGCTTGACTTGTGGATATGTGTGGGATACAATGTTTGTGAGGGGATAGCGAGACAAAAATGGGCAGGGGTGACATTCTAACACGAGAGAGGGATGGGAAAGAATATTCTTTGAAAGGATTCAAGGGTTGCTCCTGTGACGTTCAAGCAGGTAGGTTGTGGGTTCAGGACCAAGAAGGATGGCGATTGTTGGATTTAAGAAAGTCTTATCTTATAAGATTTCAAACCGAGATAGGTTTTGTCACAATAGATGTTCATGGAATTAAACAATAATTGGTTTTGTAGAAATAGTAATCGGAACGATTAATAATGGAAATATATCACATAACGATAGAATGTAAAAAATGTGGAGGCGACGATATCAACGCCAACCATAAGAAATATAATCAAGATAGAGGTAGATCTTTTGCTGATGATGGAGACGGTCCCAAGAAAGAACACATAGTGTGTTATTGTCGAAATTGTCATTGTGAGTGGTATATGGAAACGCAAGACAAGGAAGTGTAGGTAGCCATAGATGGAAATTAAGAAAATGAAAACAGCAAGATTAATAATAGACGGGCGTACTAGAAATGAATACCATTGTCTTCAAGATGGCGGCAAGAGACAATATGCTGCGTGGAGACATGGCCCACTAAGAGGAAGGATTACTTTATATGAAGTTACTATACTAGGAGGAGCCTTACTGACATCCAATATATTGTTTGAAGGATTTGCTTCTTCCCCAGAATATGCATTAGCCAAGATGGGATATACCATTTTTCACGACATTGAAAAATTAGGAATCTCAAGCTATATGTTGAAAGAAGAAGAAGAAGAAGATGGTTGGGAAAAGTCAGCTAAGAAGAAACAAGATGAAATTTGGAACCATGTTTGTAGATGAAAGGGGATTGATAAATGTCAGCAGATGGTGAAGAAAAACGTATAACAAAATCTTTAGAAGAAATTACATCAGCAGTAGATAGTCTCGAAACAGATGTGCAAGATTTGAGAAGCGATTCTTTTAATGAGGGAAAAGAAGAGGGCTACGAAGAAGGTGCTCTTGTGGGTGTAAAAGAGGGGTTCAGAGAAGGATACGATAGCGGTAAAGAAGAGGGGCAAAAAGAAGGCTATGACGAAGGATGTGGTGATGGTCAAAGCAGCGGCTATACGCAAGGTTATGAAAAAGGTAGGCACGAAGGTTATCAAGAGGGTTACGAACACGGAAGTCGTGATTCTGCACAGTAGGGGATAATAGAATGCCGGTAAGCAGGTGTATAAAATGTAAAAAACTATTATGTTTAGACATGCTGTATCTTCTTAAATGGATAGGGCTAGACAAACAAGAGGAGAATATGTATTTATGCAAGGGCTGTGTTGTGGAGATAAAACATGTGTGAATGTGGATGTAGTACGAGTGGGAAATTTTGGAAGCTGCCAGGGCCATGTGATAATCTATATCGGATTCAGCAATATCCAGGCTGTGAGAACTGTGTAAACCCCATTGGTGTTGGAATAGACCTTGTTCGCAAAGACGATCCTGATTATGGAGAACTTGTTTATAGCGAAGAAATCATTTTGAATAAAGAAAATTGCTATATGGCTGGAATTCCATTTTTCTCTGAAGAACATTTGAGAAAACGGTTTATTGAGTTTTGTGAATATGTAGATACATTTCCTTTGAGAGATGAACACGACCTAGATATTGTTTTTGAAGATTTTTTAACAAAATTTTATTATACCATGTCTGAATGGGATGTTCCAAAAAAATGTTAATACTACAGATTGTATTGGTAATGATAGGTCTTTATGCCATAGCTATTTATTTTAGATTTAGATTCCATAAATGTAAGTTTAGAACTGTTTATTCTGGCCGTACTCATTTATTTAGCCATTGTACAATTTGTAAAAAATATTTATCAAGAGATAAGAAGTTGGATATGTCACGACATCAAAAAGATCAATCTGATCGGAGAATGTGTAAAAGATGAGTAAATCGCCATTGTATTGTGAACACGCTAATGAAATGCCAAACGAGTGTCTGTGTAAAAACGATTGTTACTGTAAAGAACATTCTTGCAAGTCTAAGGATTTTGAAAAAATAGTTCTTTGTCCAAACACTTGTTTTGTAGGAGATGGTGGTGGAGGCTCTAAAAGTGCAACACAGCTATGTAGAAGGGCTATTTATAATTTTTTCGAAAGATATGGGTATTTTCCTGAATTAATAAAAATGAGTCCGATTGTTTTTGAGATGGCAATGGATGAGTGGTGGGAGATAGAAGTATCTACGATAGGGTCAAAAATGATAAAAATTGGTGGGAAAGGACACAAGAAATTTGACGCAATTAACAAAACAAGGATCACCGGCAAAGGTTTTAAAATCAGGGGGATTCCAACAGAGAGGATTTAATAAAAATGAGCATTTGTTCAAAGCATCAAAAACATCAAGCAGATTGCAAACTTTGCAATTCGAGTCCGAGAGACCTATTTCCCGATTGGGATGAAAAAGTAGCTGAAGCAGAGTCGGAGGGGTTGTATTGTTGTGTGTGTGGATATGGGTATTATTTAACTACCGATCATTGTCCTGTTTGTGGGGAACAAAAAATAAGTAGTGGAATGAGATATTCGCCAAAATCTAATATTGTTGAGGCATGGTTGTATAAAGATAATCCCGTATTACCCAAAGCCAATAGTTATATGTTTGTTACCAAAGACAAAGAGCACGGCGGCGTGTATGTGAAAAAAGTTGATTCCGATTTTGTACCAGAGAATGCAATGGTAATTGTGGTGGATAGTCGGCGTGTTTTAATCTACGCTAGTTCTAAACATTTTCACGAAGAATATCAACAAATTAAATAAAAGGAAAACAAAAATGATTAAAAAAGAAATTGCAGAACAGTTTATTTACAAAGTGGACATGGAAGGCTTGAGCTATGCCATAGAGAATTATATGTCCGAAAATACTGGCGATGAAAAATTTGATAAACTTGCATCTCAATTAAGAATCGCCCAGGTAAACATGGAAGAACACATAGAAGAATTACGAAACGCTTACGGCATAGAATATTCTTAATATGAACAAAAATCACAAATATAATAGATGGGGTTGGCGACTTAGTAGGGATAGCTATGTTCGCATAGTTTATTGGAGAACAAGGGCTTATATTGCAGAGGCTTGTTTGAAAATCCTGTTTAATAAAAAGTCTCGTAGTCTTGTAGAACACCTACACAACCTAGAAAACAAGTGTGGTAGCCAAGCTGAAGAAATAACTAAAATGAGGCTTGTCGCAGAAGAGAGAAATAAAGAGAGAAAAGCATTAAACATACTTGTTGCGTGCGATGGTAATTGTAATCGGGACTACATGGATGATCCAGAAAGCGTAGATGAAGATGTCGTAAGAAATGTTGTTTGGAATGCGTTGCGATTACTACATTGGTGGAGACGTGGAGGGAAAGCTGGTGCAGACGAATATTTACAAAGAGTGAGAGAAGATATAAGATATAAACCAGATGGAGAACAAAATGATAAAAAAAATAATTCATAGATTAAAATTGCTTTGGTATGGTGTTGATCCACTGAAGAAAAAACACTTACAACAAATCACAAATCTAGAACTAGGTTGGCGAGCCACATTTGAATTAGAATCAAAGAAGACAGAAGAAATAAGAAACAATCTACATCTTCTAATCCTACAATTGTCTAATGCAATGCTTTCGGACATGGGTAATCCCCGAACACTAACTATGCAGTTACGATTTGATGAAAGAATAATGTTTCCAATTGAGCCATTCGATCCCCACAGCAAACATCTGATACATTTTTTGGCACGAGAAATTGCAATGGCAATAGAAAAAGAAATGAACACAATAAATTTTTCGACATTACAGGGCCACATGAGAAATGCAGAACGAAGACATTATAATGAGAACATACCTCCTGCTTATCTATGGGGGGCAATGGGAGAAAAGCCGTGAATAAAATAATAAAATGTGCATATTGCAGTGTTGAATATTTTGAAGGGGTCAGTTGTCCACACTGTGTTTTGCAAAATGAACTAACATCTATGAGTAAACATTCCGTAGAACGTAGTATAAAAGCGATTGAGAACGCTCTTGAAGAACTAAAAATACAATATGGTATATCGCTACCCCCTAAGCAGAAGACATTGGCCTTCAAAATGGGGGAGCAAATAATGGGCTGTAAAACCAGATGGTACGCAGAAGGATATGCCGATAGACACATGAAACCTGTAACGGCGATATACGCAGAAAACAAAAAGGAATTGATAGAAAAGTGTGAAAAACTTACTGAAGCGATTGGGTGTAAATGTGAGATAGACAGGTGATGATGGAAGATGTTCAAAACATAGAAGATAGATATCTTGGAGATGGCGTATATGCTTCATGCGATGGCTATAGTATTGTTCTAGACCTACGTGCCCAAGACAGTTTTACACGAATAGTATTAGAGCCACCTGTCATTGAAGCGTTGATAAAATATAGAAACGATGCAATAGAACACTATACGGATTATTATAAGAAACAAGAGAAGAAGAAAAATGATCACGAAACAAATTGATAAACCCATGGAATGGTGGAAAAGATAAATGAAAATTCAAACAGAGATCTCAGTAGAAGTTGAAGACTGTCTTGAGGCTTTGAGAGACGAACTATTGCTGACAGATGGCAAATTTCCCAGAAAAGACTATGTAGATAAATTCAAAAAATTATATAAAAATGTTATGGAGAAATGGATAGATCCTAAAGACAGGTGTTTGTCATGTGGGGGAATTGGCTATCATGAATATCACTCTTTAGATGTGTGTAGTAGTTGCACAGGAACTGGCAAACATAGATTTAAAACAGGGAAGATGAAAGCAGATGAGTAGCGATAGATCAAGCCTAGAGTTTATAATAAAACACTACAAGGATGATCCAGGTGTTTATTATCTTCAGAGCGTATTGATATATGGTCGCAATCCCATTGTAGATATTATTGTAGACACCAAAGAAGAAGCTAAGAAAGCGGCATGTGATATATCTAAGCTATTTGGTTTTGGATACAGGATAGTAGAGGAGATTGAATACGATGAATAACGCTAAAAGAATGGCGAAATTATTAAACGAACTGTTGGATCTAGGTCCAAAAGATATTGTTTCTTTATTGAACCACAGACAAGTCGTTGGCAAAGAGATACTTGACCACCCAACTGTTCAGGTATTGGTGCAAGATGGTTTTCCATTATTGGGTTTTCTTGGTATTATTAATGGATTTTTATTACAAACCAATGACGAGATAGTTGTTTTAAAAAAACCAAATAAAAAACTTTTTAGATACGCAGATGATTTTTACTCAAGAGACCTTATATTTGAAGCAGTTAAAACAAAACTACCAAGGAAATAAATAGATGAAAGCAAAAAACACAATGAAAACTATTTGTCAGAAATGGGGATTAACAATTTTTGTTTACAACAGATTGCTATAAAAAGGATTCCATGTGGTGTTCCGTTGGTTCAAGACGCAATGGAAGATGGAACTGCTTTTCAGACTAATGGCCCACGAGCATTGATGATGTGTCATTATAAAGGGTTGATTATTGGATTGATTGAGGCACAAAAGATGTTAGACAAGATAGATAAAGTAATAGATTCTGGATCGAAATAAAATGATATTATTGATTTTAGGTTGGTTAATTTGCGGCTTCTTTTCTTACGGGTTTTTGTTTGCACACCTGAGAAGTTTTAGACCAATCCCTTATTGGAAACAACTGCACTACAAGAGACACATGGCTATTTCAATCTTATTTAGTTTGGGTGGACCAGCAGTAATGATTGCTCTTGGAACATGTTGGCTAATAGGTGGTAGATTCGAGGGGTTTAAATTAAAATGAAAACAAAAGAACGGTGGCGAGACATTCCAGGATTTGAAGGATTATATAAAGTATCTGACCAAGGAAGGGTTAAAAGAATCAGAATCGGTGTCGACAATTTTCTTAAACCGTATGTTGTTGAAGGAAGCAAGTGTTTAATAACATTAAGCAAAGACGGAAAAGCATATGCTCGAAGCGTTGGGTATTTTGTTTTACTAGCCTTCAAGGGATGTCTATCTAAACATCACATTGCTGGTCATAGAGATAATGATTTGGAAAACAATAAATTAGAAA
>SDBT01019417.1_pt1 | contig 10652 bp, 10 predicted proteins | sample 2277101 | NCBI WGS metagenome assembly SDBT01 (sample SAMN10404973, study PRJNA504765) | marine sediment metagenome | isolation source: marine sediment core GS10_PC15, 103 cmbsf | place: Arctic Ocean: Southern Knipovich Ridge | collected 2010
AACGTCAAAGAGCGGATCGTGCGAGAACGTGAGTACAAGAACTTCCGACTCACGAGCGAAGAGTTGGCCGAGTTTGACTACCGGCCGACGAAATGCAACACGTCGTATCGGGTGATCGCGTTGAAGAAGAATCTCACGGTTGAACGAGGCGAACAACGGTTGTTCGACGACATCCGCTGGTTCTTTTACATCACGAACGATCGGAAGAAGTCGGCGGCCGAGATCGTTCACGACGCCAATTGTCGCTGCAACCAGGAAAACCTGATCGCCCAACTCAAAGGCGGTGTCAAGGCGATGACGATGCCGGTCGATACGCTCGTGAGCAACTGGGCCTACATGGTCATGGCATCGTTGGCGTGGACGCTCAAAGCCTGGGCGGCGTTGTTGTTGCCCGAGGAAGGTCGTTGGGCGAAAAAACATCGCGAAGAGAAACGGACGCTGCTTCGGATGGAGTTCACCACGTTTCTGCAGGCGATGGTTCAGATGCCCGCGGCGATCGTTCGCACGGGCCGGCGAATTGTGTACCGATTGCTTTCGTGGAATCCTTGGCAACACGTATTCTTCCGTCTTCTGGACCAACTTCGTCTACCGCTTCGCTGTTGAAGCTCGCACCCCGAAGCCGGAGTCTGGACGCTCCGGTCCGCCGCGACCCTCAACCCGAAAAGACTCCGAACCATGACAGAATCAACAACCCGAAACCACCCAGTCAAGCCAAATTCGGCTTGGCCGGGGAAACCGTGTCTACCACCAACCTCGCCATCGCCAATAATTCGGCGATAGACATTACGCTTGTTTTAGGACTAGATCAAGGGGCAATTCACGGATGTCACCGCAGAGGACCGTCGTACCCGGATGATTGAAAGCATGCGTCAGCGCAGGGTGGGGATGATTCTCAACAGCGACGACGACGTCTATACCGGCGGCGAGCAGGCCCTCAGAAAGCCCACCTGCACCAGAGAATAAATTGATCGCCACTGGAGAATCGCCAGGGTTGACCATATCGTCATCCACGTCTTCCAGGAATTGACTGCCAGCGTTGTAATAGCCGACTTTCTCTGTTGAGACCAGGTCAGATCGGCCCAGCACTGCCAATTTGCGTTCTTGCCTTTATGATTATGCCAATCTCCAACATTCACAAACCTCCGCATTCCTCGCCCGCCGCCCAACATCCCAGAATCCGACGGCTGGTGAGACATTAGGGCTAGCAGCATACTCCCGGCGACTTGGCCCATTCCATGTGCGAGTTAAGACGCATCACCTCGGAACGAACGGCGGGCCGGGCTGCGGAAAGATGCTCTGGAAGAACTTCGTGTATTTCGGGGTGAGTTGTTCGGGGTGCCAGATGCGGGCACGGTCTTCGGCGGCTTGGCTGGATTTGTGGTAGAGCGTCGGATCGTCCCAGAGGCGGATGATGGTTTCGACCCATGAGTGGACTTCCTCTTCGCTGAGAACGGTCTTGGTTGTGGGCGTGTAACGGGCGGGAATGTCGAACAGGAACTCGGCATCGCCCACGATCTCCGGCAGGGCGCCGCGACTGCTTGCCAAGACGGGAATCCCGTTGACCACATACTTCGGTTTCGGATTGGCGACCTTCACTCGCCGGGGGTCGATCACGTTGGGGCGGTTTCTGTCCAGGAACGTGGCGAAACTACGCAGAAATGCCCTGATCTCCTCGGGCCCCAACCACTTGCCCCGCGTCGACGCCGTCTGAAAGATCGTAATCGGAACGTCGCCCTGGAAAGTGAATATCATCCGACGGATGTCGTTTCCGGTCTTGACCCTCCGCGTTTCGTATCGGCTTCCCTGACTGGCGAGCATCTCCTCCAACAGGGCCTCTTCCGGCGCGTCGAGTCGGGCACCGCAAAAGGCCTGGCATGCAAAACCGGACTTCTGCAACAATTGCAGCATCTGCATGGTGGCGATCGCCGCGCCGCTGGTGAAGTCGACCAGACAATGGGGCGAGGCGAAGATAATGTTCCGCACTTTCCGATGGTTGGCCGTTGCTGGGGAATCGCCGAACAGTGGCTTGCCGGCTTGCCAGTTCTTCTCGATGGCCTCTCGCTACGGACGGGGGCTCGGCCGCGTCTTCCTTCTTCCACGCGTCCGGCAGGAACTGCTCCAACTCGGCCGCCGTGTCGTCGTTGGGGCGATTTCTGCTCCGGAAATCTCTCGTCAAGTCACTTGGCTGGAAATCGGCAAAGGCATTATCATATGTCCAAATATACCCTCGCCGAACCACGAAAGGGCGTGCTCGCAAATGCGTCGACGCCGCAGGAGCAGATCGGCTGGCGATCCTGGAACTGCGGGCGGCGCGGGGCTGGTCGCTGCGACGGACGGCCAGGGAATTCTCTGTCACGCGGGCGACGATCCGCTCCTGGCTGCGTCGGCTTGAGGAAGACGGGCCGAATGCGTTGGTGCAGGCGTTCCAGCCGGTGAATCGGTTTTCGGATTATGTTCGCTACTTGGTTCAACGGCTCAAGGTCCTCTGTCCGTTGATGGGCAAGAAGAAGATTGCCGAAATGCTGGCTCGTGCAGGACTTCATCTTGGCACGACAATCGTTGGACGCATTCTCATGGAGAAGCCTGTCGGCAAGCACGGTAGCGTTGCTGTCGTGGAACGCCTGATCCTCACGATGAAGAGTGAGGGTATCAGCCGACTGGTTCACGTTCCTTCTCGTCGCCAAGATTTCCGTGAGGAGTTGGCACGCTTCTTCGAATGGTACAACGAATTCCGGCCGCACGGCTGGTTGCGAGGTGCCACGCCGAACGAGATCTACTTCAAGCGGCGTCCGGCAAATCGGCTGCCACGCTTCGAGCCGCGTGAGCGTTGGCCACGACCTTCTCGTTGCGCCGGACCGCAAACGTTGGTGGAGGGGCAGCCCGGGGTTCGGTTGACGCTCGATGTGAGCTATCATGCCGGGCGGAAGCACCTTCCGATCGTGACCCTTCGGCGCGCAGCATGAGGATCGCGCGACGTGCAGGGAGTACACTGATCGTCTGCGCTTGCTGCGAAATTCACGGCGTTTTCGTTTCGACAGTTCACGGAATCGGCGTCGTTGGGTTGGTTTCTTCTCTCGAAAGTACTTGCTTGACGACGCCTGTGATGGCTATTCGTATTTCCTTTTGTTCAGGTGTAGTTTCGCTGGACCACGACACCCACGTTGTACGATGGCTCTCCGAAGCCGTCGTTGGCGTCTCCCTGGGTTCCTTTCGACGGCCTCGGAGGGCCATCGTACGAGAAAGCCTACCGAAGCCACGTCAGCAACACCTCGGGCAGGAGGCCAGCTAGGACAATCACGAAGACGCAAACGCCGGCGACCATCATGAGAGCCGCTCCGCCTTGGGCTTTGGGGGTTGCCAAGGGTGTTCGGAAATAGGCGACGGCGACGATTCGTGCCCAGTAGACGCCGGCCAGGGCGAGATTCAATGCGGCGATAACGGCCAGGGCGATAAACCAGGGTCGCATGGCCGGGTCGACCGTCGGTGCCAGTAGCGTGCTTCGAAGCAGCCCCAGCTTGGCCCAAAAACCGGCCAGGGGAGGAAGACCGGCAAGACTCATTGCCAACAGGCCGATCATCGCGGCTGCCCATGGCCGGGTGGTGCCGATGCCGGTTAGCTCTTCGATGCAGTCGATCTCGCGGTCGGGGCGTCCGAGGTATCGCAACACGGCGAACAGCCCGACCATTGCGGCCACGAACGTGACAAGATGGAATCGCAGAGCGGTCAGCCCAACCTCGCGCACCGCTTCGTCGCCGGGCACCAGCGCCACGGCCAGGCCCATCAACATGAATCCGGCCTGTGCGATCGAGGCATAGGCGAGCAGCCGTCGCAGGTTGCGTTGGCGAAAGGCCATGACGTTACCGAGCGTCATGGTCACGGCGGCCCAGACCGCGACGACTTTCCACGCGCCGAGTTCGCCGCCAGCTGCGCCCATGAGCATGGAGCCGGCCATGATGGCGGAGGCCAAGCGTGCGAGAAGGATCATCGCGGCCGTTCGTGGGACGACTGTTAGCATCATGGCGCTGAAATGGTCGGTTCGTCGGCATAGGTCGGCCATGTGGAAATGAAACGGGACGGCGGCGATCTTGAACCCGAGCCCGGCGAAGAGAAATGCCATGGCCACCTTCAGACGCACCGGATCAATCTCGGCCGTGGCGGCCCGGATGCCTGAGAGCCGGTCGGAGCCAGCCGGTCCGCACAACAGGACGAGTCCATAAACGGCGACGGCCGAGGCCAGGGCGTTTTGTACCACATATCGCAGGGCGTCGGCACGCCTCGCCGTCGGTTCCTTGCTGGTGGGATAACAACAGAGCAGAATGCCGATCGGGATCGATGCCATCTCCAGTCCGACGATCAACCGGGCGACGTCGTCGGCCGCCGCGACCATCACCACGCCGAAGACGGCGGCCATGACGGCAATCGAGCAGTAGACGATCTTTGGAAGAATCATGCCGCCAGCAGTGCTCCGAGTAAGGTGAGTAATCCCAGGGCAAGAGCCAAGCCCTCGAACCGGGGCGTGTTGCCCTCAGGAACGTCTTCGAGTGGCGTATCGCGCGACCGCCTGCAATTCAGGAGGACGGTTGGTTGGCAGCCTGCCACGACCAAGATCGCCACGACAAGCAACGGGCCGGGCGAATCGCCGTGCAGCCCGGGCCACGCGGCCAAACCGACCGCACTTCCCAAGAACATGATCACAACCGATAGAGTCCGCGTGGCAAGGCGTCGCCGGCTGAGCACTCCGATCGCTCCGACGCCGAACAGCCAGACTCCGACGACCGACAGAGCATCTCGCATCGCCACGGCACAAACGCCGACAATCGCCATGCCGACGGCCGCCGAGACAAACGGTTCCCAATTCTCCCGGACGTCCAAGCCACGGTCGTGTTTCGCGGGAGCGAAGATCCGCAGACACGCGCCAATGCCCCCAACCGCAGCCAGGCAGGCCACGGCCTCCCAATACTCGGGCCGAGCGAAAAAGAGCAGTCCGGCGGTGGCGAGCAATAGGGTTATGAACGCCACGGCGGACCGCTTCTCGTCTCGAGCCACGACGGTGACGACGGCTGTTGCGACGACGGCGGCGGCCATCAGGTAGAAGAGGATCACACGACCAGTGGTCCAATCGCCGGGCAAGACGAGTTGCGGTGCGTTGATCGCCAGTCCGACGGCGATCATCGAGGCGCCGATGAGTTTCTTGCGTTGTCGGCTACCGTAGCGCGAGAGCAGCAGCCCTATTCCTACGGCGGCGAGCGACGCGGCCAGTGCGACGGCGACATCGGGTCGTGTCACGGAGTCCCTTTCGACGATGCTTTTTATCGATTCTGTGGGGCGCACAAAAAACGCCCTCCGCAGGTGGGGCAGGTACCTGCGAAGGGCGACTCAAAAGCTGCCCTCCGTAGGCGGGGCAGGGACCTACGAAGGGCGAAGTGCAATGCAGGAAACCCTGCACGCATCTTCTATCATCGGCCACCGATGCCTGCACTACAACCCCGCCTTCGGGGTAATTTGACGCGATTCGATGGCTCTGCGGCGGATCGAGCGACGCCGAAGAGCCGATGGCCCCCGTGATGCCCCACGTATGGCCATTCCCCCAGAGTACAATGTGCCCGTTTGCGGTACAATGACCCCCGGAGTATTCGATACTTCCGAGTCGCATGAGAGCCCCGTTCAAAGGAACATCCGCGTGACGCTCGACCCGCTTCAGACGCTTGCCCAACTCGTCGCGATTCCCAGCATCAATCCAATGGGGTGCTCGCCTGAGCCGCCCTTGGGCGAAGCTCGGTTGACCGACTTTCTTGAGAGCACCTTATCCCAACTGGGTCTAACCACCCAAAGGCAGTCCGTCGCACCGGGACGCGACAACTTGATCGCCCGGCTCGACGGCGAGCGGCGTCCCGAGGACGGGGGCCGAGTGATCCTGCTGGATGCCCATCAAGACACGGTGCCGGTCGAGGGCATGACGATCGACCCGTTCGCTGCCGAATTACGTGACGGCCGGCTCTATGGACGCGGCGCGTGCGACGTGAAAGGGGGCATGGCCGCGATCTTGGCGGCGACCGCTCGACTGGCCAAGGAGCGTCCCCGAGGCATGCCGACGCTGCTGATCGCTTGCACCGTCAACGAGGAGAATGGATTCACCGGTGTGTCGGCCCTGACACGGCTTTGGACGCGGCAGCCGCCGGGCATCATCCCGCGCAGGCCCGATCTGGCCGTCGTCGCCGAACCGACCGAGTTGGACCTCGTCGTGGCCCATAAGGGCGTGGTCCGATGGCGATGTCATACGGCCGGCCGAGCCGCACACAGCGCGACACCCGATGCCGGAGAGAGCGCCATTTACCGGATGGCCCGAGTGGTTTCGGCCGTCGAGCAATACGCCCACGAGAAGCTCGCCGGAGTGCCGCCCCATCCCATGTGCGGCCCGCCGACGATAAGCGTGGGCACGATCCAAGGCGGTTCGAGTGTGAACACGGTTCCCGACCGATGCACGATCGAAATCGATCGCCGTCTTCCGCCGGGCGAGTCCCCCGAGGAGGCCTATCGGGCCTTGGCCGACTACTTGGAGGGATGCGAACATCTGGACTTTCCGGTCGAGCACGACCGGCCGTTCATGCAGGGGCCGGCTCTTTCAGGCGAGTCGGCCCAAGATTGGGTCGGCCGGCTGGCGGCCCTGGTCGAAGCGACTCGGGGGCGATGTGCGACCCTCGGGGTTCCCTATGCGACGCATGCCGCCTTTTACGCCGCGGCCGGGGTTCCTTCGGTCGTCTTTGGCCCCGGATCGATCGAGCAGGCCCACACGCAGGACGAGTGGATTTCGGTCGATCAGGTCCGTCAAGCGGCCGAGATCTACTACCGATTGGCGGGCAACCTGATATACTAGGCGTTTGTAGTTTGTAGGGTGGGCACTGCCCACCATGGAATTGCCGCTTGTCTTCGCTTCATGGTGGGCAGTGCCCACCCTACAACGCTTTCCCCCGGCTTCATGGTGGGCAATGCCCACCCTACGACGCGCGGATACGCCGAGTTGCTTCCCATGGCCGAAACACCCGATTGGCGATCGCTCTATCCCTTTAAGTCGCGCGAGCTGACCATCGGAGGATTTCGCTATCACTATCTGGACGAAGGGTCGGGCCCCGTCCTGCTGCTGGTCCACGGCAATCCCACCTGGTCGTTTTACTGGCGCGAGATCGTTCGGGCATTGCGGGGGAAGTATCGGCTGATCGTGGTGGATCATATCGGGTGTGGTCTTTCCGAGAAGCCCGACTTGCGCGTGTATCCTTACGACTTGGCCCGCCGGGTCGACGACTTGCGAGCGTTGGTCGAGACGTTGGATTTGCGAGAGATCACTCTGTTGGCCCACGATTGGGGAGGCGCGATTGGGATGGGCGTGGCGACCGCCTTGCCGGACCGATTTGCCCGATTCGTCCTGTTCAATACGGCGGCCTTTCGCTCGCGGCGATGTCCTTGGCGAATTCGGCTCTGCCGTGTGCCGTGGCTGGGCAAGCTGGGTGTGCAGGGCCTCAATCTGTTTGCCCGCGCGGCGATTCGCATGGCCGTGGCCAAGCCGGATCGGATGACTCGGGCCGTTCGCTCGGGGCTCTTGGCTCCGTACGATTGCTGGGAGCATCGGGTGGCCGTTCACCGTTTCGTTCTCGACATCCCCTTGACCGACGATCACCCCAGCCACGAGACGCTCGCGGAGATCGAGGCCGGACTGGCCCAATTTCGGCAGCATCCAATCTGCTTGATTTGGGGGATGCGCGACTGGTGCTTTACGCCCGCCTTCCTCGACCGATTCATCGAGTTCTTTCCCGACGCCGAGGTCCACCGATTGGCCGAGGCGGGCCATTACGTGATCGAAGACGCCCACGAGAGGATCGTGCCGCTGGTCGAGAAGTTTCTGGAATCCCATTCAACCGGTCAGAGTGAGTGAGAATTATGGAGCGATATTGCGTTCGGATATCGAGTCGGCAGACGATGTTCAGTGCCGGGCATTTCATCGCGTTCGGACCCGACGAATGTGAACGATTGCATGGGCATAACTATCGCGTGGGAGCCGAAGTTCACGGACCGCTGGACGAGAACCAATGCGTGGTCGATTTTATTGCGCTTCGTGACACCCTGGCGGAAATCGTTGCCGAGTTGGACCATCGCATGCTGTTGCCGGCCGAGAGCTCGCTGATTCATGTCGTGGATCGCGACAACGAGATCGAGGTCCGATTTGCGGATCGTCGCTGGGTCTTTCCCTGCGACGACTGCCGGCTGTTGCCGCTATCGAGCACAACGGCGGAGCGATTGGCCCGATACGTGGGCGAACAACTCCGCGATCGGCTCGAGTCCCGCTACGGGATTGCGCCGACGCTGTTGCGAATCGAGGTCGAGGAGAGTCCGGGTCTCTCGGCGATTTGCGAGTTGTCCTAGTTTCATAGTGGGCAGTGCCCACCCTGCGGAGTTTTCTGCAAAGTCGGCACAATCGGCATGTTTCGACGGCACTGGGACCCCGCGGTCGATTCCCCCCCCTTTTTGTGATTGCTCCGGTTGAGTTCCGGCCTAGATTTCCATAGCTGGTTGGCTTGCTCGGACGATGCGGTCGGACCAAGGAGCAATGCCCAGCGGTTTAGATGGATTCTCCCCGGAGATAAAGGGCCACACCGATGCGAGCTGACTATATCAACCCCTTTATTGCGTCGCTCCAAAACGCTTTTAGCACCATGCTCCATTGCGATGTGCGCCGGGGTGCCATCTCGTTGAAAGACAGTTCCTCCCCGACGTACGAAATCAGCGGGATCGTAGGTCTCTCGGGCAAGGCGGTCGGAACGGTCGTGGTGAGCTTCTCGGAAGCCGTCGCGATAAAGGCCGCCTCGGTCATGCTGTTGCACGATACGACCGAGGTCAACGCCGACGTGGTGGATGCCGCCGGCGAACTGACCAATATGGTAGCGGGCGGTGCCAAGGCAAAACTGGAGGAGTACGAGCTCTCGGTAAGTCTCCCCAACGTGGTGACCGGCCGGGGGCATGAGGTCCGTTTCCCCTCCGATGTGACTCCGATCTGCGTTCAATTCGAAACGGATTGGGGGCCGATGGCCTTGGAAGTCGGCCTGACAGAGGTCCCCGCCGCGGTCACGACGTAACGACGTGCCGGGCTGAGACTGCTCCTTTTTCCACTTAACGGCGGAATGGTTCAAGTCGAGGGACCGATTCTGCCGATAATCGGCCAGCCTTTCTTTTCATGCCGGCTTGCCGCTGGGTAAAACAGGATAACTGCGGAACCCTTGGAAGTATGGAGACCCTCGCTCGATGGTAACGTCCGACATTCGCAAAGCCGCCGTCTTCCTGATGAGTATCCCCGACGATCAGGCCGCCATGCTGCTGAGTAAGCTCGAGGCCAAGCAGGTCGAAGCCGTTTCGATCGAGATCGCCAAACTCGGCGGGATTACCGGAACCGAGCAGGAGTCGGTGATCCAGGAGTTTGCCGCGTCGAACCCCGCCGCATTGGCCGGGCGAGCCGGTGGACTCGATGTGGCCAAGAATCTCGTCCAGCAGGCCATGGGCAAAGGGGCTACCACCACGCTGGAGAACGTCCGGCAGTCGATCGAGGCTCTGCCCTTCGGATTCCTGCAAAAGGTCGATAGCCAGAACCTGCTGACGTTTATCGTGGACGAGCATCCGCAGACGATCGCCCTGATTATCTCTCACCTGCCGCCTGCCCAAGCCGCCGACATCATGAGCGGCCTGCCTCCCGAACGCCAACTCTCCGTGATCCGTCGTGTGGCCATTATGGGACAGACCAGCCCCGAGATTATCCAGGAAGTCGAAACCGGCCTCGAACGCCGAATGGCCGCCGTCATGAGCCAGCAATTCGAAAACGCCGGCGGGATCTCCAGCGTCGCCGAGATGCTCAACGTGATCGATCGGGCTACCGAGCGGAGCCTCTTGGAGAATCTGGCCCAAGAGGACCCCGAACTGGTCGAGGAAATTCGCCGACTCATGTTCGTCTTCGAGGATATCAATAAGCTCGCCGACAAGGACATCCAGAACCTACTGAAGAACATCGAGAGTTCCCAATGGGCCATGGCTCTGAAGGGTGCCAGCGAGGAACTCAAGGACAAGATCCTCAACAACATGTCCAAACGGGCTGCCGATCTGCTGGTCGAGGAAATGGAATACCTCGGGCCCGTCAAGCTCTCCAATGTCGAGCAGACGCAGCAGCAAATCGTCGATGTGGTCCGTCGTTTGGAGGACGCGGGTGAGATCACCACCCATGGTGACCAGGAAGAAGAACAGTTCATTCAGTAGATCGTGTCTCCTCTCTCTGTTGAATGTTGCCCAGACGGCATATCTCGCCTAATCGTTGTGCCCGGACCTTCTGGAGCAATCCGTACGCCTCTGGCCGGATTATCCACAACGTTGGCTTAATCGGCCCCCCACGACGGCCGACTACAAGATCAACGACCGCGTTTCCGTCCAGGGTGGGTCTACCCGAGGGTGGTTCATGTTCGAGGACCTCAACCACCAGGGAAATAGGGGGTGGAAACAGGGGACAGTGAAAGCGCCGGGATAAACCGGCTTGGGATGGGGAATGAAAGAGTCCTACAGAGAGAGCTTAGCCAGTTACTCTGGCCTCGGACCGTACGCTGGCGATGGTAACATCGTGGGTG
>SDBT01019419.1_pt1 | contig 10651 bp, 19 predicted proteins | sample 2277101 | NCBI WGS metagenome assembly SDBT01 (sample SAMN10404973, study PRJNA504765) | marine sediment metagenome | isolation source: marine sediment core GS10_PC15, 103 cmbsf | place: Arctic Ocean: Southern Knipovich Ridge | collected 2010
CCCCTATTGTGAGCATAAAATAAAAATAAAAAAAATTAACTATTCATCTAAAGTTGAGGCAATAATTGGCTTATCAACTTCTACCTTAAAGATTTTTGCAGGTTTTTTTCCTGCTGTTGGTTTTGCAAGCCCTTTGTAGGTAATCTTTATCTTTTCACCAACTTTTACAAGAGCCATTCTTGAATCAAGAATAGTTGCTCCCCAAACGCTTTTCATACCTTTTAGATTTTCAATGCTATATAACATAGACTGATTAGGTCCTATTTTTTCCTGTACACGAATTAGAATCCCTTCTATGAAATCTCCCTCTTTTTCATAAGTCCAGTCAGTTGGGTCTATTTCTTGATATACCATTTTACTCTTCTTTAGGCTTTTCTTCAGAAGTTGTTTCTTCAGCAGACTCAGCTGGCTTTTCCTCTGTGGTCTCAGGTTCCTTTTCAGAAGTCTCTTCAGTCTTTTCTTCTTCCGCAGGCTTTTCTACTTGTTCTTGTGTTTGTTCTTGTTCTGCCATTTTATCTTTTTTTCTTTTTCTTTCCACCACGGGCCATCTTTGCCTCACAGACATTTCCTTCTCCATCAATGTAATAAAGAAATCCTGGCTTTCTTTCAACAACATTCTTTGCAATGATTTTTCCCATTTGTTTGAAATCCTCCTTGTAAAAATACTTAGTAAGTAATGTTTATAAATGTTTCGAGGAGAGCTCGAGGGTGATTAGAGGAGCAAAATAGAGTAAAATCAAAGGAGAAACTCTAAAGGTACTTCAGGCTCTTTTTCTATGATAATTCCTTCATATCTTCTTAATAAAAAAATTTCTCTACAAAGATTATTCTTTTTTTTTGTATCTGTTTTATTCATATTCATCTTGCATTTCGGACAATATTTTTCATTCCCTGCGAAAGAAAGATATATTGAATTAACTAGGGGATTCTTAGTTTTATAAAAAGGAATTTTCTTAAAACACTTTTCACATCTCCAAATAGTAAGCAATTCCCCATCTTTTTTCAATTCTTTTAAAAGTTGTGGACTAATTTGTATCATCTCTTTTTACTCCCCGGGTACCGAAATATTTATTAGTTCAGGTACCGAAACATTATCCAAAAAATACCATTTTTCCAACTCCAACAGTAATTATAGTACCCATAAAATATCCTAGTTTTTTTATCCAGCAAACATCTCTTGTTATTAAAGAAATATCATTCTTCACACTACCCAATTCATGATTTAGTACAGATACATGCTTAGCTATTTGTTTTAATTCACCGTTTTCTTTTTGATTCATTTTATTTATCTACTGCGTCTCTAATCCCATATCCACCATAAAATAAACTTATGATTTGAACAATTTGTGTAACTGATGCTTCACTATATGAAATTCCTAAAACTTGGGCTAAAGCAATCAGTCCTGCCAAACCAAATCCCCAGAGAGTTTTGCTCTTGAAAAATGCTTTTTTCATTTTACTTTAAATTAGAAAATAAACAAATTATATAAATCTTACTGATTTTGTTATTTTATGGAAAAGTTGGAATGGCTGATGAATTATATGGGTAATAAACTAGAGGAGTTAGCGACAGAAGAATTTCAGGAGTTCTCTGTCGTCGAAAGAGCTTTCCTGCGAGCAAATACTGTCTTAATGAAATATGATGAAGAATTGGCTTTGTTATATTCTAATGAATATGTTGAAATTGCGAATTCTAAGATAGAGAGCTATCTAGCAAAAGGGTGAAAAAAGAAAAAATAAAAGAAAAAGAAAAGTTGAAGAGAAATTAATCTACCTCATAGACTTTGTTGACAACCAATAAATCCAAATATGATTCATCTACTTCAGCATCATCGTAATCATCATCGTAGTCTAAATCATCTACTACAACAAAAAAGTCATTAAGTCTTGCTTTATAGGTCTCATCATCGTCATCATCTATATAAAAATAAACTTTGACTCTATCAAACTCAACCATACCCTCATCCACATCCACATCAGTTTCATATGATACTTTTGTGATGTCTTTATAGTTATCAATTGTTACATTGAAATCTACAAGTGCATCAAAAAGTGCTCTCTTGAAATCCCGTGAATCTACTGAATCAAGTGCAAGTTCTAAAGCCATAGCTTCGTCTTGTTCATCTTCATACTCTGATTTTGTCAAAGTATAAGGATCTTCTGTAGTATTTTCTGTAACTTCAGATGAAGTTTCTTCATCATCCACTAAAACCACAGGTTCTGCTTCCAAAAGAACAAGTCTACTCTCAAATCCTTCATGTGTTTCTGTGTTATCATTCCACAATCCAACATCATTACCATAATAAGAGAATCCGACTAACATAGCTACAAGAGCAACAATAGCAACAAGCAATGACCAATAAGCAACTGTTCTATCTTCCATTTATAACCTCCTTGTTTGTTCCTTTTGCACTAGGACACATTTAATTAAGTGTAGGCCTACATGGCTACTATGAGAACTATCTGAATCTTCGTCCATTTTAGTTGATTTATAGAGGATAAACACCTTAATAAATGTATATCTAAGAAGAAATAACAGATATAGTAGAATATATATATTAGAGTATATAATCAACCAGTTATATTGATTTTTATAGCCTCTGTAAGCAACACTTCTTCTTTTGGCTGCTGTCTTTTCATTTCTATAATAGCAATTTCATCTAATAATTCTATTGCCTTTAACCTGAGTTCTTGCTCTAATTGTTCCTGTGTTAGTGTTTCGCATATTTCATTTTCACAGAACTTATATGTGACAACCAAGGGTTTGTTAATTCCGCCCTTTTGATAAATCATTGATTGATAGGTGAAATCATCTATTTTAATGCAGTGATTTAATTCAGGGTAGGTAATTCCTTTATTATTTAGGGCAGTGACTTTATCTATTTCAAATTCTACATCCACCCAGATTCCAGTGTCATTGATTGGTGTTCCTGTCACATTCAGACCTTCAAAAGGAATCCAGCCATTTTTGCAATACGAATATTTTCTAGTATTATTCAAATCATAATAACATCTTTTAGAAAGATTATCTGCATCATGACTAATTTTATGACACATGCCGACTTGATTAGTTTCTGAGCAATAAAATACATCGTAAGGACTGTCTGCAATATAATAAGTTGTTCCTATTGCAGCTAAAAATACAAAAATCCCGATGGTTAAATATGTTTTTTCTTTTGTTTCCATTTTAAGCACAACCTGTTATGATTCCTCCCACAACTGTTAAATCTGTTCCATCTGCACAAGCTCCTGTGAAACCATTATCTGCTTGGATTGTTCCTGCTGTGAAATTCTCAATAATATCTACATTTCCCAAATAGTTTATAGTCATTCTTGGAGTTCCAAGTGAATTACTATTAGTATTATCTTGCGTATAAAAGTTTAGATTTCCTGCTTTGTTTTGGTCTGCAACACCCCAGAAAGTTCCAACTGTTGAACCAATAGCTGTGGCTGGTCTATAATCATTAACACTGCCTTCTCTCATAGCACCACCAAATCGAATTTGTCCCATTGTTTCACCTATTGTTTCAGTAGTGGTATTTGCTCTATTTAATGATAAAATAGGAAATGTGGTCTTAGCAACTTGTAATGTTGTGAGTGGAACACTTGTTCCAATTCCAAAATTTCCCGAACCTATAAAATTAACTCCTGAGCCTCCGTCACCACTTAAAATAATTGTTGCAGTTCCCGTAGAATCATACAAAGCCAACTGACCATCTGTTCCACCACCTAAATCTCCAAGTTTAGCAACATCTTGAGCTCCATTTGTTATTAAAAATCTTCCTCCATCGCCTTTATCTAATCCTATATTTCCAGCAACATCTAAAAGATGGTCTGGACTACTTGTCCCAATACCTACCAATCCATTCGGTATAATCAAATCACCAGCTCCAACTTCTTGTGTGTCTATAAAAAGATGTGTTCCATTATAATAAATTGCGGCATCTTTTGCAGCTCCAAATAGCATCTTATCATTATCATTTGTCATAAATATGCTTCCGTTGACTTCTAACCTTTCAGATGGATTTGTCGTCCCAATTCCTACGTTTCCATCATTCCTTATTCTTATACCTTGATTAGCTGTTGCACCACTTGATAATTGAAGATGGTCACCAACACCTGCTCTGATTTCCATGAGTGCACCTGTTGGAGAATCAATAGTTAAATCGGCTGTGTTTATTTGGTCTCTCAAAAATAATAAATCTTCTCCGCCTATTAATGTATAAATATGTAACTTAGCTGTAGGATTCACTGTCCCGATTCCAACGTTGCCATTACCTAAAATTGTCATCTGTGTGTTATCATTCGTTCCGAACTGAAGAAGGGCATTTCTTCTATTTAAAAAAATAATATTTGAATTGCTACTTGACGAGCTTCCAAGATACCAAAGTTGTTGGTCGGGATTTCCACTGCCATCTGATTCATAAGCTGTAATTACTACATTTGATTTATTATCATCAGCAGGATTCTGAATAATTATTTGTCCTGCAGAATGTGAGCCAACACTTCCAGCAATATTTGCTTTAATATGAAATACAGAGTCTGGTGAACTTGTCCCGATTCCCACAAAATCCCCAATATTTGTTGGGAAAATAAATGTTCCTGCTCTTGACCAGATTGAAGAATTACCATTGAAAGTTCCATAGAAATTAGTGGCAGTTACATCTCCACCAATATATGCAGAACCAGTACAATTCAGTTCTCCAAAATCCCCTCCAATCCAGCAGGTTGTTGTTGTTATGTTTCCAAATTCGTGAGGAGCTCCATATGCTGAATATGACAAAACTATTCCCATACAAGCAACTAAGAGAATCAAAACAATTGGCAAGATTGGAATTTTTATTGTTTTCATATTCTTACTTAGTATTTATTTTATTTAAAGTTATAGTTTAGATTAAGACCATTTTCAAAGGATAATATTTTGAATTACTTTTCGCTTTTTCCAAAGAAATTATTTTATCATTCTGGGGTTCAATAATCCAGACTCTTTTTTCATTATCAATAAAAATATTAAAAGCATGACTTGAACTCATAGCAAATCCAAAAGCAAAACTCGGTGCCCACTCATTCAATCTGCCCCAAAGCTGTGATGCAAATTCATCACAATCATTATATATTTCCCTAAATCTCTGAAAGGAAATATTATCCTGATTTAAAAACTTTGAAACAGTAAGAAGAGAACAAAGATCATAATGCTCATCTAAAATATAGAGTTTTGTTGGATTCAAATAAATTACACCTTCTTTTTCTGATTTTCCTGATAATAATTTCTTAATTTCTTCATAAGAGATTCTTCCAAGTGAAACTGGCTTTTCATATTTTCCCAAGATTTCTTTTAAAATTTTAAAGCACATTTTATGATAAAGTGTAAGTTATTCTTGCTCCGTAAATTTCTTCTTCATCATCCATTCCAGTTACAAGAAAATAATATCTATAAGTTGAATTGTCTATTGTTGCATTTGAGATTGTAGTATCTTCTGTGTTTAAATTTGCAGTTGCCATTACACCACCTATATCACTTGAATTTATTGCAGATCTTCTTAAACTCCAGTTTTCTCCTGAACTATCTGAATAAACTATTGCTCCAGTTACAACAGCTCCATGTGGAAGTTGAACATCACATACTCCTCCCTGCCCAGGTGATTTTTGTTTTAATACTCCATCTGCACTTCTTTGCCAAAGATGATCATTTGCTGTATAGTGAAGGGTTACTGTAAAATGAATCCCACTACAGCTCCAATAATATGTTCCTTCACCACCTGTTGGACCTGTTGGACCTGTTACTGCTGGACCAGTCGGTCCTGTTAAATTAATTCCTGTATCACCAGTAGGACCTGATAATCCTGTATCACCTGTTGGTCCTGTCAATCCTGTATCACCAGTAGGACCTGATAATCCTGTATCACCAGTAGGACCTGATAATCCTGTATCACCTGTTGGACCAGTAGGACCTGATAATCCTGTATCACCAGTTTCTCCAGTAGGACCTGTTGGTCCAGCACTTGCTGTAACATCAATATAATAAATAATTATTGTCTTTGCATTATCTATTGCAGTGTTATGAAATCTTATTGTTGGACCAAATAATAAATAATCATGAGCTTCATAAATTAAACTTCCATCATAATAAACTGCAATTAAAATAACATTTCCAATACCTAATGTTCTATTTTTTGCTCCATCTGCTCCTGTGCATGCAGAACCAAGATATGATGTAGAATTAATATTTCCTCTTCCTGTGATTCCTGATTCACCAGTATTACCAGTTGGTCCTGTCAAACCAGTGATTCCTGATTCTCCTGTTAATCCAGCATCTCCTGTTGGTCCAGTTAATCCTGTTTCACCAATCCCAGTTGGTCCTGTAGGACCTGTTGCATCTCCAGTTGGTCCTGTTGGACCTGTTACCTCGTCGCCAGTTAGTCCTGTTAATCCACTATCCCCAATGTCTCCTGTCAAACCACTGTCTCCTGTTAGACCTGTAATCCCTGATTCTCCTGTTAAACCTTGAGGTCCAGTCAAACCACTGTCTCCTGTCAATCCTGTTGGTCCTGTGTCTCCTGTCAATCCTATTGGTCCAGTTAAGCCACTATCGCCTGTTAATCCTGTCGATCCTGTTGGTCCTGTCAAATCACCAGTTGGTCCAGTTAAGCCACTATCGCCTGTTAATCCTGTCGATCCTGTTGGTCCTGTCAAATCACCAGTTGGTCCTGTTAAACCTGAATCTCCTGTGGGTCCTGTATCTCCTGTAAGACCCGTGATGCCTGATTCTCCTGTTAAACCTGTTGGTCCAGTTAATCCTGTTTCACCAATCCCAGTTGGTCCTGTAGGACCTGTTGCATCTCCTGTTGGTCCTGTTGGACCACCAGCCTCTCCTGTAGGACCAGTAACTCCTACTCCGGCTACTTGCTTTATTCTAAGTTTGGGAGACATTTTTCTTCACCATATCTTTTAATGCCTCAATGTTTTTTAATTTATCTGATGTCATCTCACTACTATGCAAACATTTTTCTGTAGCATATTCTTTTGGAAAATCTTTTAATACTTCTCTGACAGCATCTTCAAAAGGCACAAACGGAAAGAATTCATTTAATGAACTATCTGGTGTGGATGAAATAACTTCAAAACCTTTATCTTTAAAATGTGGTTTCATTAATTTCATCTTTTCAACAAAATTTTTATATGTTCTCTGATTATAATTTACCTGATGTTCATCTAAATTTGTTTTATAAGAATATTGTTCTTCCTTACTTATCTTAAAACTGCAGCCGATTAAATATACTTTTCTAAAGCCAAGATTGTATGCAATCTGTAAAGTAATTGGCATTACATTTTTTATCCACCATATATCCCTATTAGGATTTAAAAAATTATGAATATTAAAATGTTTTTCAGTCGCTCCATAGAAATACATATTAGGTAATTCCATCATTTTTTTATCTCCAACCATTAAATCTCTTCTTGATATCATACTAAATTTCATTATTTTTGGATCTAATAATATTCTTGGGCTATAGCATTGGGGTTTATCAGCACTTACCCAAATTGTAGAAGGAACTGTAGAAGCAGTATTATTCATTGAAATTACTGGGATTCCTGGTGTTTTTAGTAATTCTAAATTTTCTTTTAAAAGACTTGGAGCTCCTCCTGCAATGAAACAACTTCCTGAAAAGGAATTGTCCAAGTCAATAGGGATTCTCGCTCCTTTATCAAATCTGAAAAACATTTTAGTTTGTTGCGAATTCAAACATCTCATTTATAAGATTTTGACGTAGATTTTTAATTGTAAGATTTTCACTCGCCCATTTTCTGCCTAATTCTCCATGTTTTTTTCTTAATTCAGGATTATTAATAAGTTTTTGGACAGTCTCAATAAATTCTTCTTCGGTGTTTACTAAAAAACCAACACCACTTTTTCTCACTTGCTCAGACATTCCGTCTTTCATATCTCTAATTACTACTGGTAGACCAGATAATAAAGCCTCACTAATAACTCTTGACCAGCTTTCAACATGTCCTTTTCCTCCCCAAATATAAAATATATCTATCTTCTCAAGATAATTTCTCATCGCTCCTTGTTTAATAGGGAGAAATGCAAATCTTGGATTAGAAGTTTTTTCATATCCATCTCCAACTAAAAAGAACTTTGCATTTTTTAACTTTTTCAACATACCAACATCTTCACTGAATTTTCCTCTAAAATTATTTGTGTTTGATTGGATTCTTCCTACTATTACATTTTCTTTTTTATTATACTCTCTTTTAATATTTAAATATGGCTCTGCATCAACACAGGGATGCACTATCTTGCTTTTCTGAATATATTTTGAAAAATCTTTGTATGCTTCTTTTATCCAGTCTGATACGAAAATATGAAGATTTATATGAGGGAAAATTTTGCATTTATTATGATGAAATTGGATTGTTTGATATTTTTGTAAAATATTTAAATCCTTAAGTTCTTTTTGCCAGAGTGATTCTGGGGGATTATGAAGACAGATTATTTTTGGGTTTATTCCATCAATTAATTCTTCTGTTATTTCAAGACTATGATAAGCCCTTATTCCAAGAGTTTGAAATGATTGATAATATTTATAGTTATCATTAATATCTCTTAAAAACAAAACTTCATGCTGGAATTCTGGAAAAGCCCTTGAAAATGATTTTATAAATTCACCAACTCCACCTACCCAGCATAAATTTGCACAATGCAAGATTTTCATAAAACTACTAAGTAAGTAAGGTTTTTAAAATTATCTTTGCCAGTACTCTAATTCCGCAACCACATTTCCTTGCTCCGACATTACAAATATTGAGCCATATTCTGACTGTTCAATATCCTTTGGAGCAGTATCTGCGGACAAAATTTCTCCAGCTTTCAACGAAAAATACGTAGCATGCGTAGGTGAGTAAGAATATAAAATATCATTATTAGTCCTACAACGAATCTGCCAAGTTACTGCATTTACAGGAATTTTTAACTCATACCATCGATTAGCCACAGTTAAATTATGATTAATTATATATGGTGTTTTTGGACGAATCTCTTCTGTCTTGATAAAATCAGGAAGTTTTACTTCAGGAACAATCACATCTCCTATTTCAATCTTAATCCCTCTTGCGATTTCTTCTGCAATAAATAAATCATGAGCATAGCTTTGTTTCATTTTAAATCTGTTTTTCAATTATTTGGGTGACTCTTCCAGCATCATCCCTGACAAATTCTGTTATACTTGTTTTACTTGGAGTGGTCATTTTATAGAATAGAAATCCCATTCCTAATATAACTGCCAGTCCAAATAATAATAGTCCTGTGTCTTTTTCTGTCATAAAAAACAAAAGAAAGAGAATTATTTAAAGTTTTAGTATTGTAAGACAATTTTGTATTACCTATAAATAAATTTGAGCAGGCTTTTTCTTATTTTTCTCTTTTAATTTTCTAACCTTTTCCATCTCTTTTGCACTTAAAGGAGTTAATGCAATAGGTTCTGGGGCATATATCGTAGCTATTTGTGCTTTTTTATCCTTACCTTTAATTTTATCTCTTTCTTCTTTAGTTATTTCATGTAATGAATTTGGATTTTCAATTAAAGGTTCAGAAATTATTGGTTCAGGAGATTCTTTGATTTTCACTGCTTTATTTGGTTTTATTGACATTTTAAGTTGGAAGAGGAATATCTACATAATAAATTGTTCCGTAAAAATTTGCTCCAGCTCCAGTATTTTCAATATACATTAGAAATCCCTCAGCTTCTTCTTTTGTAAGGATAATATCTCCTAAGGAAAATTGAAGTTTACTATCATAACGGAAAAAAAAATCTCCTAAAAGAGTTCCATCAGCTTTAACAAACCAGATATTGTTAAGATTTGTATTCCCACAACTAATATTAAATGAATGTAACATAACTTGATTCCCTGTCGCAACAGCATAATTCCCAGTAAATAAATTAGGAAATTGAAATATAGCTGTTCCCAGTCCGTATGCAAAATACAATTGTTTAGGGGTTCCTGCTCCAACTGGTTGTGTAAAAGCATCTTTTGTTATTTCCTTTATTGCTGTTACATCCCCTCTTATATGTGTCATGATTATAATATGAATTCAACATTTATATATTTTAAGTTAATATTCCTTCTGCATCTACAATCAAAACTTGGGCTGTATAAAGAATATTTGCCCCTGTTGGATTGTTTAATACTACTATCAATTGATCTCCTGCTGGACTTATTGCATCGTTTATCTCCCAGTTTTGTCTATTGAATAAATATGATTCAAAAATAGTAATGTTTCCCCCATCTCTTTGAAGAATGACTGGAAGTAAAACTGCAACATTTAGAGCAGAAACATCAAACAATTTTACAATTCCTGTTTTTTCTCGAGGAATGATTCTTGTAAATTGTAATCCTCCAGGAGGAACACTATACTGTATTACCCACCTCTCTGCATTTTGAAAAGCATTTACCTTTTCAGTATATGCTATCTTCAAAACTTCTGCAACTTGCCTGATATCTCCTCTTATGTGTGTCATTTTATACCTCAATATAAGTTATATTTGCTGTCAAATTTATTGCCCCAACAGCATTATTTTGAAATGATAAAATATATATGCTATCAGGCTCTATTGGAACATCTCCTAAATCATACTCTCCATTAATT
>SDBT01019420.1_pt1 | contig 10651 bp, 7 predicted proteins | sample 2277101 | NCBI WGS metagenome assembly SDBT01 (sample SAMN10404973, study PRJNA504765) | marine sediment metagenome | isolation source: marine sediment core GS10_PC15, 103 cmbsf | place: Arctic Ocean: Southern Knipovich Ridge | collected 2010
GAGTTCTTCGGGGACGAAGTCGACTCGATCCGCACCTTCGACCCCGCCTCGCAGCTCTCGACCGAGCGCGTCGAGCAGTGCCTGCTGGCCGTCGCCGAGCACCTGGGGCGGGACCAGGCGGACGAGACCGCCAGCCTGCTCAGCTACCTGCCCCCGGAGACCGTCGTCATGTGCGTGGAGCCGGGGCGCCTGTGGGAGCGCGCCGAGACCGTCTACGAGCAGGCCGAGCGGCCGGACGTGCTCGCCTCGCCCGACGAGCTGAAGGGCGCGCTCGCCCCATACCCGACGGTGCAGTTTGCGGCGGAGGCACCCGAGGACGGCGACGCCGTCAACGTGCCCATCCAGCAGCGCCACACGTTCGGGCCGGACCTGGACTCGACGCTCAACGAGCTGGCCCGCATCTGCCGCGACTACGAGCAGACGATCGTCTACTGCATCAGCCCCGCCGAGCAGGACCGGTTCCGGGGCCTGTTGGGCGACCGCGATTTCCCTGAGCTGGACCGGTTGCAGTTCGGCCTGGGCCGCTTGAACCACGGCGCGCTCTGCGCGGAGGCCGGGCTGGCCCTGGTGCCCCACCAACGCCTGTTCGGGCGCTACCGCCAGCGCCGCGTCATCCCCCACGGGCGCGAGGGGCAGCCGCTCGAATCGGGCCAGGATCTGGCCCCCGGCGACCTGGTCGTCCACGTCAACCACGGCATCGGCCGGTTCCGCGGCACAAACACGATGGAGCAGGACGGCACGCGGCGGGACTTCCTTGAGATCGAATTCGACGAGGGCGTCTACGTCCACGTGCCCTCAGACCGCATCGAGATGGTGCATCGCTACATAGGCGTCGGCGGACGCCGGGCGGAGTTGAGCAAGATACGCGGGGCCAGTTGGGGGCGCGCCCGTGAGCGCGCGGAGGCGGCCGTGGAGGACCTGGCGGCCGGCCTGCTGGAGATGCAGGCCGTGCGCGAAACTCAGAAGGGCATCGCCGCGCCGCCGGACGGCGAGTGGCAACAGCAGTTCGAGAGCGAGTTCCCCTACGAGGAGACCGACGACCAGCTCCGAGCCATCACAGAGGTCGGGCGCGACATGTGTTCGGAGCGGCCGATGGACCGCCTGATCTGCGGCGACGTGGGTTACGGCAAGACGGAGATCGCCATGCGCGCGGCCTTCCGCGCCGTGATGGGCGGCCGGCAGGTGGCCGTGCTCGTGCCCACGACCGTGCTGGCCCAGCAGCACCTGCGCACCTTCAACGAGCGCATGGCCGACTACCCCGTCCGCATCGAGATGCTGAGCCGGTTCCTGACGGACCGCGAGGCGCGCGAGGTGCTGGAGGCGATGGCGCGCGGCGACGTCGACATCGTCATCGGCACGCATCGTCTGCTGCAGGACAGTGTGAGCTTCAAGGACATCGGGCTGGTCATCATCGACGAGGAGCAGCGGTTCGGCGTGGAGCACAAGGAGAAGCTGAAGCAGATGCGCACGACGGTGGACGTGCTGACGCTGACGGCCACGCCGATCCCGCGCACGCTGCACATGTCGCTGATGGGGCTGCGGGAGATCTCCGCCCTGCAGACGCCGCCGCGCGACCGCCAGGCGATCGAGACGAGGGTGGGCCAGTTCCGCCCCGACCTGGTGCGCCACGCCGTGCTGCGCGAGCTGAACCGCGAGGGGCAGGTCTTCATCATCCACAACCGCGTCCACAGCATTCAGGCGTTCGCCGAGACGATGCGCGAGATCGTGCCCGAGGCGCGCATCGCCGTGGCGCACGGCCAGATGCCGGAGCGTCAACTCGCCGCGACGATGGACGCCTTCCTGGAAGGCGAGGTGGACGTGCTGGTCAGCACGACCATCATCGAGAGCGGCCTGGACATCCCCAACGCGAACACCATCATCCTGGACCGGGCGGAGCTTCTCGGCCTGGCGGAGATGCACCAGCTCCGGGGCCGGGTCGGCCGCTACATCCACAAGGCCTACGCCTACTTCTTCACCCCCCAGAGCCGGCCCGTCACGCCCGAGGCGCAGAACCGGCTCGACGCGATCCGGCGCTATGCGCATCTCGGCGCCGGATTCGACATCGCCCTGCGCGACCTGGAGATCCGCGGCGCCGGCAACATCCTGGGCCCGGCGCAGTCCGGCCACATCGCGGCGGTCGGCTACAACCTCTACTGCCGGCTGCTGGCAAGGGCCGCCCACCGCATGCAGGGCACCCCCCTCAAGGAGCCGCCGAACGTCACGATCGACATCGGATTGGACGCCCTGCTGCCGGACGACTACGTGCCGACGCCCAAGCAGAAGATGGAGATCTATCGACAGATCAACCGCGCAGTGACGCTCGACGATGTGAGCACGGTGAGGCGCAACTTGCGCGACCGGTATGGCACGCCGCCGGCGGAAGCCCAGAACCTGCTGACAGAGGCCGAGCTGCGCATCCTGGCCGGTGAGGGGGGCATCGGCGCCGTCCAGATCAAGGACGGACGCATCCACCTTGCCCTGGCCGACGCGGACGCGCTGGAGCAGCGTTTCTCAGGAGCCGCGCGCCGCCCGCGCCTCATCTCGAAGGAGCTGGCAGTGGTGGACGGCGGTTTCCCGCAGGACAACCCGCCCGGGCTGGCCCTGTTCCTGAAACGCCTGCTGCGACCGTGACGCGACCCCCAGGTCTGCGGCGCCGCAAGGCTTGCGTTGGCGCAACGTGTGTGCTATAAGGGGATTGGAGGAACGGGGAGGCACGGTCGAGACGGCCAGAACGGACGCCGAGGGGGGCGTTCCCGATTGCCCGAGAGGAGTGGCAGCTCATGAAGGGTGCAGGCGCCGTTATCGTAGCCATTGTCGTCATCGTGATCGTCATAGTGGCCATCATGCTCGCCACCGGCAAGGACGAGCCGCAACAGACGCAGACGGGCGCGAACGAGGTCCGGCAGCAGGCCGTCCGTGACGCGCAGGACAGGGCTGAGGAAGCCCCCCAGGCAGACGAGCAGATCACCGAAGGCTCCGAGGGCTCTGAGGACAAGTGAATGGCCCGGCGGACAGGACCGACGACGCCGGGCGGGGTGGCGGCGGAGGAGGGGATCCATGAGGTCAAAGCCCGGCAGGGGACGGCCCGTGCTGTTGTACGTGCTCGGCGACGAGGATGAGTTCGCCGACGACCTGGGCCGCGTCATGGATGACGGCAACCGGTCCGTCATCTGGTGCAACGCCGACGAGGACTACTCCACGTCGCACTGGCCCGTGGTCGTAAAAGTACAGCGGGGCTACGAGGCCGCCTATGTGGCCGACCGGTTGGAGGATCTGGCACGAACGCTCCGTGCGGAGGGCCACCGCGTCCCGCTGCCGCCACGGCTGACCGACTCGGCCGTCAAGGCGGCGCACGACGACGCGGAGCGGCTCGGCCTGGCGGACGCCTAGGCGGGGGTCGCCCGCTGACGTCCGGTTCGGCTCGAACTCATCGGTCAGATGCGCTCCGTTTCCGCTCCGGTTGGCACGCCAAACGCGCCACTCCGTGCGTCACTGGGGCACCCGAATGAGACAGCTCCCGCGCCGCTCCCTCAGCCTACGCGTCCTGGCCTGAACGCTCAAGTGGACTGGCCCCGTGGTGGTTTCCCCAGGAACGCAGATGAAGACGGATGAAGGCGGACAGGGCAAAGGCCGGGCAGGCCTCATTCGTCCTCCGCGTCGGACGCGCCAGCGCCCGCCCGCGCCGACTTGACCAGCAGGGGCTTCCCTGACGCCAGCCAGATGGCCAGCATGTGGCAGCAACCCAGGCCAATGTAGGCAGCCGCGAGGAACCGCCCCACGACGCTGAGGGTGCTGCGGCCGTCGTACACCAAGCTGATCATGAGCGTCAGCGGCACCAGAGAGCCCAGGACATGGATGACCACCGGCCAGCGCGCAAGCCGGACGACTGCGGGCAGCCTGCCCGGGCCGCTCTCGGCTCTCCTGTCCAGCCCTCGCACCACTGCCCCCCACGCAAGCATGGCCCCATAGGGCGCCAGCATCAGAATCGCGAGTGGCCAGATCATCCAGGCGGTCCACAGCCACATGACGGCCACGGTCACTGCAAGCACAACGAACGGCTCGGCCAGCAGTCCGAGGTAGGGCCTGATGCGCAGACGCGGACGCGCCCGGCGGCTGCCGTCCGCATAGTCCTCGGGCGGGCCGAGTTCCACCAGGATCGCCTTCACGCGGTCGACACCGGCGAACTCGGAGGCGTGCGACTCCTCGATGTGGGCGCGCAGGTTCTCACAGATCTCTGCACGGTCGCGCCGCGGCCAGTCGGCGAGCGCCGTGCGGACGCGTTCCAGGTAGTCATCGACCAGGCGTTGGCCTCCGGCATTGACACTCATTGTCGCGACCCCTCCCCTGCGAGCGAATCGATGCTGCGAACGAACGCGGTCCAGCGCGCCTCCATCTCGTACAGGTCCATCCGTCCCTGCGTGGTCAGCATGAAGCACTTGCGCGGCGGGCCGACCTGTGACTTGCGCGCCTGTGCGCGGACGAGCTTCGCCCGCAGCAGGCGCTGCAGCACGGGGTAGACTGTCCCCTCGCGGATGGTCAGGAATCGGGCCTGCTTGAGGCGTTGGACTATCTCGTAGCCGTGCGCCTCGCCCCGGCTCAGCACGCGCAGAACGCACAGTTCCAGCGTCCCCCGCCTGAGCTGCCCCAGCCACCGGTCCAGGTCCATGCTCGTTCCTCACCGTCGGCCACAGAAGCCACCACAGTATACCTCTCCACAGTATACCGCGCCGATGATGCCCTGTCAAGACTGCGGTGGCATGCCGCCGGCCGGCCTGCCCTCCGGCCTCTGCCCTCTGACTACAGCATCAGCGCCATGACGATGCTGTCGTGGTAGCCGTCCGGGCGCAGATGAAGACGGATCAAGACGGATACGGCAGAGGCCAAGTCAGACACAGATGAACACAGGTAAGGAAAAGGCAGGCGAAGGACAAGCAACGCGTGGGACCGCTGCCTTCCATTCATCATCCATACTTCATCATTCCTGGCGGTCGATGTCCTCGGCCGCCAGCAACAGCGTCATCGTTCCGTGATCGTGGAAGCTCACGCGCACGCTGTGGCGCGTGCCCAGCGGGGTGCTCTCTATGATCTCGCCCTCCCCCCACTGCGGATGGCTCACGCGCACGCCGGGCGCCAGCCGCGTCCCGTCGCCGTCGAGTACCTGCAGGCCCGACCGCTTGGTCTTCAGCACGTGGGCCATCTCCTGCCGGAAGCCGGATGCGCTGCCGGCCCCGGGCTTCGAGCGGGGCCCCAGGACGCGCACCACGCCCTCCTCGGGCAGCTCATACAGGAACCGCGACGGCATGCCGGGCTCGTCGCGGCCGCGCACGATGCGGCGGTCGGAGTGGGTGAGGAAGAGCTGGTGCCGGGCCCGCGTCATGCCCACGTAGAACAGCCGCCGCTCCTCCTCGAGCGCCGATTGCTCGGAGTCGTGCACGTGGTCCTCCAGCGCGCGCCGGTGCGGCAGCACGTCGTCCTCGCAGCCGACCACGAAGACGGCGTCGAACTCGAGCCCCTTGGCCGAGTGGAGCGTCATGAACGGCACGGCGCCGGCCTGCGCGTTCCAGCCGTCCACGTCGCTGACCAGCGCGGCCTGCTCCAGGAAGCTCATCAGCCCACCCTCGGGGGTGCGCTCGTCATACTGCCGCGCGTAGCCGATGAACTGGCCGACCACCTCCTCGGCGTCGGCGCGTTCCTCGGCGGGCTGCCGTTCCAGGTAGCCGGTCCTGTCCACCAGCTTGCCGATCAGGTCAGCGACGCCGGACGCCTGGATCGCGTTGAGGTCCTCATAGAGCGCCCAGAACCGCGCGACGGCCGACTTCGCGCGGTTGCTCAGGCCCTCGACCTGCTCGGCGCGCCGCACGGCCGTCAGCAGCGACCCTCGCTCGCCGGCGGACGCCATCAGCCGCTCGACCGTCTTGGCGCCGATGCCGCGCGCGGGCGTGTTGATGACGCGCAGGCAGGCCTCGTTGTCGCGCGGGTTGACCATCAGTTGCAGATAGGCGCGCAGGTCCTTCACCCCGCGACGGTCGAAGAAACCGACGTTGTCCACCACCTGGTGCGGCAGTGCCAGCGTGGCGAACGCGTCCTCGAACGGCACCGACTGGAACTTCGTGCGGTAGAAGAGGGCGATCTCGTTGGGGCTGACGCCCTCCCCCAGCAGGTCGCTGACCTTGTCGGCCACCCAGCGGCCCTCGGCGTAGGAGTCGCGGAACTGCGCCACGGTGATCTGGGCGCCGTCCTCGCGCTCGGTCCACAGGTCCTTGGGGCGGCGGAACACGTTGTTGCGGATGCACGTGGAGGAGGCGCGCAGGATGTTGGCGGTCGAGCGGTAGTTGCGTTCGAGCGTGACGACGTGGGCGCCGGGGAAGTCCTCCTCGAACTCCATCAGGTTCTCCAGGCGCGCCCCGCGCCAGGTGTAGATCATCTGGTCCGGGTCGCCGACGGCGGTGATGTTGCGATGGCGCCCCTGCAGCGCGCGCGCAATCAGGTGCTGCGGCAGGTTCGTGTCCTGATACTCGTCGACGAGCACCTGGAGGTACTTGTCCTGGTAGTACTGCAGCACCTCGGGCGCGCGGTTGAAGACGTCGAGCGTCTTCAGGAGCAGGTCGTCGAAGTCCAGCGCGTTGCTCTCGGCCAGGACCTGCTCGTAGGCGGCATAGACGTCCGCCTTGGTCTGGTCCTCGATCCCGTAGGCGTCCTCGCGCGCCTTCGCGGGTCCGATCACACGGTCCTTGCGCAACGAGATGAACTCCATGATGTCGCGCGGGGCGAACGTGGCGGGGTCCAGGTCGCGCTGCTTGATGATGCGGCGCAGCACGCGCAGCGAGTCGGAGCGGTCGTAGATGGTGAAGCCCTGGTCGCGGCCGATGCGCGAGATCTCGCGCCGCAGCAGTCGAGAGCAGAAGCTGTGGAATGTGGTGACGTAGACGGCCGTGCCGACCAGTGCCTCCACGCGGCGGCGCATCTCGTCGGCGGCCTTGTTGGTGAAGGTGACGGCAACGACGCCGTCGGCCGGCGTGCCGTGCTCCAGCAGCCAGGCGATGCGGCGCGTGATGACCCGCGTCTTGCCGCTGCCCGCCCCGGCGACGACCAGCAGCGGCCCATCGCCGTACGTGACGGCCTCGCGCTGGGACTCGGTCAGGTCCGCGATGATGCTGTCGGCACGGCTGGATGGCATGGAGTCACAACACTCGTGCAGAAAGGAACTTGGGACAGGTCCGGCAGGCACGGCCGTGCGGGACGGTTCCCATGATAAGCGCCCGATGGGACTCTGTCAAAGCACGGCTTGGGGACGCCGCCGCGGCGTCGTCTTGACCGATGGGCCCGGCCCCCCTACGATGCAGCCTGTCGCGGACTGGGGGGAAGCCTGTCGCATGGATCTGGAACGCTACTGGTCGCGGGTTCGCATACTGGCCAACCCGTGGGTGCTCTACAGGATCACGCGCGGGATGTTCCGGGCCCTGGTGCTGCGGAAGAACACGCTGCGGGTCATGTACCTGATGGCGACGTTCGCGTGTCAGGCCAGGTGCACGATGTGCTCGGTTGCGAAGTTCCGCAGGAGCGGCACGGACTCGCTGACGCCGGCCGACTACGAGTCCATCGCCGACCAGGGCGCCAGGATGGGGGCGATCGCCGTGACGATCCTCGGCGGGGAGCCGCTCCTGATGGACGAGTTGGAGGAGGTGGTCCGGGTCTTCGCGTCACGCCACTACTTCGTCAGCGTGGTGACCAACGGCTTCGGGCTGGATGAACGGCGCGCACGCTCCCTGAAGGAGGCGGGGCTCGGGTCGGTCCACTTCGGGCTGGAGAGTCTGAGCGAGGAGGAGAACGACGCGCTGCGCGGCCCGGGCCAGTGCCGGGCCGTCAAGGAGGCGATCGTCGTCTGCCGGGATGCGGGACTGCGCGTGGGGATCTGCACCGTCTTCACCCCCGGCGCCACGGAACGCGCCGTGGAGTTGGCCGACTACTGCAAAGAGCACGGGCTCATGATCAACCTGCCGACGCGGGCGGCCGTTGGCGCCGCCGAGGGCGCCGAGCATGCAACGGCCGACGACTACGAAGAGCTGCTGCGGGTGCTGAAGGAGCACCCCCGGGCCGCCGTGGACTGGGGCTTCTCCTACTTCCTGCGCCCGCGCTGCCCGGCCGGCAAGGAGAAGATCGCCATCACCTGCTACGGCGACGTGCTGGGCTGCTCGCTGAACCACATCTCCTTCGGCAACGTGCGGGACGAGCCGCTGGAGACGATCTGGAAGCGCGTCGGGAAGTTCTCGGCTTTCAGCAGGCAGACGGACCGCTGCCTGGCGGCCTTCGACGACGAGCACGTGCGGCGCTACCTGGACCCGATCGCGCAGTTCGACGAGAGCCCCGTCCACTACACGGACCACCCGGCCATCGCCCCCGAGGACGAGCCAGACCTGTTCCAGTCCTAGCAGGCGCATCGGCGTGCCCGGGCCTAAGTGGCACAGGCCGACATCGACCCGCCAGAGGCGGGCAAGCATCGACTTCGATTGGGGGCAGCGCCCGATGGTAGAATGCTTCCGGTGTATGTAGGGGCACGGCGTGCGCTCGACCGGGGAAGCTGAGCCAATGCGCAACATCGAACAGTACCTGCGGCCGGAGATAATCCAGGAGGTGGCACGCCTGGACCTGAAGGCCAAGTTCATCGTCGAGGGCTTCATCTCCGGCCTGCACGACAGCCCCTACCACGGCTTCTCCAGCGAGTTCAGCGAGCACCGCAAGTACACCGTCGGCGACGACCCGCGCTCGATCGACTGGAAGGTTTTCGCCCGCACGGACAAGTTCTACGTCAAGCGCTTCGAGGCGGAGACCAACCTCGATTGCCACATCCTGCTCGATGTCAGCGAGTCGATGGCCTACAGCTACGGCGGCGTCATCACCAAGCTGGAATACGCCACCTACATGGCCGCCGCGCTCGGCTACATCATGATCCACCAGCAGGACAACGTCGGCCTGGTGACGTTCGATGAGGACGTGACCAACGTGGTGCCCGCGCGCAGCAAGCGCTCGCACCTGATCGCCATCCTGGGCGTGCTCGCGGGCGCACTGAAGCACCGGCCCTCTCGGCTGGGCACGTCGCTGCACCGCTGCGCCAACGTGCTGCGCAAGCGGGGCGTCGTGATCCTGTTCAGCGACCTGATCCCGGCCGAGGGCGAGGAAGTCGAGGACGTGATCGACGGCCTGCGCCACCTGCGCTATCGCGGCCACGACGTGATCTGCTTCCACGTGATGGACCACGCCGAACTGACGTTCCCCTTCCGCGGGCCGACGCGATTCGTCGACGTGGAGAGCCTGACGGCCATGCGCGCCGACCCGGAAGCGGTGGCGCCCGCCTATCGAGAGGCGGTGCGCGACTTCATCGAACAGTACGGCGAGGCCTGCCGCACCGACAACGTGGACTACGTCTCCGTGGACACGGCGGACTCCTTCGACAAGGTCCTCCTGTCGTTCCTGCGGACAAGGCAGAAGAAGTTCTGAGCAACAGGGGGCCGCCCCACCGTCATGTGGCGCATCGGATTCACACACGCAGGGGTGCTCTGGCTCGCCACGGCGGCCGCTGTGCCTCTGATCATCCACCTGTTCGCCCGGCAGAAGCCGCGCGTGGTGCGGTTCCCCGCCGTGCGCTTCATCCGCATCGGCCGGCGCAAGACGTTCCACCGCACGCAGTTCAAGCAACTGCTGCTCCTGCTGATGCGCATGGCGCTGATCGCCCTGTTCGCGCTGCTGATCGCCCGACCGATGCTGCGCAAGGGCGAGGCGGCCGTGGTCGCGCGCGGGGCGGACGGCACGGCGGCCGTCGTCATCATCGTGGACGACTCGCTGAGCATGAACTACCAGGCCGGCGACGCCACGTGGTTCGACCTTGCGCGCGGGCAGGCCTTGCGCTTCGTCGAGGGCCTGCCCGAAGGCGTGGTGGGCGGCGTGCTGACGACGTCGCGGCCGCAGGGCAAGCTCTCGCGCAAGCTGGACGGCCTGGCGGGACGGCTGGCGGGGCTGCGGCCCGGCACGCGCTCCAACCCGTGCTGGCGGGCCCTGGAGAACGCCGCCGAGACGCTGCGCCACGAAGGCGCCACGGGCAAGCACATCTACGTATTCACAGACATGACGCCTTCCGCCTGGGCCGGGCGTGAGAGGCGCAGCCTCGACCTGGGGGCGGACGTGAGGGTCCGCGTGGTGGACTGCGCCCCGCAGGGCGCCATGAACTCGGCCGTGACCGAGCTGCGCGCCGACGGGGAGCCGCCCGTCGTGGGTGCGATCCTGGCGCTGGAGGCCCGCGTGCAGGCATGGGGCACGCCCGGCGAGAGGACGGTGCAGTTCGAGTTTGACGGCCGCACGATCGAGCGCAGGCAGGTGGACCTGCAGGAGGACGAGGTGGTCCCGCTCAGGTTCCGGATGCTGCTGTCCGAGGGCGGCCACCACTGGGGCCGGATCAGCTTCCTGAACCAGGACGGCCTGCCCCACGATGACGCGCGCACCTTCACCGTCGACGTCGCCCCCGAGGTCCCCATCCTCTGCGTCGAAGACGACCCGACGGGCACCCGCGACTCCCGCTCATTCTTCTTCCGCCTGGCGCTGAACCCCTGGGGCGAGGACGGCCGCGGCATATTCAGCGTGGAGCGGGTCTCGCCGGCAC
>SDBT01019421.1_pt1 | contig 10651 bp, 12 predicted proteins | sample 2277101 | NCBI WGS metagenome assembly SDBT01 (sample SAMN10404973, study PRJNA504765) | marine sediment metagenome | isolation source: marine sediment core GS10_PC15, 103 cmbsf | place: Arctic Ocean: Southern Knipovich Ridge | collected 2010
TCCCATGCGGGCTCACCTTCCTTGGCGGCCTTCCAGAGCGCGAAATCGCGCACATCTTCCTTTTCGTATTCGTCGCCCTCGACCCTGCCGGTAGAACGCAGCTGTGTGGGATCGAGGCGTGACAGGAGGCCGTATTCGGGAAAGCTGGACACCCGAAAGTAGATCGACCCATCCTGCTCATAGGCATGTCCCCGATCGACGAGGCACTGAACCAGGTCGGCCATCTCTTCGATGTGATCTGTAGCCCGCGGATACAGGGTCGCCGGTTTGATGCGCAGAGTCTCGAGGTCCTGGAAGAACCCCTGGGCGTACGTCTCGGTGTAGTCCGCCAACGATTGGCCCGTGCGCTGGGCCCCGGCGATGGTCTTGTCATCGACGTCGGTGATGTTCATGACCAGACGTACGGGATAGCCGGCCCATTCCAGCGTGCGGCGCAGGATGTCTACCCACACATTGAAGCGCATGTTGCCGATGTGGGGGTGGTCGTAGACCGTCGGGCCACATGCGTACAAGCGAACGGCAGTTGGATCGCGCGGCTCGAAAGGCTGCAGGCTTCGGGTCAGAGTGTTGTAGAGCTTCAACATGGGCTGTGTCTGTGAGATATCGCTTCGGGCCTACGCTTCGCGAACCAGAATGGGAGGCAGCTCGCGTCCACTGTACGAAGAACGGAGCTTGACTTCGATCCCCTCTCCCACGATCGACAAGGTGGCCTGGAGATCGCCTCGTGCGCCTGAATCAGCGTCTGCGGGAGGCGCACCGACCCGACCTCCGTGGCGACCACAGATTTCATCGATCGCGACTTGAATCTGCTCCTCGACTCGCTCGGGAGCTTCGACATCGCTGTCCCCGACCATGAGCAACTGCTCGATAAAGCTCATGAGAAGAGGAACTACCGAGTCATCGCACGGGAGGCTGAACTTTGCTTCGTGGCCAACGAAAGACTCATCCATGTCGAATCACCGTGATCCCACGGATCTACCGTCCTGTCATTAGATCTGGGCGCTCGAAGTATAGCCCATGTTTTTCTTGCGATCCCCGCCTGGATTTCTCACCGGCTCGTGAAGCGAGCAGGCGAACTCGACGTCAGAGCTCGTTGAAGTAGGCCCTGGCGAGGACGATATCCTGCTGAATGCGAGCAGCAAGCTCGGCCGCGCCGGAAAACTTGATCTCCTCGCGCAGCTTGCGCAAAAACTCCAGATCCATGCGGAGCCCATAAAGGTCGCCCTCATAATCCAGCAGGTGAGCCTCGATCGTAATCGAGCCTCCGGACCCGAACGTGGGGCGTGTGCCGACGTTGGTGACGGCAGGGAACCCCTCTCCCTGCAGGAACGCTCGGGTCACATACACACCCGACTTCGGCAGGAGACCGTTCTCCACCAGAAGATTCGCGGTCGGCGCCCCCATTTCACGGCCGCGCTTCCCTCCCTTCGCCACTTCACCTCGGAGAGTCAGTGGTCGACCAAGAAGCTCTGCTGCAGCCTCCATGTCACCCTTTCGAATGAGCTGCCGCACCCACGAAGAGGAAATGGGCCGACCCTTCTGGACGACCTCGGGGACGACCGTCAGGTCGAACCCGCGTGCGGCCCCGAGATCTCGTAGATAGGCGACATCACCGGCACCGAAGCGTCCGAAACGGAAATAGCTGCTGACGTGCAGAGCGGCGAGATTCAAGGTGCCACGCAGGAAATCGCCGACGAAATCCTCCCGGCTGACAGCCGCCACCTGTTCATCGAACGGAATGACCACGATGCCATCGACACCGAGAACGGAGATCGCCTCGAGTCGTTGATCCAAGGTCTGCATGAGGCTCGGCGGCTCGTTCGGCTTCAGGAAAGCACGCGTATGGGGGTCGAATGTGCAAACCACGGAAGCACAACCCCTCTCGCGCGCGCCGGAGATGACGCTCTTGAGAGCCGCCTGGTGGCCGAGGTGGACTCCATCGAAGTTGCCGATCGACACGGCCGGTGCGTCGAAATCGTGATCCAGATCGAGGAAACCACGCAGCACACGCATCAGGCGCCCTCCCCGGCTCCACCTACCTCGATCACCAGCCCGTCATAGGCGACACCAACGCGGTCGCTCAAATCCGCCTCCAGGCTCGCATGGTCGAAGTCGTGCGAGAGATGCGTCAGCAGGGCGCGCTCGGGTTGTAGGCGATCGATCTGCTCGAGTGCCTGCTCGAGCGTGAAGTGAGAGGGGTGCGGCTGTCGCCGCAGGGAATCGATCACCAGGACTTCGAGCCCCTCCAGCTGCTCGGCTGCCTCAGGTGGGATCTCGCTACAATCGGTGATGTAGGCAAAGGAGCCGATTCTGTACGCATGAATGCGCAAGCTGTCGTGCCAAACCGAGATCGGTGTGATCGTACGCCCGAACAGCCCGAAGGGTTCGCTGACAGAGTGCAGGCTGAGGCGAGGAACACCCTTCGCCCCGGGCACGAAAGCATACTTGAAGGTGTGCTGGATCGCCGCCATCGTGTCGGAGTTTCCGTACAAGGGGACTGCCGCTCGCTGCCGATAGTTGTACAAGCGGACGTCGTCGAGCCCGAAGATATGGTCAGCGTGCGAGTGCGTGTAGAGCACTGCATCGACGCGCTCGAGTCCGGCGCGGAGGGCCTGCTGCCGAAAGTCGGTAGACGTATCCACCAGTACCTTCACGCTTCGCCCGGCAGCACCCTGGCCTTTCTCGCTGTTCGACAGCTCGCCATCCCCCTCTACGTCCCACTCCAGCAACAGGCCGGCGCGCAAACGCTTGTTGCGTGGGTCTTCAGACGTGCAGACAGGGCAATCGCAGGTGAGCACCGGAACACCCACCGACGTGCCGGTGCCAAGGAAGGTCACCTTGAGGCTGCTACCTGTCATTTCAGCGCCTATTCCAGGCCGAGGGCGGCCGGCAGCTCGTGGAGGTCTGAGAGGATCCAATCAGGGGCGGGATCAGCCTCCCCTTGGAACGACAAATCTGGATGCGGAAGCCACGCCGCCCTCATCCCGTAGGCCATGGCTCCAACAACATCCTTCTCGAACGAGTCACCGACATGAACGATCTCATCGGCCGAGCAACAAGCGGCGACGGTAGCTGCCGCGTAGATGGCTGGGTCGGGTTTGGCCACGCCGACCTCCTCGGAAGTGAGCACGAAGTCGAAATGCCGGTCGATCTGCGTCGTCTCGAGCTTCCAATGCTGAACCTCGGTGAAACCGTCCGTGATACAGCCGATCAAGACACGCCCGGCAAGAGCTCCCAATACCTCTCGGGCGCCTGGGCACAGGTACGGCAACCTGCCGTAGTGCTGCAGGAAATCCTCACCGATGGATGTCGCGTTATGCGATGACGCTCCCACGTCCTGTAACGCACGCTCGAACCTCTGTCGCTTCACCGATCCCACGTCGACCTCACCCAAACCGTATTGCGCCCAGAGGATCTTGTTGTGATAGTGGAACCGGTCGACGAAGTCATCGAGTAGTCTTGCCGGAACGTTTTGTACTGCGATCAGGCGCAGGGCCTCGGCCTGGGCCCGGCGATGGTCCCAGAGGGTGTCATCGAGATCGAGGGTAACGCATCGCAGAGTGCCCATCGGGCGCAGATTCTAGCATGGGGCCCGTAGCGGCCCGATGCACACGTGGGGTGATGAGATGGCCGTTGCAGGATCGCCCGAGACAGCGAGCTCGACGCTGGTCCTCTACACCCGCACCGGCTGCCACCTCTGCGATGTTGCCAAGAAGCAGCTCGATCAGCTTCGCCATCGAATCTCCTTCCGGATTGAGGTACGAGACGTCGATGAGGACAAGACCTGGTCGAAAAAGTTCGGTGACGAGGTGCCCGTGGGTGTCCTCGATGGCCGCAAGGTCTTCAAGTACCGCGTCGATGTAGATCGACTCGAGATCGCGCTCCGCGCCACGAAGCTCCGAGGGTAGGCGTTTCTGTCCTGCTCACGTGGGTGACGCGAATTCCAGTTACTCGCTTGACTCTACTGATTCATGCTGTAACCTACCGGGCGGTCGGTAGGCTAACAGCTTCAGAATCAAATGACACCCTCGTCTGACACTGACACATCTCAGAACCCATCTCGCAAGCGCCTCGATCACGAGACTCGCACGGCGCAGATCTATCAGGCCGCCGCTCGACTCTTCTGCGAGCAGGGCTTCGGCCAGGCATCGATGAGTGAGATCGCCGCTGCCACCGGAATGACCAAGGCCGGCATCTATCACCACATCGACAGTAAAGAGGAGCTCCTGTACGGAATCATGTCCTATGGGATGGACCTCTTTGAAGAAATGGTCTACGACCGCGTGGTAGGCATCCAAGATCCCCTCGAACGCCTGCGAGAAACCATTCGCGCCCACGTGCTGCTGGTCACACGAGACCGACCCCAAGAGCTTACCGTCGTCCTCAACGAGACGGTCGCGTTGAAGGGCGAGTACCTCCTCGAAATCAACAAGCGCCGCCGCCGCTACGTCCGTTTCCTGGAAAAGACGTTCCAGGAGATTATCGACCTAGGACTCGCACGCTCCATCGATCCCCGCGTCGCCACCTTCGCGCTCACAGGCATGATCAACTGGATCTACCAGTGGTACAAGCCAAGCGGACGCATCAAGGACACCGACCTGGCTGAGTCTTTCGTCGATCTGTTTCTGGGCGGAGTTTTGGCCCGTCCATAGGCGCTACCCGAGCGATATCCCAGGATGAGATCCCGATGAAGACCGAGCGTCCCGTGGGCATTGTTGGATACGGCGCCTATATTCCGCGCCCCCGTCTCCCCACGAAGCGCATCGCGGAAACGTGGTTTTCGGGCAACCATCGTCCGCTCCCGGTGCCTGAAAAGTCGGTACCCGGTATCGACGAAGACACAGTCACGATGTCGATCGAGGCCGCCCGTAACGCCCTCTGCCGTGCAGCCATCGACCCAACCGATCTGCGCGCAGTCTGGGTCGGCACCGAGTCGAAACCCTACGCGGTGAAGCCCACCAGCACGATCGTCGCGGAGGCCATCGGCGCCACGCCGAACGTAAGCGCAGCCGACATGGAATTCGCCTGCAAAGCCGGCTCCGAGGCCATGCAGACAGCTGTCGCCTACGTCGGCTCAGGGATGGCGGACTATGCCCTGGCCATCGGCATGGACGCGGCCCAGAGCAAGCCCGGTGACGCTCTCGAGTACACGGCGGCGGCCGGTGGTGCTGCCTATGTCTTCGGTCCCGCCGAATCTGCCGTTGCGCTTGTGGAAGCAAGCCATTCCTACGTCACCGACACCCCCGATTTCTTCAGGCGACAGCACATGCACTATCCGGAGCATGGTCACCGCTTCACCGGAACGCCGGCGTACTTCACTCACATCCGAGGTGCGACGGAGGAGCTCATGAGCGAAATCGGATGCCGGTCGTCGGATTACCGATGGGCCGTGTTTCACCAACCCAATCCGAAGTTCGTCCGTCGTGTCGCGAAACTATTGGGATTTACCCCGGAACAGATTGAGCCGGGAATGGTCGTTGAAGAGGTGGGCAATACCTACGCAGGCTCATCTCTCTTGGCACTGGCAGCCATTCTCGATGTCGCCGCTCCCGGCGACAGGATCTTCTTTTGCTCATACGGCTCTGGGGCGGGCAGTGACGCCTTCTCGTTGGTCACGACCGAGCGTCTCAACACTGTGAGAGACGTCGCACCCCGAGTCAGACAGTATCTGGACCACCGCCACGAAATCAGAGAATACGGTCACTACCTGCGCCATTCGCGCAAAATCAGGATGCATTGAGCAATGCGTGACGTCGGCATTATCGGCATGGGACAAGTACCTATTTCTGAGCACTGGGATCTGTGCCTACGTGATCTCGGTGCTCTGGCCACGCTTCGTGCCCTCGAGGATGCTGGGGTTGACCGTGCCGACGCGCTCTACGTCGGGAATATGCTGGCCGGAGAGCTGTCAGGGCAGGAAAACCTCGCCACGCTCATTGCTGATTCCACGGCGCTGCTCCCTATCGAGGGATTGCGCATCGAAGCTGCCTGCGCTGCCGGTGGAGCTGCTGTGCGGGCGGCCTACACGACAGTGGCCTCGGGGGCACACGACCTCGTGCTGGCGGTCGGAGTCGAGAAAATGACCGACCATCTCACCGACGGAATCACCGCTGCCCTGGCGACGGCTGCGGACGCGGACTATGAAGCCGGTCACGGGGTCTCTTTTGTGGCGCTCAACGCCCTGCTCATGCGTCGCTACATGTACGAGTTCGGGTTCACTCACGAAGATTTCGCGACCTTTTCGATCACCAGCCACGAAAACGCGGTCCATAACCCCAACGCCATGTATCGCGTGCCGATAACTCCAGAGGAATACACAACTTCGACGGTCGTCGCTGATCCGATTACCATTCTCGATTCCGCCCCCATCTGCGATGGCGCGGCAGCTCTCCTGCTCTGTCCCATGGAGATGGCGGGCGCCTTCTCTAAGCCGCCGATTCGGATTGCGGCCTCGAGCGTTGCCACCGACACCCTCGGTCTAGCGGAGAGGTCCGATCCCTTGCACTGGGGGTCTATCGAGATCTCCTGCCGCGACGCCTACGAACAGGCCGGCGTGACACCGGCGGACATCGATCTCTATGAGGCACATGATGCCTTCACTATCGTCTCTGCACTGAGCCTGGAGGCCGCCGGATTCGCCCGCCCGGGCGAGGGTGTGGCTCTTGCGCGCGATGGCCGCATCGCTCTCGACGGCGATGTTCCGATGTCGACCTTAGGGGGACTCAAGGGTCGGGGACATCCGATTGGAGCCAGCGGCGTGTATCAGGTTCTCGAGGTCGTGCAGCAACTCCGCGGAGAAGCCGGACCGGCGCAAGTGAAGAACGCCGCCGTCGGGATGGCTCAGAGCGTGGGGGGCTCGGGATCCGTGGCTGTCACCCATATCTTGCAGAACTGACCCAGGAAGAGCTCATCAGGTGCAACTTCCACGCTACCACCGCTTGCGACAAGCCCTCTATCGACTCGAGGGAGCCCGCTGCGCCCGGTGCGACAAGTCGTTCTTTCCGCGGCGCATAATTTGTCCGCAATGCCGCAGCCAGAACCTCGAGCCGTATCGCTTCAGCGGCCGTGGAACTCTCTACTCGTTCACCGATGTACACCAGCCACCGCGCGGCTTCGCAAGCCTCGGCTCTTACACCGTCGGCATGGTGCGACTGGAGGAGGGCCCCCTCGTCACATCTCAGCTGACGGATGTTGATGGTGTCGAGCTCGCGATCGGAATGGAAGTCGAGATGGTGACGCGCAAGATCCAAGAAGTCGCTGAACACGGCTACATCGTTTATGGCTATAAGTTCAGGCCGCTATTCAATGCCGGCAGTCCGAGATCATGAGTGCGGAGCGCGCTGATCGACTGATCAGCATTCCCGAGGCTGCCTCTCTGGTGCAACACGGGATGACCGTCGGTCTTTCGGGGTTTTCCTATCAGAACCCCCCGATGGCCATCGTGCGGGAACTGATTCGTCAGGGAGCACGGGAGCTGACGCTCGTTTCCGGGCCCACCTCGGGTATCGAGACCGACATGCTGATCGGTGCCGGGTGCGTTCGCCGGCTGATCTCCGCCTGTGTCAGCTTCGAGAACATCGATGCCATCGCCCCCGCATTTCGTCACCGTGCCGAAAACGGCGAGTTGGACGTCTGGGAGTGCGACGAGTGCATCTGGTATGTGGCGCTCAAGGCCGCGGCGTGGGGTGTCCCCTACTTGCTCTGGCGCGGCGGAGTTGGCTCATCCTTGCCCGAGCTCAACCCAGAGCTCGTGGAGGTCGAAGAGCAAGAAGGGTGGTTCTTGCGCGTTCCTGCCGTTCAACCAGACGTGGTTTTCCTGCATGCCCCCGCGGCTGATCTCTTTGGTAACGTGCAGTTCTCTTCGCAGGCATACCTCGGACGACGATTCGCTGAGCGCGCCCTTGCCGAAGCCTGTGCGGGGCCGGTGATCGCCAGCGTCGAGAGGCTGGTTGCCAATGACGAGGTGGTCGCTCACCCCGAGTGGACTCTGTTGCGCGGTGCCCTCGTGGCCGAGGCGCGATGGGGATCACATCCGGGGGGCCTCAGTGGCAGCTACATTCCGGACCTCGAACGCATTCGCCTGTATGACAAGGCAGGAACTGCGCTGCGCGAGGGAAATGCCGAACTCTACGAGCGCTATCTAGAAGATACCGTCTTTGGTCCAGCCGACCATGAGGCCTACATCGAGGCCATCGGCACCGAGCGCCTCGATGGACTGCAGATGAAGGCAAAACGATGAACACGCCCGACGACGCGCTGACGCGCTTGATGATTTGCGCCGTTGCCCGTGAGTTGCGTGATGGCCAGATCGTCGCCTTCGGGTTGCACGCCGAGATCATGCTCGCAGCGGCTTTCCTGGCGCAACGGCTGCATGCACCCAACCTGGCGATTCGTCACGGCCTGCGGGCCGAGCGTGGAGCTCAGCTCGGTCCCGCCGCATGGAGCACCGATCGCGACGATTCCAGCCACGCCATGATCGAGTACCTGGAGACGCACGATGCGATTCTGGGTGTCGCCAATCATCGCTCACCGTCACGTTTCTGCGACGTCTTCTTCGTCGGCGGCATGCAGATCGACCAACAGGGAAGCACGAACCTTATCGGCATTCGGGGTAAGAACGGCAGGATGAGATTGCGCGGGCCCGGGTCGGTCGGAACCACATCCATCGGTAGCCTCGCGGAACATCTGGTCCTCTTTAGCTGGGAGCACACTCCACGCCGGTTCGTTCCCCAGGTTGACTACGTCTCTGTTCCCGGATGGCAGCGTCGTCGCGAGAGAGGGCTGTCTGGAGGTCCCAGTCTGTGCGTGTCGTCACTGGGCGTCATGAATTTCGTCGCCGGTAAAATGCATCTGCGATCGGCTCATCCCGGCGTCACCCCAGAACAGGTGCAGCAGAACACGGGATTCCCTCTGCCACTCGCTGACGAGTTCACCGCCACGGCCCCGCCCACCGAGCAGGAAGTCGCGGTCCTCGACACGATCCTCGATGGTGCCGACCTTCGCGCCGGTGTCTCTGATGGAGGCCCCTGATGACGGTGTGCCGCCACACAGATCTCAGCTCTCTCGCAGCCATGATCCCAGACGGGGCATATGTGGGGATCGGCGGTTTTCAGCTCAACCGGGCACCGATGGCCATGGTGGCAGAGCTCATTTCCCAGCGGAGATCCAACCTTCGAATCGCATCCGTCCCGAATCCCCTGCCACTCGATGCGCTGGTCGCGGCAGGCCTTGTTGCGGAGGCCGAGTGCGGCTTCATCGGCTTTCAGTACGAGAACGGGTTCGTGATTGCGCCGGCAATCCGTCGCGCCATCGAGGAACGCCGCCTGGTACTGCATGAAAGATGTGTCTACGAGACCTTGCAGGGGCTCCGCGCGGCTGCCCTCGGCCTACCCTTTCTACCACTGGCCAGCGCCCCGGCAAGTGACTACCCGGATGGCCTCAGAATCTCTTGGGAAGGGGTCGGGCCTTCAGATTCGGTGCGTGGCAGCAGCGCTCTGTGCCTCGACATCGCACTCCTGCATGTGCAAGCAGCCGATTCGGAGGGCAACTTGAGAATCGACGATCCTCATGCCGACCCGCTGCTCGCCCTGGCGAGCAAGCGCGTCATTGCGACCGCGGAGGAACATGTCGAGAGAGTCAACGACCCCGCTGTTCCCGGCCATCGTGTGGCCGGCGTCACCATACTCCCCGGTGGTGCCTATCCAACCTCGTGTTACGGGTACTACGCACGGTCCCCAACCGGCATCGCCGAGTACCTCCAAGCCTCGAGTGCGGGTGATGTGCAGGCAATAGTATCGGGCCTGGTGGCACTGGCGCCTGCCGCCGATTCCTTGGATGGAGCCCGTGGTTCGGCAACCGTGCCGAATCAGGCAGATCCACGGGATCGTGGTGCCCGTGCAGCGGGTGCTCCATCTGCCTCGGATGTCCAGCCGATGGATCGAATTCTGGTCGCGCTGGCACGCACGATCTCTGATCGCGACGTGGTGACGACCGGGGTAGCATCAGCCGCCGCACAACTGGCCACCGAGCTGGCCCGGCGTTCCACGGCACCCAACCTTCGCTACATCAACTGCGTCGGCGCCATTGATCCGCGGATCACGACAGCTTCGTCCACATCCGTCGACCCCATCCTGCTCGACGAGTGCACCGCCACCGTCGCGTTGCCTGAGGTGTTCGACTGTGCGTGCCGTGGCGAAGTGGACTTGATGTTCTTCGGCGCCGCTCAAGTTGATGCGGAGGCGCGACTCAACCTGACCTGCATCGGGCCCTATTCCTCACCGGAGGTCAAGTTGGCGGGGCCTGCCGGCTCACCAACTATGCGCTCACTGGTGCGCAAGGTCGTCATCACAATCTCTCGACATTCACCACGCACCCTGGTTCGCGAGGTGGATTTTGTGACCTCGGCACCGTCCACCTGCAATCAATCCACGACCTTGATAACGAACCTGGGAATCTTTGACCTCAGGGACGGTCGCCTCTGCGTTGTCTCCCGGCACGAGGGGGTGTCGGCAGCGGAACTTCGCGAGCACACCGGATTCACCATCCACGGTGCAATCGACGAAGTGACCCCGGAGCCCAGCGCCCGGGAAATGGAGCTTCTGCGCGAGCTGGATCCGCTGGAACTTCGCTACCGGTGGGGATAGGTCGCTAC
>SDBT01019422.1_pt1 | contig 10651 bp, 6 predicted proteins | sample 2277101 | NCBI WGS metagenome assembly SDBT01 (sample SAMN10404973, study PRJNA504765) | marine sediment metagenome | isolation source: marine sediment core GS10_PC15, 103 cmbsf | place: Arctic Ocean: Southern Knipovich Ridge | collected 2010
CGTCTATGCCCCGGCTCGCGTGGTCGCGGCTCATGATGCGCAGACAATTCACGCCATTCTCGGCGAGTACCTTGAACCACGCGCGTTTCTGGGCCTCAGACGAATCGCGAATGCTGCCGATCCGCTCGGCCGTGATCTGGCCGTCCACCACGCGATGGACGAAGTTGCCATAGAACCCGCCCAAGGGGAGAAAGCCCTCTCCGTCCTCGAAGGCGAAGTAGCCGTTATCCTGGACCCGCAAGAAACGCCTCGTCGGGTTGGCTCGCTGCTCGGCCAGCGCCGGTCGGCCCGAGCCCCCCAACGCCGCGCTCGCAGCGATCATCTTGAGAAAGACACGTCGGTTCATACGAAGTACCTCCCGGACTGACTGATAGTCATTGGTCCGTCAACCAAAGCGCGTGTTGCACCGCAACAAGAGGATTGTACCTTCCGTGGGTCCCGGCAACAATACGGGCATGCCCACACGGCGCATCTACGACGACGAATTGCATGCCCAGTTCATCACCTTTGGCGATGCGTCGGCCCTGTTTTCATTGCTGAAAGCTGACTGCTGAAAGCCACGCGTTTACGGTTTGAGCTATCAACCACCTAACTCTGGTATGTCGTATTCTCCCAGATCCAGGGGATAGGTTCCGTATTCCCTGAGAAGATCAATAAAACAATCGTAGTTTTCCACCGGTACATTATCGGGCACACTATGATCGGAGGCAGGAATATAGCCTCCTCCTTTCGCCGCATTCAGCTTTCGAAGAACATTCTTTCTGATGCCGTCTTTGCTGCCGGTCAGGATATCTCTCACATCGATATTCCCGATATAGGACAAGCGGTTCTTGTATTTCTTCTTCAGTTCCACCACATCGATACCAGCCTTTACTTCCAATGAATGGTAAGAATCCAGGCCGCATTCGATCAGGTCTTCGTAGATAGCCAGTGCATTCCCGCAACCATGATAGATTAGTTTGATGTCAGGCTTTGCGTCCTTCAAGGCTTTGCACAGATTGTAGAGATAAGGTTTGAATATCTCTCTCCACATGTGGGGCGAAAAGAACATGCCTTTGTCATATCCTACGTCTCCGCCGATCATCATGAAATCAACGCCCATCTCGATTTGCTTGAGCCCAAGTTGGATCTCGAATTCTTCCAATCTCTGCAAGAACTTCACGAACTTGTCCTTTTCCAAGACCATATCCATCAGCACGCCTTCGGTGCCTCTGATTCGCCAACTCTTTTCCATTCCTTCCAGAACGATCCCCATCGTCGGAAACTTGCCTTTGACCGCTTGCATTTGATCATGAAAGGAAGGAAGCTCGATGTTGCCTGCTCCGCCTAATACATTTGCACTCGGTTCATGCCATCTTCTTTCGTCATGGGGATCCTCAAGGACAAAAGCCTCATACTCATCAGCCGAGTTCACACTGAACTCCAGGAATTGGGGCATGGGGGAATAGTCTGCCTTCTTCAACGTGCAGCCAAACCCGCTCTTGTAGATTTCGTAATCACTACCTCTTTCTATCAGCTTATAGGACTCGATTTTGGGATCCGTATTTGGAACGACTACATACATATCCATGTCGTAGTACGCATAAATATCCACATCGTCGCCGAGCCCCTTTTCCTTCCTCCACTTCTGAACGAACTCACCCCAAAACAGATCAAACAGCGGTATTCTATCCGGCTCTTCGCAGGAAAACGTTTTTTGCATCCGCGCTAGCTTGTTTTTGAAACTGTCCATGACGTTGCTCCTTTAGGTTCATGCCGCTATGGTTTGGGGTGCGTGGCCTCGAACAACCGAAATTCCCAGATCGCGACTGCATCTTTCGCCTTTGTTATCAGCAGTCTGAACTTGCGTGCTTTAACGGGCTTTGACAATTCATTCCGCCACTTATAACCGATCTCACTACCCGTCACAAAGGTTTTCCAGTCACCTCCCATAACGAATCGACCGCCGAGGACCTGTTCCCTCTTAACGGTGCTGGTCGAGCGGGTTTCTTCGGGCACCTTGCCTATGTTCTCGACCTTCCAAGTGCCAAGCAGTTTTTCCAGAGCTTTCATTTCGGGCGGCGGGGACTGATAGCGATTATGCACGGCTGCGGTGGACCTAAAAACTACGGTCGCTGAGGTTATAGACTTCCAGTTCCCGTATGGCCGGGGATTGTCCATAGCATTCGGTGATCTTCAGCTCCAGAGATTTACAGGTTGTTTTCGGGACTGTGACAATCAACTTGTTTTGAGTGTATTGCGCATCCTCAATCGACTTGATGACCTTGCCATCACAGATGATGTCGAAATCCTTTGCTGCAAAGTCCTGATGCGCCCAGCCGGTGATGGAGATTGTTGTGATATCCACAGGGCTTTTGAAATCCAGCCTGAGCCGGTAGGTCTCCTGATCATCGTCCTTATCCCAATAGGTCCCGGGATTGCCATCGATGGCAAAGGCATCAGCACAAATCACATTGTTATGATCATCGAATTCCAAGCCATCCGGGCTGCTGGCAGTTGCCTGCCGCGCCAGGTTCAGTGGGGCAAAGAGATCTGCCAGCTGGCTGGCGGTGAGTGCTTGCTTCGGTGCAAATACTGTCGAATTCATATACTTGAGCAAGCTGTACTTGAACTGGCGTGCGACGGGCCGCGTCTGAAGGTCGGTTTCCAGATCAATACTGCAAACCACCAGCTTGCCTTTGCCCACTTTCGCCTCAAAGACAAGGCCAAGCTTACGGTTTATATGCCAGGTATCGATGGGTTGAACCTTTGGCCGGAATGCCGGTGGCAGGTTATCCATGATCATGGCCCCGGATTTCGAGACGAGCTCCCACCACTGCCAGTTGCTGTGGTACTCGGTGGGAAAGTCTGCAAAGATGGGATCCTTGGGATCGCAAAGGATGCCAAGTGTATGCGGGGCCTGCATCCTGGTCCACGAGGTATTGCAGAAGATGCTGGAGAACCCGATCGCCACCTTGCCGAACTCATCGCCTTTGACCGTAGAAGGATCGGCAAGAAGAAGAACGTTTCTGCCTTCGTTCAACTGTTTTACTGCGTACCTGTTCAGTTCATTGACAACGACCACATCCGATTGAACGGCTGGCAGTGCTGCAGGATAGACCCAGATGTCCCAGTCATTGACATACTCGGTCCCTGCCAGCTTGATTTCCAGGTTGGCTTTGGTGGCGTTCTTCACCGTTGAAAGATCGGCCTGAATGGTCCCAATGCGACAAAGCCTGGCATTGGCAAGCGTCTTGGTGAAGCTTCCTTTGGCAATGGTTTTGGAGTCGGCGTTCAATGTCCATACGATCTTTTGCTTCTTTAGATCGTTTTTGCCAAACTGGGCAACATCAATGTCGGCCGTAAAGATTTCATTGTTCAGCCAGTACCGCTTTCCCATTTTCGCCAGGGGAACGACATCATTGCAGAACCTGCGGAACTCTTTGGCCGTCACATAATCCTTTTTGTCATAGAATGCATCCAGGACACCCCACAGGCAGCCGCCATAACCGTGAGTATCGTTAATCGACAGAACCTGGAATCCACCAAACCCAGGAGTTCGCAGGGCTGATTCCACTTCTTCCTTGTAACACAGGACCTGGAGTTCTCCCGATGCCATGAGGAAATCATCAGCCTGATCGAGCATGTGTTTTTCCCGCAGGCTTTCTTTGACGATTTCAAAGTTCCCTGCTTTGGCATAACCACTATACTTTGGAAGTTCCTTGAGATTAGGATATGCACACCACTGACCTGTTTCATGGCTGACAAGAGGCACCGGGAACCCATCTACCCAATCGCTATAGTCGGTTATTGTTTCAGGAGGCAGAGCATTGATCCGACCGGTCAGATTAGCAGCAAACAACTGTATTCGCGGTTTGTAAATATTGTGGTAGTCGTTCTCGGCAGCTAAGGGGTATCCAGCTGACGATGTGTACAGCATTCGTGAATCATATTTCTTAAAATAGGCGACATAGTTATTCAGCCAGATTCCAGTCGGATGGGTAGAGAGCCCTTCACCGCCGGCTGCTTCGTTGCCATGGGCAAGCATGACTAACGAAGGATGATTGCCGTAGTTGCGTATGATCCGTTTGGTTTCAGCCAAGAGCCACTTCTCTGTCGCACCGTTATCTGTGCTCAGCCAGACTTGATTGCCGCCGGCTTCGACCTGTAAATAGATGCCCAGTTCATCTGCAACAGTAAAGGCGGCTTCCGGGGGGCACCATGAATGGAAGCGGATATGGTTCAGCCCGTAATCTTTGCAGATTCCAACGATGCGTTTCCAGCTGTCAATATCGGTCGGCGGATACCCGGTCAACGGGAAACCGGTACAGTCGACCGTGCCCCGCAATGAAACCGGTCTGCCATTAACGGCAATCTGCTTGCCCACCCGGCCGAGTTCGCGCATGCCGAATTGTATCTGTCGCGATTCCTTGACCGTCGTATTTCCGCTCGTGCCGGTCAACTCAACCGTCAGGGTATACAGGGAAGGGGTGAATTCATCCCACAGCTTGACGTTCTCGCCCATGGGATAATCGAATTCAATAAGCCCGGCATTGTCGAAGGAAACCGTTTTAGCTGGCACCCTCGTCCATCCGCAATTCGCTTTAATCGTGATTGTGCCCGCGGCCTGTTCTTTCGAGATATTGCCAATCGTGATCTTGACCTTCGCCTGCTTGTTTGCGACATCGGGATAGACCTGGATGTCGTCTAGCCACACCTTGTCTGTGGTCTCAAGGCTGATATCGCCGACAATCCCATGCCAGCTCCCTTGTGCGTTGTCGGTCATGGTGTGGGAGCTGATCCCGAGAAAAACACCGTTATTCACGTTCTGGTTATTGATACGGATACTGATCTTGTTCTTGCCCCCAGGCTTAACCGTATTAGTAACATCAAAACGGTTAGGTGTATTCAAGCTATCACCCCGGCCGGCTTTTGTCCCGTTAACCCATACCTGGGCGTCCCAATGCGTTCGTTCCAGATTCAAAACAACACGCTTGCCCGACCACTCTTGTGGAATATCAACTGTCCGCTGATACCAGGCTGTGCCGATATACTGTTTCTTCGGAGTCAGCATCCAGGGAAGCTTGATGTTGCCCGGCTGGCGGTACTTTTCATAGCGTGCATGCGTGTACCATGACTTATCAACAATAAGAGAGCTCCATGGGGTTGCGACTGTCAGGTCATCGCCAAACCCGTGTTCAGCCATGGAGCCAGGCAGGGGGATGGAGTCATCAAACTCCTTGTTGTACCACTGGTTTTCAATTCCTTTGTCTTGCCGGTCGATGGCAAACTGCCAGTCACCGGCAAGATCAATACTTTCGCCAGCGCAAACAACTTGGCTCACGCCAATCGTAAACGTCATAATTGCAGTTAAACAAATCGGTCTGATTTTCATAAACACTCTCTTTATGCCCCTTTCTCAAACAACCGAAATTCCCAGATCGCGAGTCCATTCTTCGTCTTTGTTATCAGCAGTCGGAATTTGCGTGCCTTAATGGGTTTTGACAATTTCTTCCGCCACTTATAGCCGATCTCTTTGCCTTTGATAAAAGTCTTCCAACCGCTGCCGTTACTGTATTGCAGCTCAAATGATTGAACGTGGCCGCCACACTCCGATAGGCCGATTTGTCCAATCTGACGTTGCTCGCCCAGATCCACTTCCAGCCACGCCTTGTCCGTACCGGAAGATGTCCACCTGGTATTAGAGTCATTGTCAAAGGCCCGTTGCGGCCCAAAGGTCTTATGATCGTCGTCCCAGACCGAGGAGGCGAAAGATGGACGACCGGATGCCAGGGATTTATAACTTGCATCGGCGTCGATCGCTTTCTTCAACTGCATCAGCACTTCGATCTGTTCCTCAGGGATCCGGCCTGTCTTGTCCGGCGGAACATTTAGCAGAAGGTTGGCGCCACGCTGTGTTACCGTATCGTACTGTTTCTTCAGGAACGCAGCCGATCTGATTCGTGCGTTATCAAAATAGAACCATGAGCCTTGCGGGGGCGCCAAAGCCTCATCGCCCGCGCAGGCAAGAATCGTCTCGCAAAACTCCATGGGAATGTAATGCTTCTTTTCGTTTACCGTCATCCAGGGAACATGTCCGTATACAGGCGGAAAAGCGGCTTCGCTGTTGATAATATCCGCCGGCCAACACATAACGGAGCCTTCAAGCTGTTTACTATAGGCGTGCCATCCAAGCCATCGCTCATTGGTCGCCGTCGGAAACTCGCCGGTGCAACTGCCCTGGTTCAGCAGCACAAGGCAATCCGGTTGGAGCTTCTTGCAGTGTTCGTAGATACGCTGCAATCGAGCTTGACTGTCCGTACCTAGACCTTTTGGAGTATCGAGCCACAGTTCGACGATCGGTCCATAATTGGTCAGCAGCTCAGTCAACTGATTTTTGAGAAACTCTTCATACTCGTCGTAGTCCATGCGGCTTTGGTGATATGTATCCCATCCGAGTATGTAATACAGTCCAGGGGCGATACCATATTTGCGACAGGCATCAACGTACAATTGCACGACATCGCTGGTTTCGCCGCTGTTGGCCACCGTGCGATCCGTGAATTTGCTTGGCCACAGACAGTGCCCGCTGCAATGCCGCGTAACCAGCACGGCGTATTTCATACCGGCATCTTTGGCCACGCGGATCCACTGGTCTACATCGAGATCGGTGGGATTGTACGCCGAGTTGGAAGCATCCAGGGTCTCTCCATATTGCTCCTCAACGAAGGTTCCCAAACCATAGCAGATGAACATGCCATACCTTAGCGCCTCCCATCGGGCAATGACCTCGGTCCGCTGCGTGGCCGGCAGTGTAACCTCTGGTTCAGCTTTGACTCCAGCAGCAAGCATTACCACTGCTGCCATCATTGGTGTCGTTAGTGTTTTATTCATAGATGTTCCTTTGCGTTAAACTAGCTATTATACTGCTGGCGATTGAAAACGGGAACACTCAATCGCAATCAGTCAGTTGAGTATCTTAAAATCAGGAACCTGACAGCATGTCTTCTATGTTGCCTATTGCTCCAGCGGGTTTGACCGGCTCTGCTGCGCCGGCAGCTATCGGTGCAATCTCGAAGGCATTGCCATCCAGCTTGAGTTTGACTATCGTATCCAGTGACATGACCTGATTTGCTACAGGCAGATTGCCGTAGCCGGTGGCAGTGTCTACATTTATTGACCTGAAGTCTTTTGGGTCAATCTTTATTGTTACATTCTGTTCGGTCTGCTCAAATTCTACCTTGCCGCCGCCGAGTCGTTCTATGCTTAAAATCTTTTTGCCCATGGCAGGCAGTATGACTCTGCCGTCATTCATTCTGAAAACATGTAGATAGACCGTGTTGTCTCTACATGTGGAAGCGTAATACACTGACGGCATGTACGGCCCGCCTCTTGTTTCGTATATGCTTTCGCCGTATTTATCAAGCCATTTGCCGAGTATGTCAAATTCCTTTATAAGCCTCTCGTCAAACGAGCCGTCCGGAAGTATTGAGCTTGCCAGCAGAAAGTTGCCGTCTCTGCATACAGTATTTACCAGCAGATAAATCTGGGTTGCTGCGGATTTGATCGGGGTTTTTGAGTATGAATAGGTGTCCGATGAAGTCTGGGTGTATTCCCAGGGGGCGTCGCGGCGGAAAGGAGGAATGTGAAACTCCATGACGGCATAATCGCCGAATGATTTTTCTGTGGCAAACCATGTTGCCTCGGAGTGGTTGCCGGCGAAAGGGCTGCCGATACGATTGCTGAACAGTGCATTGGGCTGGAGTTTTCGCATATAGCGGTACAAGTCACGGCCTCGCTCAGGTGTCCAGTTGGTGTTCCAGTTTGCATCAAACCACCACATAAGACAGTCGCCGGAAATATCGGAAAGCTCTTTTAAGTGGGTTTTCATGTAGTTTACATAGCGGTTGTAGTCCGGCTTTTGACCACCTTGAAGCTCAAAGCCCTTGCCGCCGAAACTTGCGCCGAATTTACGGCAGGTTATGCAGTCGGGGTTATAGGCGTCGTCTACTGAATAGTAGAGATTGAAGTTCATGTCCTGCTCTTTGCAGACTCTTACGAGATCTTTTACTATGTCACGCCCGAAAGGTGAGTTCATGATGTTATGGTCGGTTGTCTTTGTATCCCACAGACAGAAACCATCGCAGTGCTTGGGAACATAGACGACATATTTGAAGCCCGCTTTTTTGAGGGTCCTTATCCAGCTTTCAGGGTCGTATTTTTGAGGGTTAAAGTTTTTGGGGTAATTGTCATATGTCTCTTCCGGTATCTGACTTCCGCGACAGAAACTGATTTCTAATTCGGAAAGTGACTGAGGTCCCCAGATAATCCAGGCGCCAAGACCCAACTCGCGAAACTTCTTAACCGATTCTGGCGGCGCCATCTTTCTGGGGTCGCCAAACTTTTCAGCAGGACTGTTGAAAAGCTCAATCTGCCACAGACCCGGAATGCTGACTGCCTTGGTTATATCAAGGCGAAAGGTCTTTGCGGTTACAGGCGCAAATTCTTTTTCCATCCGGTAACCGATAGCTGTGCCTTTTACAAGCTCTTTCCACTTGCCGTCCGGCATCTTTGCCTTGAATGTGTGACCTTGAATTCTATTGAGCAAACCCTCATCAATTACCACTCTTTGCACTTGCGCAGGTTCCTTCAGGTCGAATTCGATCCAGCCGGTTGGACTGTTCAGTCCCCAAGGAGTTTCGAAGATGCCATCAAACAGGTTTTCAAGCGCATGCCCCAGAGAACCTTCCATGAATAAACTCGAAGACGCTGATTCTGTAACATCCCGACAAAGGTTAACTTCGCTTCGCTGCGTGGCCGGAAGTGTGGCAATAGCTGCTTCCGCCGTCTCCGTAGAGGCAGCATCGGAAGCAGCAGCAACGGTCGGGGCGATCAATGTCGACGCGCAGACATTGATAGAAAACACGGTGGCTGCCAGAAGACTTAAAACACGTAGTTTGCTAAGCATTGGTTCTTGATCCTTTTCATTCTCGTATTAGTTCTCAAAAAGTTGAAATTCATGAAGATGTATATACGTATCTGCTTCCGAAAGTTTTAGACGAAAGTTTCTAGCTGTAACTGGTTTAATGGTGAATCTTTCGGCCAGGGCAATCTTTTCGCCCTTCAATATGGTGTTCCATTTTCCATTAACAAAGGCCTGTACCTCAAACTTTTTAACTCTCGCTTTCGCGCGTTCATCCAGCAATACGGAACCAACAGTGTGGGCTTGATCTAAATGAACCTCAAGCCAGGCTGGAAAATCCATTGTCGCCCAGTAAGATAAGGGGTGACCGTCAACGGCCTTGACTGCTGCATTATCATTTTCGTGATTCCATACACTTGAAGAAATGGCGTAAGCGTTCAGTGATACCGGTGGTTTTGGCGCCTTTGACGGATCCTTTAACATTTCTCCCAGGCGAGCCAGTTCCTTGGCATCTTCCTTGCGAAACTTGCCCGTCCAATCCGGAGCGCAGCCTATGGTGACACAACCGGCTCCCAGGCGGTAGGCTGTAGCAATTGGGACATACATTTCCTCAGCCGTAAGCGTCTTACTGGAACGAAAACCCTTACCCTGGCCATAAGTGAACCAGACGATCGGCTTGTCAGAGAAACTAGTGCCCGGAGCTACAAAAGCATCTGATGTTACGGTTTGCGAACAGGGTTCAAATTCAAAAGGCACGTAATATTGCTTGCCGTTGACCATCCGCCAGGGTGAGTAACCATTTGAATTGGGCAGCGCGCTTTCGCCATTGATCACGTCCGTCGGCCAATACGAGATCTTCCCGTCACCATCGTGCTCGCGCAGCATGTTTACCAGAATAATCCCGTCCGGGTTAATATCCTTGAGCATGTCATAAACTTCCTGAACGGACAGATCCGCCGGGAACCAATTGGGCATATCTATCCAGAAATAGTCTATCTCGCCATAACGTGTCGCCAGTTCATGAAGTTGGGCCAGCATCACCGCGCGCTCTCCACGCCCGTAGGGTGTTGGACAATAATATAAAGCCGGCACGATTCCATTTGCGCGGCATTTTTCGACGAATTCCTTTACAATATCATGCCGATAGCCGCTATTGGCGACATCGTGTTCGGTTGTCGGACTGTCATAAAGCAGAAATTCTGAAGTGTGCTTGACGGTCAATAGTGCGAATTTCATGCCAGCAGCCTTGAGTGTTGTGATCCAGTTGTCAACATCAAGGGATGGCGGGTTGAATAATTCAGGATCTTTGTTCTGCGACCATTCCCGCCCATCAAACTGGTTGTCATTAAAACAAAAATATGCCCCGAACTTATATGACTCCCACTTTTTAATCGCTGCATTACGTTCCGTTGCCGGCTCATAATGTTTGGACAGATTTATCTTATAGGTCTTTTTGATGTTACGGATAGTATTGTCCACCGTAATCTCACTATCACCATTGGGCAGGCGTTTTTCGGCAATGGTGATACCGGTTTCAGCAAACACAGAAGCCGACATGGCCGCAATAGTAACAATTGTTAAGTAAATCCTTTTCATAGGAATCTCCATAGTAGTATCTGGTATTACTTATACATCTGCCTGAACTTCTCCAGCATCTTCAGGGCCGCATCCAGATCGGGCGTCTCGAGCACCAGCTTGATGGGCACCAGCTCACTGGCTTTGATTGCACTCTCGATAACCTTTTCCTGT
>SDBT01019423.1_pt1 | contig 10650 bp, 8 predicted proteins | sample 2277101 | NCBI WGS metagenome assembly SDBT01 (sample SAMN10404973, study PRJNA504765) | marine sediment metagenome | isolation source: marine sediment core GS10_PC15, 103 cmbsf | place: Arctic Ocean: Southern Knipovich Ridge | collected 2010
GTTAGACTAAGGGAGCGACAATCTTCACAGGAACATTTTATCGACCTTTGCCGTATCTTAAGGTTGCCGACTCCCGCCGAAGCCGACCCGCTCGGAGATTTTTTCACCTTCGACCAGGGTCTGAAAAAGGAGTCCGGAGAGGACGGTTTCGCTGATGTATGGCTCAAGGACCACTTCGCGTTGGAATACAAAGGACGTCACAAAGACTTGGCTGCAGCCTACAGTCAACTCCAGTTGTACCGTGACGCGTTGGGCAATCCTCCCCTGTTAGTCGTTTGCGACTTCGATAGGTTTGAAATCCACACTAATTTCAACAACACCGTAAAACGGGTCTACAAATTTACCAATAGCGCTATCGCTACTGACACCATTATCCCTGACTCTCGTTTCTCGGCCATTGAGATTCTGAGGGCATTGTTTGAAGACCCTTCACGGCTGAATCCTGGCAAGTCTCCTGAAAAGCTGACCGAAGAGGCCGCTCAATTATTGGGAGAATTAGCCCAAGACATGCGCCAACACAGTAAACTGACCGGAGTAAGCGACCATGACATCGCTCGCTTCATCATGCGCATAATCTTCTGTTTCTTTGCGAGCGACGTTGGATTGCTGCCAAAGCAATCCTTTACCGATGTAATCCACCTGAACAAGAGCAAGCCCGAATCGTTTCGACGGTACATGGGAGATCTGTTTGCCGCGATGAAAAACGGTGGAGAATTCATGATGCGCCGAGTACCGCACTTTAATGGTGGACTCTTTGATGACTCGCATGTTCCAGAACTGATCGCTGACCAGATAGGTCTATTGGAACGACTCGGAGCCCTGGATTGGTCAGACATAGAGCCCTCAATATTTGGAACGCTTTTTGAGCGTATCATAAACCCGAACACACGCGCAGACCTGGGCGCTCATTACACTTCTAAGAAAGATATTCAAACCGTTGTTGAACCAGTGCTGTTAACTCCGCTACGCCACCGCTGGGAACAGACTAAGTCGCAGGCCGAAAAGTGTTTGTCATGGCGTGATAAAACCGGTCCAGAGAGGGAAAGACAGCAGAGAGAATTGGAGGTACTAGTTAGCGGTTTCCAGCAGATGCTGTGCCGAGTCCGCGTACTGGATCCAGCCTGCGGGTCAGGAAACTTCTTATACGTAAGCTTGTCACTGCTGAAGGCGCTTGAAAAAGAGGCGCTGGCCTTTGCCGCTATGCACGGTATCCAGGGAATGACTCCAAAGGTTCATCCTAGCCAATTGTTTGGCATTGAGATTAACGAATATGCACACCAGTTGGCTTCGGTGGTCGTGTGGATTGGTTACCTCCAATGGAAGTACAGGAATGCCATTGATCTCGAAAATGAAGATCCAATCCTGCAGTTACTTGAGAACATTCACCTTATGGACGCCATAATGGACGATTCAGACCTTGGTCATCCTATTGAGCCCGAGTGGCCAGAAGCTGATGTCATCGTTGGCAACCCTCCGTTTTTGGGAGGGGGTCTTTTACGATCGCGCCTTGGCAATGAATATGTGGACGCTCTTTTCGGAATGTACGGTACCCGGTTGCCGAACTTCAGTGACCTGTGCTGTTATTGGTTTGAAAAGGCACGGGCAATGATTGCCTCTGAGCGGGTAAACCGGGTAGGACTTCTCGCTACCCAAGGTATTCGAGGTGGCGCAAATCGGAGAGTGTTGGAACGGATTAAGGAAACTGGAGACATTTTCTTCGCCATTGCCGATCGCACATGGATACTAGACGGCGCCAATGTCCATACCTCGATTGTCGCCTTTGACAATGGTTCAGAGACTGTTCGAACCCTCGACGGTGAGACTGTACAAGACATTAACTCCAACCTCACTGCAGGGGTTAATTTGACTAAGGCTAGAAGATTGAAGGAAAATCTGGATACGGCCTTCATCGGCCCTTCTCCCAAAGTGCCGTTTGATATCAATAAATCGGTCGCTATGCCGATGTTGAACGCACCACTCAACCTTAACGACTGCCCTAACTCCGACGTAGTACGCCCGGTCGCAAGCGCAGTTGACCTTGTTCGGAGACCGCGCAGCAAATGGACCATTGACTTTGGCTTGATGTCAGAAGAACAAGCAGCTTTTTATGAGAAACCCTTCGAATATGTCAGAAAGAATATTCTACCCGTGCGGATGACCCGGCGGGATGACTACCGAGGTCAGTGGTGGCAATATGCCCGGCCACGCCCGGAAATGAGGGCGGTTCTCAAAACGAAGTTTCGTTACATAGCTACACCCCGCGTCTCAAAATATCGTGTTTTCGTCTGGTTAGCTCCTGAAGTATTAGCCAACGATGGAACGGTCATTATTGCCAAGGATGACGACTACACCTTTGGCATATTGCAGTCACGTGTTCACGAACTCTGGGCCCGTGGTACGGGAACACAACTCAGGGAGGTTGAAAGCGGGTTCCGTTACACTCCTACCACTACTTTTGAAACATTCCCGTTTCCCAGCCCGACTGCCGAACAAAGGGAAGCAATTGCTCAAGAAGCGAAACGCCTCAACGAATTACGGGAGCGATGGTTGAATCCTCCCGAAGATACTATTGGCCCAACAGAACTCAAGCGCAGGACGCTGACTAATCTATACAATGAACGACCTGCCTGGATCGATATGAGTCACAAAAGACTGGACGAAGCTGTGTCTCTTGCCTACGGGTGGGACCTTGGCCTGCCAGCGGACGAGATATTGTCGCGGCTGCTAAGTTTGAATTTACAGCGCGAACCAGCCAACACGGTCACCGAGGGTAAGGAAGAGGATTAAAGACATTCCGATGAAACGTGAACGAGAATCTAGGGAACTTAACCGATCCGTAGACCTGGGAAAAGAAATCAGTGCATCTCTTTCAGTTTAACATGGAGGCTCATTCAGGCAATGGCAAGTCGTGTTTCAGGGAGAGTTGGACTCTCATTCTTTTATTTATAATTTGACATATAATCATTTGCACTAATGACTTTAGGGACACACGAAAGTAAATGACCAGAGATTATTACTATATAAAATAATTGAAAAATAAAATCGATTAACCGCCTGAGTTATATGCGGTTAGTTAAGAGAGTAATTTATGGATATAAGAATATTAGCCGCAATAATCTCTTCAGGTACTTCAATCTTAATACTAATAGTATATTCCTTAATCTTTAAACCCCTTTGGGTAAAATATTTTCATGTGTATAAATTGGAACAGGAATATAGGTATGAACAAAGAAAAAAGATTAAGAATATTTTGGCAAACAACAAAATACAACTTATAAATAGTTGTGAAGAATTGGTGCATAGACTTTGGAATCTTTCTTTGAATTACGAACAAGGGTGGCAACATGACGGTAATAATTATTACTTTCAATCATTTGTTTTTAGATTCTTAGCTGTATGTGCATGGGTTAAAAAGACGCATGATGAAATGCTTTTCTTAGATTCAACCATAGCTACTGATAAAGATATGGTATTTATCAAATTCCTCAAGTTGATTCCTCAAACACTTTGTGATGTAACGTTGTTTGATGGGTTCGAATACGACCAGAATGAGCAAAAAGACCATTTCTTTTCTAATAATCTTGATATTTATTCCCAATCAATAATAATAAATAATTCCGTCCTTAAATACCCTGAATTTGCACAAAAATATGCAGAATTACGGGACAAAATTGAAGCTGTGTGCCACTTTATCGATGGTGTTTCGCCAGGGGAGGACAGATTGCGATGGGATAGATTACAGTTATTAAATAATACTCTCATGGTTTTCATTAATGCATTTGGGTACGATTTTCAAAATACTACAGATGATAAGTTTAAGGAAATAATAAACAAACCTAGAAAAAATAGATTGATTAAAAATTATATTAATATAATCAAAAAGAACAAATTATCCAATATAAGTGAATTTAAAAGTAATCTGAGGTCAATTGCGTCAATATGACTAAGTAAATATGAACATTTAAAGTATTTTAAAAGCCGATAACGGGGGCTTTATCTGCCAACTAAGCCCTCAGAATTGTATTTACGAGTAAATAATGCAATTAACAAAGAACCTAAACAAACCCCATAATTGTTTCAGGGCGAGTTTGACTCTCCGAGTTTTTAAGGGCATAGTAAATGATTGGAAAAGGCATATTGTTTGCATCGGATGAAACGGTACTTATTCCAGAAATAATACACTATGAAATCGATAATTTTGGCGAAAGCTATATAAATACAACACAGAAAATCATCCAATATTCTGAGGAATTGGATAAAGATGGTGAGGTATTTATAAAATGTGCTTCTCTTATACTTTCTAATTTCGGGATGACGAGAAGTGGCCCTTTTAAGAAAAGAGAAGAGGGAAATATATTACTTGATTGTTGGAGTAAAGTTGGAAGCAGTATTATTGAAATAAAAATTCAGTACTGCAAAGTGGCTGTTCAAGAGATAGACTCCTATTAGAATTGGATCAGCAGCAGCTTGAAGAATTAATAGTAAATATTTGGATAATCATGAAAAAGCTTTTACCTTTTACAATGGGAAAAACAACCTATGGTCTTGTCGGAGCAAGTAAAATACTCTTTTCAGTTTTACCCGCAATTGTCTTACCAATAGACAATAGTCAGTGGTTGCGTGTATTCAAAACAGTTGATATTGGGGATGTTATAAGGAGGATGGTGCTTGATATTCAGTGTTGGGAATATGAAACTGGGGAAAAGATCAATGAATTAGGTTCATCAAGAGGATTAACTACTCTTCCCTCTGTTTATAATGTTATGGCAATGGCTGCCAGACCTGATTAAGTAAAACACAAAATTGTTTCAGGGAGAGATTGACTCTACTCGAACTCCCCGTCCATACCCTTACCGTTTCTTAAGAAGAATAAAGATACTTTGATCTCAGTAGACTATATCCATAGTCTTTTAATGACCTCTTAAGCACTATAAGAGCGTTCCTTTATTTGACACCCTCACATCCATTTTTTGGGCAGGAAAAAGACAGATGAATTATATATCCGGAAGAGGGCAACAAAATAAAAAGAAATGGAAGTGGAGAAGTAAATAACAACTACCTTCGCTCTATACCTGATATCAGATCAAGGAAAAATGTATAGCGGTCTCGCAAACTATTTACACACTCGGCTATATCTTCATTATCCCAACGTGACTGTGATAATACATTCTCAAATTGCTCCAGATCTTCAAGGATTTCTTTAAGTAGTGATGAAAGGTCTTTACTTCTAATATCTTTAGCTAATCTCGCTAGATTACGAGTCCGTGCCGTCATAACTGCTATTTCACTTGGTGTCAAGCCCATATCCAAGAGTCTAAAGTCAGTGGTTTCTTCCTGTAGATTGTATTTTACAAAAAACCCTCGTATATTTTCTATCCAGTTGTCAATAGCATTTAATGCTGAATTATGTCGTTCATTTTTTCGTAAAGCACTACTTGCCCTCATCTTCCACCACGTTAAGAAGAATCCTATCAAACCCCCTATTAGAGCTGTTAAAACAGGGGTCACAATATCCCATACTTGCATATCGCCATTATATCACGAATAAGGAGTGCTAGAACGCACACCTGAAGCCGCATTTTAGCACCCTCACATTGATTTTAAGAGGGATAAAAATGATTCTGAATACTACACAAGGTATGGTAAAATAGTATAAAACTGGTTTGGATAGATAGAGGTTGAAATGGATGATACGGGACCGTTGATAGGAATGAGTATAAAGATTAAGAAATTAGAGTCTAAGGTAAAGAAAGCTTTAGAATTGCTGAAGACGGAGAACCCAGACATAGAACAAGTAATCAGAATTCTGGAAGAGGAGTGATGGTAAATTCGGATAGTGAACAAGGCCATCCAACACGTGATGAAGCTCTCTCTCAACTGACAATGGTCCCGGGTGCCATCGGCAACTTTGTGAAGATATACCCGGGATTCCAAGCTTCAGATGAAACAGACTGGCTCGAAACCTGGTTTCGTGAAAGGATAGGCAAGTACTTTCACGAAACCTACTCTACAGCTGATGAAATTCAAACACCAGAATCTCCTCCTGCACCCACAGATGAAGAGCTACTAGCTAAGCCAATCCGTCTTATTTCCATACAACCACACTACTTACGAGGTTTCCGTAATACACCTGAGCCTATTCGCTTAGAAGGAGACCTCGTTGTCCTTGATGGACGAAATACGTCTGGCAAGACAAGTTTAGCAGAAGCTATCGAATGGCTCTTTACTGGGTGTCTATCCCGGCGCGAAAGTATGGAATTGGGAAGCCCGCATGAACTTGAGAATTGCATCAGTAACCAATTCCGCCCGGATAATGACGAAACTTGGGTAAGTGCAACTTTTGCAGCTTTAGTATCAGATGAACTAGGTACGTTCACTTTACGTCGTGTACTAAGAGAGGACTATGGTAACACAAGTACCTCGAGATGTACATCTGTTCTTTTCCTAAACGATAATGAATTAACAGCCCAAGATGAAATCAAGCTACTTGATACACTTTTTGCCTCAGAACCCCCGCTTCTTATGCAGCATACACTACGTCTATTCGTTGAAAATACCCCTAAAAAGCGCAGAGGTTACTTTGAGCGCTTACTGCATTTAGACGAATTGACGAAACTAATCGGTAAAGCAGTAATAGGAGAAGCCCGTTTAGCCGAATTTCCTAGCCCCACCAATAGTATAGCATTGAAAGTGTGGAGTACACTTGGTTCAATTGCACAAGTCGAGTCATCGCAAAGAACCTACAAACAGGTCTCTCGTTCGGAAGAAAGCGACCTTCATGCACGCTTAACTCGTGCCTTGACGACTATCGCTAAAAGTGAGTTCTCCGAGTTTGTAAGCGAGTTAAACCAATTAGAAGAAATGGGAGCCGTATTGACTGGTGAGCAAAGTACGTATCGGCAGAAAACTTACCCTCTTCTCCCTCAAATGAGGCCACCAAAGCAAATATCAGACGACCAATACCAGCCCTCTTATAACCTTGAAGAATTACAGAAAAGTATTACCAAATTCAGAGAAGCATGGCGGAGCCTAGAAGTAGCACAGGAAGCAGCTAAACTAATCGGGGACGATAAATTAATTATCTCCCGTGCTTTAAAAATCCTATTAGACGGGGATATCATTCAAGGCGAGGTTGAGACACAAATATGCCCGATCTGCGCTTATGGAGAAGCTAATACACTCGCCGAAAGCAGGATTAAGGAGATTGAGAGTTGGATTCCTACCCAAGAGGCAAAGGCGAAGGCTCTAGAAACTTTGAAACAATCAAAGCGACCGCTAGTGGAGACAGTTCAGAAGGCAATCCAAGAGTATAATGAGCTTCTGCCAATACTTCCTTCGGCAAAAGACATCGGAGAATCACTAAAGGAAGCAGACGTAGAGTTAGAAAAGTCAGTCCAAGCACTCCAAGCAATTGCGGAGGAGAATAACCACGCATTTAAGAGTGTGATATCGCAAACCAAGGAATTGCTTTCCAAGACTGCTGTAGTTCCCGGTAGTTCGGAAGATTGTGAAGAGACTATAGCTCAATGCTTACAGATAATAAAAGGATTCGAAAATTTACCCGCTGCTGCTCGCCACTACAGAGATGCATTCCGCGCGGTTGAGACAGCGGTGGGAGCAGCGGCGAGTATTAATCCAGCATACAGACTACGTGCTGCTTGGCTAGATTGCTTTGAAAATATTGCTGCAATAGTGGGGGATCTCCGGTGGGAACAAGCGAAAAGACGAGCTAAAAAAGACCTTGAGACTATTAGGGTGTTATTAATGGAATATCGCAAGCAATTCTTAGAATCTAGGCGAGTTTCTTTCAGTCAAGGCATTGATTCGGTTTGGAAAACACTCCGTGCTGATCGATACTCATCATTCAGCAAGCTTCACATTCCGCCACCAAGTGGAAGGGGGTTTCCGGTTGAGATTGAGATCAAGGCAACATTAGATGATGGCCAACAACAAAAGGAGGTAGACGCACTGAACGTGTTTAGCGAATCACAAGTAAATGCACTTGGAATTGCTGCCTTCATAACCCGCTCCAAGCTACTAGGGCATAAAATCCTAATCTTTGACGATCCAGTCCAATCTATGGATGATGAACACTTTAAGACTTTCGCACAAGACGTGCTTACACATGTTTTAGCCGAAGGTTTCCAAGTCATAATACTTACTCACAATGATAAATTTGCTAGGGATATAAGTTTATGTCACTATGATCGACCTGGATACGTTACAATGTCAGTACGACTTTCTAGACGGCAAGGTTGTGTTATTGAGGAAGGGAATCGGCGTTTCTCGGAAAGATTAAATCTAGCAGAAAAACAAATAGATGAAGGGCACATGAAAAGAGCTTGGGAGTTATTGCGTGAAGCCATTGAGAGATTATATATAGTTGTATATAAAAAGTACGGGTCCGCTGAATTTAATCCGGAGAGCTGGCAAAAACAGACGGCCGATTATATGTGGGATCAAGGCGCTGGTAACATTATTAACAGTAGTATTCCAGGAGCAGGAGAGGAATTGAAAAATATCCTTGATATGACTGCTGCCGGTGGTCACGATATACCCCCAAGGGGAGAAACCGATTTACGGAAAAGTATTGAATTCCTAAAAAGCCTTCCTAGTAATCTAAGGGTTGGTGGATAAGAAGACCAGTGGCCTGTCCTCACTAAAGATCACCAATCGATAACTCGAGGAAAGCTTCTACGCCCTGATGTGGAAAAATCACCTTTGGTGGGCCAAATGTATTAATTGGTAGAACTCTGAATGACCTTGGCTTCACTTTCGCCCTCAGTATATAACCCTGGAAGGTTCAAGTCCAGTAAAGTGGTATACCTACCCAATGGGCTAAGTGAAATCTAATAAAAACGTGTGGTATAATCCCATCCATGAGAAGACGACCCGAAGAGTATTCACCTGACTTTTCTGAAAGAGCCATTGTCGCATATGAGAGGTTGTCTATATCAGACCAAGCCAGAATTGACGCGGTACTTCAAGATATCCAATCAGTAGGACTAAGGTCTCGTACGGTAACGAGAATGCATGGCCCGCACAAGATTTACTTAGCACGCGCGGGAACAAGATTACGAATACTTTTTCAGTACGAAGATGGTGTTTTTACCATCTTGGATATTATGACGCATGATCAATCGGACAGACTCGCTCGTTTATATCGCTGGAACGAACGCTGAAATGAAAAAATTTGATTCCTTTTCTTTTGACCCTTCAGAATGTCGTAAAGAACTTGCTAAGTTCAAGAGCCTTCTGTCCAGCAAAACTGACCTTTCAGAGACAGGCAACCTACTTCCTCTCTTCAAAAAAAACAAACATCTTATTGCCTTACTAGGGACATTTAATCCTAGCATCACTGTAATCGACAGGATCGCGTATGAATTTGACTTGTTCGGCGATTTTATCTGCGATTTCGCAGTTGGCGACTCCAAGAACCTTGCTTATTGCTTCATAGAGTTTGAAGACGCTACCAAGAACAGCGTTTTTTATCCTTCCCAACGGCCGTCTTCTGAATGGGGTCGAAGATTTGAAAAAGGGTTTAGCCAAATTGTGGATTGGGCATTACAATTAGATCAATGCAAAGTTCTGAATACATTCAAGAACAGATTCGGCTCTAATACTATTGACTCGCACAGTGTCCTAATAGTAGGTCGTGCATGCTATGTTGACGATGCTGAACAAGAACGATTGCTCTGGAGAAGAAGTTGCGTCACAGTAAACTCTCAGAAAGTCAGTTGTATGACTTACGACCGCCTTTTCCAAGAGATGGACAATTATATGAAAAGATACCCATAGTCTACTAAATTTCTATCTATACCCCCAGCTGTGGGGATTCGAACTCTAGCAAACAAGTGCAAAGGTCTTGGAAAAGGTTTTGGTTCTACCTTTTGAGATGCACAGTCTACCAAACAAAACTATTCCACACCCCGAAATCCAAATATATTTAGAGTTATCCATTACACATTAGAAATCATGAGTACAAGTCCCTCAAAACCCACCACTTAATTACGCATAAAAACGTTCCTTTTTTACATCATGGTCTTACGCCTATCTCTCAGGAGTAAGCCCTGGCGGACCTTTTTATCTATACTCTGGGTGTAAAATGAGTGACTATCCAGGTAATCAGGTCGCCAAATTAAATGTAATCTCTTAACAAGCACAGCAAAGGTCCATTTGACCTGTATTGACAATTATGTGAATAAGAGTATAATTCTTTCTGGCCTATACCTGAAATTAAAATTTCAAGTAGCTAAGAGTATAAAATGGATATTTATAAAGGGCTTATACCAAAGCTTTTCGAAAGTGCACATATAAAAAGATGGAACGACAAATTACGGCCAACAGACCTGCCAGAATTAGATAAACAATCATAAAATTTGATTATTGCCTATTTATCGGAAGAGATGGAGGAGAAAGAATTGTCTACACAGGAGAAAAAGGTGACTAGCGACCTTAGCCAACTTCACTCCCATTTGGAGAGTAAACGTGAGTGTTTAATGGAAGAACTTAGGAAACTTGAGACAAGCATCCGCCAAATTGCTAAGCAGCGAGAACGGGGCTCCCTCTATAGTGATGATGGGGATGGGGTTACGGACATTCTTGAGATGGACAGGTATTTGGCTTGGCAGAAGCAAACAATAGATCACT
>SDBT01019424.1_pt1 | contig 10650 bp, 9 predicted proteins | sample 2277101 | NCBI WGS metagenome assembly SDBT01 (sample SAMN10404973, study PRJNA504765) | marine sediment metagenome | isolation source: marine sediment core GS10_PC15, 103 cmbsf | place: Arctic Ocean: Southern Knipovich Ridge | collected 2010
ATTGAAGTGATCCTGGCAGGCGAGATAAATGAAAATGGCGAGCCCGCCGGTCCCACAGATAAATTCTACCCTGATGATACGATCTATACTGTTATCAGGTTAAATTACAGGTTAAAGGGGGATAAGTTATCTGTAAAATGGTACAGCGAAGAAGAATTACTTTTGGGCCAGAGCAAGCATGAGGTGGAGGAGGACTCCCTGGCACCCGGTAATATTGTCTTTGAGGTAGTAAATGACGGTGAGACCCCGTGGCCCTATGATAAATATAAGGTAGAGATCTACCACAGGGACACTCTTTTTGAAAGTTATTATTATGAAGTAGTACCTGAACCGATCCCTGATCATGCTTTTTCCGAGGATAATATATACGAAAACCAGGATTACAGTTTTTCAATAAGTTTCCCTGACGGCTGGAGCCCTGAGGAAGAAGAAGACGAGACAGGGCTGGAAGTAAATTTTATCCCGCTGACCGAAGAGATGAATGTAGCCATGAACCTATTGGTCCTCAAGGAAGGATACTATCCTTCAGAGGATGAATATGGTGATTTTGCAGATGAAGTAATAAGCGGGATAACGATCTCCCAGGACCCTGAAGATATGGAAAAGACTGAAAGTGATGTCAGCTTTGACGATGCCTCCTACAGGGAAATAGAGTTTTTAAATGCAGATGATGAGGAAAATGGCCTAAAGATCGCCCTGAGCTTTATTGAGCATGACAAAAAGCTTTATTTATTTATAAAAGTTACTGACCTGTATTATCTGGAATTTGCTGAAAAAGTTTATCAGGATATGCTGGAAAGCTTATCATTTGATTAGTTTTACCTGATTTTCACCAGTTGTCAATAATAAGTATAGTTTATTCATAACTGATATTGTAATATAATATTTCTAATTTTTTCTAAACCGATCCGGGGAGTTTATATGATAGGAATTAAAAATAAGTTAAAAAATTTTGCCAGGGAAGGCAAATCCATAAAGATAGCTATTGCAGGAGCGGGACAGATGGGAAAGGGCCTTATCTCGCACCTGGGGGAATTAAAAGGAATGAAGGTCCTTGCCATAGCAGATTATGAGATAGAAAAGGCAATGGCCACACTGGATGAAGTTGGAATAAATAAAGATAAGATCGTGCAGATCAAAAGTAAAAAAAGCCGGAATGTAAATCTTGAAAATAGCTATACAGTCAAAGTCAACAATAATGTTTTGGACGTTGAGTTAAAAAGAAAAATAGATGCGGCCATTAAAGAGGAAAAAATAATAATCTCTGATAATCTTTCAATATTATTTCTCATCAACGAAATAGATGTGATATTAGATGCAACTGGCAATCCTGAAGCCGGAGCCTATATAGCCCTGAATGCTATTTCAGAAAAAAAGCACCTGGTCACCTTAAACGTAGAAACTGACGTGACTATTGGTCCGATTTTAATGAAAATGGCAAATAATGCCGGAGTAGTCTATACAGTGTCAGCAGGAGATGAACCGGCAGCTTTGCTTGAACTATATGATTTTGCAGATACCCTGGGCCTGGAAGTAGTCGCTGCAGGGAAGGGCAAAAATAATCCGCTTGACAGATATGCCGATCCATCTAGCCTGGAAGGTTATGCGCAGGACAGAGGGTCCAGCGCATATATGATGACATCATTTGTGGATGGGACCAAATCTATGGTAGAGATGGCATGCCTTTCTAATGCCACGGGCCCCAAACCAGATTGCAGGGGGATGCACGGCCCGAGTGCAAATATAAGCGAACTGGCCGATATGTTCAGGTTAAAAAAAGATGGAGGGATCTTATCAAAAAAAGGGATAGTCGATTTTGTTATAGGGGACCTGGCACCCGGGGTTTTTATAGTCTATACGACTGCAAATAAAACTATCCAGGCCGAACTCAAGTATCTTCTCTTTGGTGACGGCCCGAACTACCTGCTTTACCGGCCATATCATTTGACAAGTATCGAGTCACCGATTTCTATAGCATGGGCCTATTTTTATAATGAACCCACAATCGTGCCTTCTTTTGGTATGGTCTCCGAAGTCATAACCCTGGCGAAGAAAGATTTAATGGCCGGGGAAGCCATAGACAGGATCGGTGGATATACAGTTTACGGCCTGATAGATGAATATAAAAATGCAAAAAAAGAAGGCTTGCTGCCCATAGGGCTGGCCCACGGTTGTGTCTTAAGAAAAGATATTGAAAAAGACATGCCCATAAAATATAGCGATGTGGACCTGGTTGAGGACTCACTGGTCCTCAGGTTGAGGAGGCTCCAGGACAATATGCTTAGAAATTTATAGAAAAATTGCAGGTTTAAATATAAAATCAATTAATTAATTTGAAGGATCTGGGGGATACTGGTGTCAGTTCTTGATTACAAAAAAAAGGTTTTACTACTGCCGGGTTTAGTTCTTATGATAGTTTTTATACTTGTATCGACCAGTTCATGTGATTTCCAGACAATAAGCAGGTTTGAAGAAACGCGCGAGCAAATGGGGACATATGTAAACATTATTGTATATTCAGATGAAGAAACAGCAGAAAAAGCTATTGACCTGGCTTTTGACCGGATAGAAGAGATTGAAAATATCGCCACTACTTTTAATGATAATAGTGAAGCTTCTTTTTTAAATAATAATGGATATATTGATGATCCTTCAAAAGAGCTTGATGAGCTTATAAGTGAATCTATAAAATATTATAAGTTGTCCGGCGGTAGTTTTGATATTACGATCAGCCCTGTGCTCAAGTTGTGGAGTGAGGGTCTCTGGATGGAACCTGAAGAGGACCAGGCTGAGAAAATAAACGGAGCCTTAAAGCTTGTGGGCTCTGATAAAATAATAGTCAAAGAAAACAGGATAGAATTAAAAATCGAGGGCATGGCTGTTGATTTTGGAGGGATAGCAAAGGGTTATGCTGTTGATGAGGCCCTAAAAGTCATAAAGGGAGCCGGTATAAGCTATGCACTTGTAAATGCCGGCGGTGACCTGTCCGTAATAGGCTCCAAGCCTGGCGGCGGGAAATGGCTGGTCGAGCTGGAAGATCCTGATGACAGCAGTGATTCCGGCAAGAAAGTCAAAACCCTGCCAACTTTCCTGTTTGCTGATAAAGCAGTCGCTACTTCAGGCAATTATTACAGGTATTATGATCCCGAAAAAGAAGTGCATCACATAAGCGACCCAAAAACTGGATATACTGCAGACAGCTGCATCAGTGTCACAATAATTGCAGATGACTGCATCACGGCTGATGTTTTGGCAACTTCTGTATTTGTGATGGGGCCGGAAGAGGGATTGCAACTGGTAGAATCCCTTGAAGAAGTCGAGGCATTTATTATTGATGCCGGGGGGAACATACATCAGTCTTCCGGGATCTCAAATTATTTTGAATAGATTTAAATAATAAAAATGGGAATAATAATCAAAAAAAGAAGCTCTTTCAGGGGACTTCACCTGCCTGAAAATAAAGTTACTTCTAGAAGCCCTGTAGAGAGGCTTCCAATTCCAGAAAGAGTCATCCTGCCGCTAAAGCAAAATATTGGGGCACCGGGTGAGTTGATGGTAAAGAGGGGGGACCTGGTAAAGGCAGGCCAGAAAATTGCTGATTCCGGGAGCTATGTCTCATCTCCGGTCCATTCTTCAATTTCAGGGAAAGTTAAAAGGCTTGTAAAAATATTGGATCCAGCTACCAGTACATTCACAGAAGCCATAAACATTGAATCAGACGGGAAGGATGAGTGGGTCAGGCTGGATAAAAGATTTGACATAAAAGCTTCCGGTGATCACAGAAGCCTTAAGAGGATAATCGATTCACTTTCAAAAGAGGAAATACTGAAAATGATCAGGGAGGCAGGTATTGTAGGAATGGGGGGAGCTGCATTCCCGACCCATGTAAAACTAAATCCTCCTCCCCAAAAAAAGATCGACAGCCTGATCTTAAACGGCTGCGAATGCGAGCCTTTTATAACTTCGGACCACCGTGTCCTGCTCGAATACGGCAGGCAGGTACTGGCGGGCCTCTATATTATAAGCAAGACATTAAGCCCCCGGGATATTTATATAGCTATTGAAGACAATAAGAAAGATGCCATGGGCCACCTGGAAGAGATTATAAAGCAGATGGGATTTGAGGATCTGGTAAAGATAGTATCGGTTCCGTCAGTATACCCGATGGGAGCCGAAAAAACCCTGATAAATACAATACTGTCCAGGAGTGTTCCCATTGGCGGCCTTCCAATGGATGTAGGGGTAGTAGTAAATAATGTTTCAACTGCACGCGCGGTTTATGAGGCAGTAATCGAAGGCAAGCCGCTTGTAGAAAAGGTGGTGACTGTTACCGGTAAGTTTCCAGGGCCCAGGAACCTGCTTGTCAGGATCGGGACTCCGGTGAGATTTTTGATAGATGAATGTGGAAAAATAGAAAGTGGTTTCAATAAGATCATCATCGGGGGCCCCATGATGGGAAATTTGATAGTAGATATGGATTTCCCTGTGGTCAAGGCATTAAACTGTGTGCTTATAAAAGAAGATAAAGCCGGCCTGGAGCAGCACTGTATAAATTGCGGCCGCTGTGTAAGTGTGTGCCCGATGAAGTTGATGCCCCTTGTATATGTCAGGAATGTAAAAAATGATCATATTGAAGCCTGCAGGGAAAACTATATAGAAAATTGTATTGAGTGCGGCAGCTGCGCTTATGTGTGCCCGGCCAATATACCCATTGTGGGTTATATAAAAACCGGGAAGAGCCTGCTGGCAGAAGCTAAAAGCAAAGATAAATAAATATGAAGGAAGATAAAATAACAAATAAGATGCTGCTTTCCCACGCTCCCCACATCTGGAGAGGTTTTTCCATATCCAAAATAATGTATATAGTGGTAGCAGCACTTTTTTCCCCCACTGCAGCAGCAATTTATTTTTTTGGATACTGGGCAGTCTTTATTATCATTTCCAGTGTTGGAACAGCAGTGATCGTTGAATTTATCATAAAGAAACTCCGTAAAAAAAGATTTGCCATGGATGGAAGCGCAGTTATCACCGGGCTTCTTCTTGCACTGGCGCTTCCTCCAAGATTACCCATATGGATGGTGATCGTCGGAGCTGCCTTCTCGATTGCTATTGTCAAGGAAGCATTTGGCGGGCTTGGTTATAATATATTCAACCCGGCTATGGCGGGCAGGGCCTTTTTATCTATATGTTTCCCAAAAGAGATGACTACATGGGTACAGCCGCCATATTTTAATCATGATGCAATTACAGGAGCAACTCCCCTGAGTGAAAATTTTTCAATGCAGGCAGATAAGCTTGCAGCATATAAGGATCTTTTTTTTGGAAATACCGGAGGTTCGATAGGAGAGACTTCTGTGCTGATGATACTTATTGGCGCAGTGATACTTTTTGCATTCCGGATCATAGACTGGAAGATCCCTGTTTTTTATATTGGTACAGTGGCCCTGGGCTCTTTTCTGCTGGGCAAAGATGTGAGCTTCCAGGTCCTGGCAGGGGCCCTCATGATCGGTGCCTTTTTTATGGCTACAGATTATGCCACTTCACCAGTACTCGGGAAAGGAAGGATAATATTTGGTGTCGGGCTTGGAGTATTAACGGTACTGTTCAGGAATTTTTCAGGGATGCCGGAGGGAGTTTGCTTCTCCATACTTATTATGAATGCTTTTGTGCCGCTTATTGACAGGTATATTAAACTGAGACCTTTTGGATATAGAAAAGGAGGTAAAAATGCCTAAAAAAGTTTTATCAAATAAAGCTTATCCGGTGGTATTTCTTGCAGTACTTGTACTTATAACAGTCAGTTTGCTGGTGTGGGTAAACAGCTTTACCGGTCCTGTTGTGGAAGCCAACAGGCAGGCAAGGATAATCAGTATCCTGGAAGAGATCTTTCCAGAAATAACTGAATATGAATTTGAAAATGAAATATTTATTATTTACAGCAATGATGTGGTCAAGGGATATGCCATTCTGGCCGAGAGTAATGGGTACAGCGGTAAAATAAACCTGCTGGTCGGGATCAATACAGACAGGAGCATTAAAGATGTTTCAATAATATCCCATACAGAGACTCCGGGACTGGGGAACAGGATAACTGAAAAATCATTTACGGACCAGTTTAAGGGATTAACCACGGAGGAGGTTGCCCTCACCAAAGATGGTGGTAGAATTGATGCCATAACTGGAGCCACCATCAGCTCCGAAGCCGTTGTAGAGGCTATCCAGGAAAGTATGACCGATTCAATAAGTAACTTAAAATAAAAGAAAATGGAAAATTCCAGTGAAAAAACTGAATTTGAAGTAAGGGAAAGCAAGGGTTCTAAATTCTGGAAGGAATTTGCCAAAGGGATAATCATATCCAATCCGGTATTTGTCCTGGCTCTTGGTTTATGCCCCGTACTTGCAGTGACTAACTCTATCGACAATGCCCTGGGAATGGGGGCCGGAGTAATATTTGTGCTGTTATGTTCAAATATATTGATCTCTGTTATAAGGAAGGTCATTCCTGCGATGGTGAGGATACCGGTTTATATTATTATCATTGCTACATTCGTGACCATTTTAAGCCTCGTTTTTGAGGCATACCTGCCCCCGCTTCACCAGTCGCTGGGGATCTACCTCTCCCTTGTAGTTGTAAATTGTATTATCATGGGCCGGGCAGAAGTCTTTGCTTCAAGAAATTCTGTTTTACTTTCTATTGCTGATGCTTTTGGGATAGGAGCCGGATTTACCCTGGCCCTGGTACTTATTGCACTGTTCAGGGAAGTGCTTGGGACAGGAAGCCTCAAGATATTCGGAAACCAGCTTTTTGAGATCCCGGTACTTTCCCAACAGCCGATGATGTTTTTTATTTCACCCCCGGGCGCTTTTCTGGTGATAGGCCTTCTGCTTGCCCTGTTCAGGTGGATAGGAGTGGTAAAAGATGAATAATCTTGTAACGATCTTTATAGTAACTGCAATAGTAAACAATATAGTCCTTTCCAGGTTTCTGGGGCTCTGTCCTTTTTTTGGAGTTTCCAAGAAGATATCCAATGCATTCAGTATGGGTCTTGCAGTGACACTGGTGATGTTGATCGCTTCGGCATCGACCTCTGTGATCTATAATTATGTTCTTGTACCCTATAATGCTGAATTTATGAATATATTAATATATATTCTTGTCATCGCCTCCCTGGTACAGATCGTGGAGCTGGCGATCAGGAGGACCAATATAACACTATATAATACACTGGGTATTTACCTGCCATTGATCACGACCAATTGTGCTGTCCTGGGAATAACACTTATAAATTCTGCTGAAAACTATACGGTCCTGGAAAGTGTTGTCAGCGCTCTTGGTGCAGGTATAGGATTTACACTGGTGCTTATCATTATGTCCGGAATAAGGGAAAAGCTGGACCTGGCGGACAGCCCCAGGTCGATGAAGGGGCTGCCGATCGCTTTTATTACAGCAGCTCTCCTGGCACTGGCCTTTATGGGTTTTAATGGAATGATGTAGGTAAATGGAGGAAGTTTAAATATTATGCTACCAATTATATTGATCTTAAGCGCAATAGGCATTATTTGCGGAATACTTATTTTTATTGCTTACAGAGTTCTCCCTGGGGAGCCGGAATCATTAAAAAAGTCTGAGGAAATTGCTGAAAACCTCCCCGGTATGAATTGTGGAGCATGTGGTTTTCCTGGCTGTTTTGCATATGCACAGGCCCTGGAAAAAGACAAAGACACCTTTTTTAGCAGCACCTGCGCAACAGTTTTACAGGAGCCTAAATTGCTTAAGGGACTGGAGAAGCAGCTGGATATCGAGATCGATCCATCGGCAATCGATAAAAAAGCAGTAGTGATGTGTTATGGGAATTCTGACAATATCGGGCAATATTCAGGTATAGGGTCCTGCAGGTCAGCATCCAGGCTGCTTGGGGGCTTTAAAATATGTCCGTACGGGTGCCTTGGATGCGGAGACTGCATGAATGTCTGCCCGAGTGATGCCATCCATATTGATGAAAAAATGAAAGTGGTAGTGATCGATCCTGAAGAGTGTATCGGGTGTGGATTATGCCTGAAGGAATGCCCCAGGAATATCATCAAGCTGGTCCCCTCTGATGCAAATATAGTATATCTATGTAATTACAGGTCCCTGAAAAATATTCCCGGCAGGGAGAAATGTGACCGGGGGTGCATCCGGTGCAGGAAGTGCTACAAAGCCTGTGAAGAGGATGCAATAATCTGGAACGAAGAAAAGGGGATACCGGAATTTGATTTTACCAAATGTACTCTCTGTGGCAAATGTATTGAGGTCTGTCCCCATGACCGCCTGGTGGAGCTTTCAAATATTGTACTCAAGGAAAAAGCAGGTATTTTAGGGCAAAAAAATATTAGAAAGAGATCTGCTGAAAAACCAGGGCACTGCCACGATGTGAGGATATCCTGACTATATATCCATCTATCATTTTAAAGGTTTAAATTAAAAATTCTTTTTGGCCGGGCATTTTAAATGTATAATAGGCTGTGATATGAAAATAATCCATACTTCAGATTTACACTTAAATTCAAGAAATCCTGAAAGGATAAAAGCTCTTGAGGCTATTATCTCACTGGGCAAAAGCGAAGATGTCGACCTGGTCCTTGTAGCCGGAGATCTTTTTGACAGTAATCAGGAAGCAGATAAATTGAGGCCCGCTTTGAGGGACCTGCTGTCATCACTTCCATTTAAGATCCTGGCCATACCGGGAAACCATGACCTGAAAGCATATACCTCGGACCTTAATTTTGGAAATGACATTAAGATTTTACTGGGGAGGCCATTTGAGGCTTATGAGACAGAGGAGATCAAAATAGCAGCTGTTCCTTATGCTAATCAAAATTTTAATGATCTTGTCCGTCCCCTTTCAGATTCTATCGATCCTGCCAGGATCAATATCCTGCTGATCCATTGCTCCCTGGACATGCCCTATTTAAAAGAAGATGAATTTGGGGATGAGGAAAGACAGCTGTATCTGCCGGTAAGGTCCAGGGTCCTTGCCGATACCGGCTTTGATTTTGTGCTTGCCGGGCATTTCCACTCCAGGTCGACAGAAAGCAAGATCTCTGATAAAACAACTTTTGCCTATTCCGGCAGCCCTGTGTCGGTCACCAGGAAGGAAGCAGGCAGGCGGAGGGTTTTTTTACTGGATACCAGCCTGCCAAAAGATGAAATGCTTTATTTTAAGACCCTGGACACATTTTATTTTGATGATATAAGGCTGACATTTTATCCGGGAAAGGAAGAGGAGGCCTTAGGAGTATTTGAGGGAAGGCTCAAGGAATATGATCTCAGCCGGGTAAATCTAAATATTTTAATCGATGGTTTTATTTCCACTGAAGAAAATGCCTTAAAGGGCAAGCTTGAAAAGATCATGGCAGGATATAAAAAATATGCAGATAATATCAATATAGCAGAGAAGTACAGGGATATCAGGGAAGTGCTCAGGGATCCTCTATATATAATATTTAAGGCCAAGCTTGAAAGGGAGGACCTTCTGCCCGAACTCAAGCAAAAGATCGATGAAGTGGCTATCCTGCAGTTTTCACAGCTTAAGTTTGCAAAGTGATTCTTTTAAAAAATGAAGATCAAGAAGATATACATAGAAAGGTACGGGCCCATCAGTAATCTTACTCTTGGCATAGGAGACGGGCTCCAGGTCATCTGGGGCAGGAATGAAGCAGGCAAGACCCTGGCCATCGAGGCTGTAATAAAAATCTTGCTTCAGGGTAAAGTCAGGGATTTTGATGATATCAACCGGGTGGAAGAAGAGCCAGAGGGGTATATTATAATGGAGGATGACAGTAAAAATGATATAAAAATAACCAGGAAAAAGGGCCTTGGCGAATACATGGACCTCAGGGGGATGGACCTCCGAAATGTTTTTATAATCAGGGATAGCGACCTGACCTTAAAGGACCACTGCGGTTACTTCAAGGATATTACTGACAAACTGACAGGACTGCAGCTGGACAGGCTGAGTAAGATCCTGTCCCAGTTCAAGGAGTACGGGAGGCTCACGGGGCCCAGAAGTGATGCAGCATTATCAGACAATAAGGAGTTTGGAAAAGTTTTAAACTCTAAAAAGAGCGCTGTTTCATATATAAAAGATGCCGGTGATTATTTTGAAGAAGCCAGGGCCAATAAATCAGATCACTGGGAACTTGACCTCATCAGGTTAAAGCAAGGCCTGGTACAGGCAAAGGAAGGCATAAGGGTCCAGGAAGCTGCATCAAACAGGGATAATTATTTAAAACTGCATGAGACTTTTGGCAGCCTTAAAGAAAGCTGGGGCGCATATATAAAAGTAAGGGATTTTTCACAGGATCAGTACAATAAGCTCTTGAACCTTAAAGCAGGGATAGAGTTAAAAAATAAGGAAAAAAATAGTCTGGGCTCCAGGCTGGACAGGATATTAGCAGACCGCGAGGAACAGGAGGGAAGGCTCACTGAAGTCTTATCCGGACTTGGTCCCCTGGAAGCCAGGAGAAGCGGGATCGGCAGATTAAAAGAAGAAATTGAAATATATAATAGGAGAAGAAGCGAAGAAGTGAATGAGGCAAATGAAAATATATATAAGATTATCATGTTTGTTTTTTTATTTTTTATTCCTGCGGGTTTTGCCCTGGCCT
>SDBT01019425.1_pt1 | contig 10650 bp, 6 predicted proteins | sample 2277101 | NCBI WGS metagenome assembly SDBT01 (sample SAMN10404973, study PRJNA504765) | marine sediment metagenome | isolation source: marine sediment core GS10_PC15, 103 cmbsf | place: Arctic Ocean: Southern Knipovich Ridge | collected 2010
AGGCCGATGGCCCTTCCAGAATGCCGCTCTGGCCCCGGTCCAACGCCAGTTTGGCGCAACGAATCATATCAATGGCCACGCCCGCCGAATTGGGCGAATCCTCCACCGACAGGCGCAACTCGAGGTTCATAGGCACATCACCAAACAGTTTGCCCTCCATGCGCAGGAAACAGACCTTGTTATCATTCTGCCAGGGCACGTAGTCGCTCGGACCGATATGAATGTTGTCGTTATCCATACGATGGGCGGCCACGGCCTGTACCGCTTCGGTCTTGGACTCCTTCTTGGAGGCCAGGCGTGAACGGTTGAGCATGTTGAGAAAATCGGTGTTGCCGCCGGTGTTGAGTTGGTAGGTGCGCTCCAGCTTGACACCCCGCTTGGCGAACAGATCGGTCAATATGCGATGAGTAATGGTGGCGCCCAACTGGGCCTTGATGTCGTCACCGATAATAGGCAAACCGGCCTCTTCAAAATACTTCGCCCAACTTCCATCAGGATCACTGGCGATAAAAACCGGAATGTTGTTGACGAAGGCCAGACCGGCCTTCAATGCACAACCGGCGTATAAGCGGGTCGCCTCCTCTGAGCCGACCGGCAGGTAATTCATGAGGATTTCCGCGCCGGATTCCCTGAACACCTTAACTATATCTGCTTCGCTGGGTTCCGGCTCATCGGCGAGGATAAAGGTGCGCTTTTCATCGTAGTCCTTCATGTGGTCGGAGAACCCGTCCAGAATCTTGCCCATCCGTACGGTGACGCCGGACTCAGGGAATTCGGAACAGAACACCGTCGTGCAGTTGGGCGCGGAAAAAATGGCCTCGTGCACATCGACGCCGACTTTACGTTTGTCGATATCGAAGGCCGCGACGACCTCTATGTCACCGGGCTGGTATCCGCCAATCTCCCAATGCATCAGGCCGATGGTATCTTGCGGGTTTTTACCCTGGTAATAATGAATGCCCTGTATCAGGGAACTGGCGCAATTCCCAACGCCGACGATAGCTATCTTGATCTTAGCCATTTCTTTCGAGCCTCCTGGTATTTTCGTTCAACGAATGTCATTCTCGAGAATGATCCCGTTGTTCTGTTTGATGTCGTTCTGCACAAGATCGATCATCCTCTGCTGGTTTGATCGGCTATCCAGTAGACTTACGTGCCGGCGAAAGTCTGACATTGCACATGGATTTGCAGGTGTCGCAGATCACATAGATGATGTGCATAAAAAATGTCGCGGGAGACAGAATGTTGGGAGCAACTGTGCGAGAGCGATCCCGATGGTGTTTCTGATCCACTGCTAATATTATACTATATTATGTTACCGATGGACAGGGCACCTTATCTCCGATTACGCTCTCTTCAGATATCCTTACCTGTCGTTTGCCAATACCTCATCCGGCCTAGTAAACACTACGTTTGTGGCAATTGAGTAGAACCTGCTAGCGACCATAAGGTACCGCAGGATTTGGCACACATCTGGCACACAAACAAAAAGGGAGTCAATAGTAAGAGGTGCCACAATCAGTGTAACTGGTAGCAGTCTTTGAAGTTAGCCTGGTGGGCGATACCGGATTCGAACCAGTGACTTCCTGCGTGTAAGGGAACAAACATGGTTTGGCACATATCTGGCACACGGAAGAATGTTGAAATCTACTTGAATAGCCTTCGCAGTAATTCCTCACGAGGAATATGGAAATGATCTGCTACATCACCCAAAATACCTGCAAGTGTTCCGATTCTCAGTGACTTATGCACCGGTATAGTAAGGTGATGCTCCCCCTCCTCAATTGTTGTTAGTCGCGCATGGCTGCCTTTCTGCCGAGTAACTTCATAACCCAATTTTTTAAGAGCGGTTATGAGGTCCTGAGCAGAAAGATCCCGAGGTATTCTCATACCGTAAGTATTTCTTCACGAACGAAATGGATCCTGACCACTTTTGGAGAACTATCATCTTCAAAATGACATTTAACTGCCTCACGGATCTCCTCACGCAGATCTTCAAGCGAATCTGCCTCTGCGAAGATAGATTTCCCAAGGGCTCGAGCAGTGTAACCACCTTCAGGAGCTTCATTAACGATGAATATCAGTTCATCCATGATCATCATTCCTTTGTAGGAATCTCTGATTGTGTGACTCCATTGTAAGGAAGAATAGCGATTCGAGCGAATCTATAGTGAGTTGGTACTGGTGGGCGATACCGGATTCGAACCAGTGACTTCCTGCGTGTAAGGCAGGCGCGGGCCACTATGACCCAGGCAGTCCCCACCGGTCAGTACCGGACAAAACGGCTTCAGCAAAGACTCTGTGACGAGTAAGCGATCGGTCCCAACCGGTCCTGACCGGCCCCTACCGGAACATGGTTTGGCACATATCTGGCACACGGGAAGAGGTAGCCGAGCTGGCGTCTGGAGCCCCGGTACGAACGCGACCTGGCAGAGAAAAATGTGTTCATTCTTCTAACATCTCACATGATCAACTCGATGCGCCCATCCCTATCCACATCCGCGAAAGCCGGTGCGGAAAACGGGGGTAGCGGCACCTGATCAGATGTATCCGAACACCAGTGGAAAGGCGATCACAACGATCGCCGCCCACACGGCATAGACCGGCAGGTAATCCGTTTGCCAACGTTCGAGGAGCGAGAACGAGCCTCGCCCGCGCAGGAACCTCACGTAGAACACGGCGGACCACGCCAGATTGACCAGAAGAATCAAGTTCACACCCAGAGCGGCCACGCGGTTCGGGCTGAAGCCGAACTCGGTGATGCGTGCGGCGATGGCCCACAGCGCCACCGCGTCGGCCAATAGCGCACTGACCACCAGCACGACCTGCACCACATCGAAGGCACCGGGTGGGGACCGGGGGTCCCGGGCGGAGACGGAATAGAGCAGAAGGCCAAGGACCACTACCAGGAGCAGGTCGAAGGCGATGAGCAAGTCTCGCTCGATGTCAACTCCCGGTCCGGTCCACAGCAGGGTCCCAAGAAAAGTGACCAGCAGAGCGGCGAAGAGGGGTGTGAAGAGGCGCGTCAACACGGGCGCCATGTTCTCGATCACGCTTTGCTTGGCCTCCACCAGCCAGGAGGCGATCACGACGGCCCCGGCCGCTCCGCACAGCAGCACCCACGACCCGAGGATGGGCTCGAGGTCGATTCCAATGGCCTGGAAGATCATCCCCATGAACCCCGTGAAGACGCCCCCGCCGAGGGCGATCAGGACGTAGTAGATGAACAGCTCGCCCGAGAATCGAATGAAGTCCATGCGGCCGCCCACCTGGCCCCACCGGTCGCCCGCGTACGCGATGCCCACGACCAGCCAGAGCGCGATCGGCAGGTGCAGCGCCGTAAGCGCCTCGGTGTAGCCGCCCGGGGCGAATGGATAGACGTTGGCGAATACGCCCGCCGCGACGAACGCCACGGCCAGCCAGCGGAGCGTGCTGGTGTCGAGCCGGCGTTTCCAGACCATGTAGCCGGTCAGGAGGGGCAGCACGAAGATACTCAGATTGCGGGCGTAGAAGCCGGCATCCTGGTCCAACTGGATTCCGAAGGCCGCCGGCACCTTGATGACCACAGCCGCCGCCACCGCAAGACAGAAGGCGACGATGGCATCCGTTCGGGCCCGCGCTCGTGGCTCCTCGGAATCGGAGGGGCCAACGACAAGTTGCTTCCAGAGGCGGTCAGAGTGCTCGTGTGCGAACTCCCGTGAGATGGCGTCGAGGTCACCCATGCGCTTCACTGCCACCAGGAACGCTTCATCGGTGGCGAGCCCCGCGTCGACCAGGACCGCTACCTGCTCACGCAGATGGTCTTCCAGCTCCGCTACGTCGACGGAGTGGATCGCCTGCCGACGGCGGACGTAGCTTCGCCATCGGTCGATCTGCTCCTCGAGCGATACCGCGTCACCCGTAACCGGCATCGCTCAGGCTCCCTGTGGAAGTGGCGCGGCTGACGCCGTGTGGCTGGCCGAGACGCGAAGGCAGAGCACCTGCCAGATACCCCGTAGCGTTGCGTCCACTGCTTGCCACTGCCCGCGTTCCTCAGCGAGCTGAGCCCGGCCCCGGGGTGTGATCCGGTAGTACTTGCGACGGCGGCCACTCTCCGCAACTTCCCATCGAGCCTCGACATGGCCAAGCCGCTCGAGCCGATGCAGAACGGGGTAGAGCATCCCGTCCGTCCACTCCATGCGCCCTCCGGACAACTCCCGAACTCGCTTGAGGATGGCGTAGCCGTAGCTGTCCTCTTCGGCCAGGATCGCCAGGACGATCGGGGTCGAGGAAGCGGCTATCAAGTCCTTGTTGATCTCCATGATTTCACCCGTCGTTCGGCGCTAATGGACTCGAATCCGAGTGTACATAGAAGCATTATACATGGCAGTGTTAGGTATGTCAAGGACCGCGGGACATTCCCCGTGTCACTTACCGTGAATGGCTGCGGTCGGCGACGCCGGCGCGGACCGGTATCTGAACAACCATGTTGGATTCATACTTTGGCACATATCTGGCACACAAAGAAATTGGAAGTCTACAATCAGGAGTGCTGAAACCAGCGTATTTCGTTGCGGATCATCGAGTTAACTGGTGGGCGATACCGGATTCGAACCAGTGACTTCCTGCGTGTAAGGCAGGCCCGGGCCAATATGCCCCAACCGGTCCCAACCGGTCAGTACCGGACAAAACGGCTTCAGTAAAGGCTCTGTGACGAGTAAGCGATCGGTCCCAACCGGTCCTGACCGGCCCCCACCGGAACATGATTTGGCACATATCTGGCACACGGAACCATCCTGATTATCGCATCATACGCCCCGATAGATGCAATCGGGGGTTTCTGCCAGGTTACAGACTCTTCTCGCCAAGTCGCATGAATATTGCCGGTACTACAATCATATTCAGAGCCGTGGATGTGAAGAGTCCACCGAGAATCACGATTGCCATAGGACTCTGTATTTCCTTGCCGGCTTCTCCACCACCAAGAGCCAGAGGAATCAGTGCCAGAGCCGCTGTTAACGCCGTCATCAGGATCGGGCTCAGCCTCTCGAGCGAACCGTGGAAGATTGCATCCTGAAGTGGCATACCTTCTGCTATCAAGGCCTGGTAGCGGCTCACCAGCAGGATCCCGTTGCGGATGGCGATCCCGAAGAGTGTGATGAATCCGACCAGGGAAGCCACATTCAGGACACCTCCTGCCATCACGACAGCAATGACACCACCGATGAGGGCGAGCGGTACATTGACCATCAGCAATGCCGCTGTGCGAATATTTCCGAACTGCTTGAACAGAATAATAAAGATAAAGAAGAAGGAGAGTAGTGACAGCAGAGTGATGGTTCGGATGGCAGATAGCCCGCTCTCAAACTGCCCCCCGTACTCGATGAAGTAGCCATCGGGCAATTCCAGCTCACCGGTCAGACGATTACGGATATCATCGACAGTGCTCCCTACATCCCTGCCTGACACGTTCGCCTGCACCACGATCTTTCGCTGAACATTCTCGCGGCTGATGATATTGGGACCACGTTCGAGTCTCACGTCGGCCATCAGGCCCAGGGGAACCTTCCCTCCAAGCGGAGTATCAAAGAGTGCTTCTTCAATCTGTGTGATTTCAGTCCGATACTCGGGTGCAAATCTGACAGTCAGGTCAAAGGCACGCTGTTGTTCAAGAACCTGTGAGACCACTTCACCGTTGAAGGCGACGTCGATCCCTTCAGCGAGCTGTCCAGGAGTGATACCATATTTCGCCATAGCTGGACGGTCAGGATGGATGAGTAGCTGTGGAACATCAGCCTGCTGTTCGACAGAGAGGTCCACAAGCCCGGGGATGTCCTGGATCAGAGCATGGATTCTGTCTGCGTGACGGCGTAACTCATACAGATCCGGACCGAAGAGCTTGATAGCGATCGCCGCCCGGGTTCCAGAGAGCATATGATCAATACGATGCCCGATCGGCTGGCCGAAAATGACCGTTGTGCCCGGTACCAGGGCCAGGCTCTGACGGAGTTCCTGCATAATCTCATCCAATGGGGCCTGGGAGAGATCGAGCTGCACATCAATTTCAGCTCCATTTACATTCTGCGCGTGTTCGTCAAGTTCAGCTCGTCCTGTCCGTCGAGCAGTGGAAAAGACGGCGGGATGCGCGAGCAGCTTCTCTTCAATCAGTGTTCCAATCAGATCTGATTCCTCGATGTTGGTGCCTGGTACAGTGATCACAGAAAGTGTCAGTGTTCCTTCCTGGAATTCAGGCAGAAAGCCTCTCCCCAGGAGCGGGAATATTGCGATGGCGATGATTACCGTTATTCCTGACACCAGGAGCACTATGTTCGCCCGTCTGCTGACGACCTTGAGAATCCGCGAATACCGTGCCTTCAGCCATTCCACCAACCAGCTCTCTTTCTCCCTGGCAAGAAGCGACGCACCTGTAAGAAGGAAGGAACAAAGAGCAGGCGTTGCGGTGACAGCCACCGCCAGAGAGGCCATGATGCTGACGATGTAGGCGAATCCCAGAGGGAGGAGCATTCTGCCTTCTACACCAGAGAGGAAGAAAAGTGGAACGAACACAACGGTGATGATAAGTGTGGCTCCTACGATCGGCCCCCTGATCTCTCTGGTGGCATCATTCACCACCTCGATCACAGGCCTGCGCGTGTCAGTCGGAGCCATCTGGTTCTCTCTGAGCCGACGGTACACATTTTCCACACCGATAATGGCATCATCGACCAGGGCACCAATTGCGATCGCCATGCCCCCCAGCGTCATGGTGTTGATTGTCACACCGGCTATTCTCATGCCGATCAGTGCTATGGCGAGTGACAGGGGTATCGAAAGTACGGAGATGGCTGTTGTCCGGAGATTCCAGAGGAAGAAGAACAGGATGATGATAACAAGTAAAGCGCCATCCTGCAGGGCCTTGATAACGTTCTGGATCGCCAGGTTGATAAAGTCGGCCTGGCGGAATATCGCCCGGTTAATCTCGGTTCCTGGAGGGAGGGTTCTCTGGATTCGATCCAGCTCCTCGTCGATCCTTTCGGTCAATTCGAGTGTGTTGGCGTTCGGCTGTTTCTGGAGCGTGAGGATTACGCCCGGACTGGCGTTCACAGAACCGGTCCCGAAGCGGGGTCGCGGTCCGATCTGTACTTTGGCTACATCCGCAATGGTCACGGGAACACCATCATGAACGGTGATCACTGTCTGACCGATATCCTCGGGGGAGTAGACCCTGCCAAGCCCTCTAATGAGGACCTCTTCCCCTGACTTGTGGAAGACGCCACCGGCTGCAACAGCATTTGACTCAGCGGCGGCATGCAGCACATCGAGCAGGCTTACACCATGAGCCAGCAGGCGCTCGGGATCGACCTGAACCTGGTATTCCTTTACCTCTCCGCCGATGGGTATTACCTGCGCAATCCCATCGATGGCCAGGAGTTGTTTGCGAATGGTCCAATCAGCGATTGCCCTGATATCCATGAGCGATTGACTGGTGCTCGTGATGCCGACCAGGAATATTTCTCCCATGATCGACGTGATTGGGGCGAGTACGGGAGGGCCTGTCCCTTCAGGGAGTTGTCCGGAGATAAGCTGGAGCTTTTCACTCACGATCTGACGAGCCCTGAAGATGTCCTCTCCCCAGTCGAATTCCACCCAGACAATTGAGATCCCCTGGGCTGTAGAGGAGCGGACTCTCCTTACACCCGCTGCACCGTTTACGGCGGTTTCGATCGGGAAGGTCACAAGGACCTCGATCTCCTCAGCGGCCATGCCATGTGCTTCTGTTATTACGGTGACTGTCGGCGCGGTCAGATCAGGGAACACATCTACCGGCAGGGTCATTGCTGTATACCCACCGGTGATCAGGATCAGCAGAACGACTGAAAGGACGATCAGCCGGTTCTGTAGCGACCAGGCAATAATACGATCGATCATTTCAGCATTCCTTTAGTGGACGTGACCATGTGAAGCGAGTTCGCTCGTACTCAGAGATGCCAGGCGTACCTGGTATGAACCCAGGATCACTACGTGATCACCAGGGGCCAGTCCTGCTGTTACCAGTGTCCAGGTGCCATCGGTGGCCCCCAGAGTCAGCACGCGACGCTCGAAACCTTCGCCGCTTGTCTGCACATACGTGACCGGGATCCCATCCTCGTTCTGAATCCCTTGATTGGGGATTGCCGTACCGGAGATCGGTCTGCCGAGAATGAGGCGGACATCGGCAAGCATCCCGATTTTGATAGTGCCTTCCCTGTTGGGGACTTCGATCAGAACCGGGATCGAACGACTGGCAGGATCGATTATGCTCCCCGTCGAGATGATCCTGTCGGCGAAGTAACTGATGGAGCCGCCTTCAACCGTGAAGGAGGCACCGGATATGTCTGCCAAAGCTTCGGTGTAGAGAGCTGGTACTCGCACCTTGAGCCAGACTGTCCGGGGATCAACAATGGTGAAGAGTCTCTCGCCAGCCTCGACAACTGATCCCAAAACGAGACTGTTATCACTCACCAGCCCGTCAATGGGAGCCTCCAGATGGAACAGATGATCTCCCCCTGACTCTCCTCCGATGCTCTGGAATGCACTCCGGGCAACCTCAAGATCTCTCAAGGCGTCATCCAGCCTCTTCCTCGGGATTGCCTCCATCTCCATAAGTCGCTGGAGACGATCTACTTCCAGTTCAAGGCGGTTCACTTCAGCTCGCCGGGAAGCATAGGAGTTTCCTGGTTCGGAGGGAGCCAGGATCGCCAGAACCTCTCCCACCTGCACCCAGGAACCGGGAGAAGGAATGCTTCTATTGAATTCAGGGAGTACCAGGCCGGAGACCGGTGTGGCGATCTCTGCCAGCCGCCCCGGCACTGACATGATCTGTCCTGAGACGGTAATCGAGCCCTGCACTTCGCGAACAGCCGCTTCTGCTGTTGCGAACGGAATAACCCACTGCTGCTCCTTCAGGAAGGAGATTTCGCTTCCGGTGTCCTCCTCGACAGGCGGCAGATCGGCAACTGAAGCAAAGACCTGTATTGCCGCGACCTCCAGGGTGTCAGTGACCGTTGGAGTATTGAGGATCAGGGTGAGGCTGTAGGTACCGGGTACCGGTAACAGCGATTGCGGGGAGAATATGCCGTCTCTCGAAGTAGCTCCCACAGTGATCGTCTGTTCAGCACCAGAAGGATCCCGGAATCGCATCAGCAATGATCCCTCTGTCACAGGTTTAAAGGAATCCATATAGGTTACATGCATGGCCCAGGCATCACTCGTCTCACCGGCAACCAGAGGAGGGTGTTCGAAGAACCACTCAATATGTTCAGTCCATGCCGTTATTGCGGCTCCACCGCCCAATTCAGGCAGCGCATCGTCGATGATATCTCTGGAGGCACATCCTGAGGACACGATCGCTGAGACTGCGACTACTCCCCATATCAGCATCCCTGTATTGGCTTTGTGATTCATGATCCCTCACCCCCTGTCTCTGAAGTGGCCATTGGCAGAACACCCATGGCTCGCTGCAATTCGAAGTACGCTGTCCAACAGGCAGCCCGGAGATCGACCACCATGATTCGGGCATCCCGATAGGCCGAAGCCGCATCGATCAACTCCAGCAGACTGATCTCACCCAACTCATAACTGAGACGAGCAGATTCCAGAAGCTTTGAAAGGTCCTCACTGATGCTTTTCTGGAACTCAGTTAACCGGTTACTGCGACTGAGCAGCGTCTCGTGGGTGTTGCGAATATCTGTTTCAATTTCTCTTAGCGACTGTGCCCGTCTTATCCCGGCATCTGTTACCTGCGCATGCCTTGCTTCAATCTCACCTCTACGCCTGTCGAAGAGAGTCAACGGTAATGAGAGACCGGTGAAGACTCCGCTGAATCCGTCGCTCTGGTTTTTGTAGCCAAGGGAGACGGTAAAGTCCGGCAACCGCTCCTTCTGGCTGAGCTGAAGACGAGCCTCTGAAGCTTTCAGTTCTGAAGCCAATGATGCCACCTCAGGTCGTCTTTCTCTTCCCCATGCCAGAGCCTCGCTCAGACTCAACACCGATGGTATCTCTTCCGGCATTCCCGCAGTCCCGATCCTGGTCTGACCGTCTAAAGGTTCAATGAGATGTGCAAGGTTTCGTTGGAACCTGGACACCTCGAGGCTTCGTTCGGCCAGGAGTTCCTCGTAGCGAACACGTTCCAGTTTGAGCCTGCGCCGGTCGAATCCGGACAGGTCACCCTCCCTGACTCTTGCAGAGCCACTCCGTTCAGCCTGACGAATGATTACCGTCACCTCCTCCAGTACCCGCACGTATTCCTCAGCTGCTACAGCGGCCACATAGGTTTTGGCTACCTCGAGAGCCAGACGGTGATGCTCGATGCGGAAGATCGATCTCGCCACTTCGGCCTCAAGACTCCGGGCCTGGATGCGAGCTGTTCGCGTTCCGGGCCACTTCAGCTGCTGGCTAAAGTTGAGATACGTTTCAGAGAGGTCTGCCATGCCCAGATTGAGCCGTTCGTGCGTTGCCTCCAGGCTTGGATTGGACAACACAGAGGCCTGGCGGATGAATGCCTCTAAACTGAAGTTCCACGACATTTTCCGGTCCATTTTACCGATAACACTCTGAATTTCAACCATTTGGGTCTCCAAAACTCTAGTATTGTACTGCATAATGTAGTCACTAATATATCTTGACGATGTC
>SDBT01019426.1_pt1 | contig 10650 bp, 7 predicted proteins | sample 2277101 | NCBI WGS metagenome assembly SDBT01 (sample SAMN10404973, study PRJNA504765) | marine sediment metagenome | isolation source: marine sediment core GS10_PC15, 103 cmbsf | place: Arctic Ocean: Southern Knipovich Ridge | collected 2010
ATATTTAAGAATGATAATATTTTTACGTTTTCCGAACGATATAGAAATTTGTTACCAACCAAAATCAGATGCCATTATTAAGGATATATATAGATTTATTAGAGATAATAAAAATATTTCAATTGACGATTTTTTTTTAATATCACAATGTAAAAAAATTACATATGATATGCAAGATAAAATCAGTGATTGTTTTTCTAAGAATACTATTATTATGGTTAATTATAGATTATGTGCTGGACCAGTCAAATCTAATACAGAAGAATTAAATATTTCTATTGATCTTCCTGATCGAAAAGATCAAATAACTTTGAATATGAATCCTGATAATACTATTGAACACACTGTACATTATATTATCGAATATTTAGATAAAAAACAATATCTAAATATATTTGAAGATGATGTAGAATTGGTACATAACAATAATATCCTACATCCGCAAAGTCAGTTAGCTAAATATGCTACAATTTCGCGAACATACATACATTACATTAAACATCAAGAATTTCGGAATGGTTGTCTAAAATTAATTGTGAACAATAATAATTATTATGGATATGAAGTTATTGGAAAAAAAATAGAACCTGTTCCAAAATTAATTCTTAGAATAAAAACACAAGAATTACCCACATATGATGAGAAATGTTCAATTTGTTTAACAGATATGATGTACAACAATACAGTAACATTACCATATTGTAGACATAGATTTTGTAAAATCTGTTTAGATAAATACATTAAAGAAGGTAATATAATTTGTCCAATTTGTAGACAAGACATTTAATATAATATTTTTATAAATAAATTACAATTTATTAAATTTTTGTAAAACATAGAGACAAACCATTTGAATAAATGGTATATCTTCATTTGGTTCTTGTAATTCGTTTATGTAAATAAGATCTGCATATTTTTTAGTAGGTTTAACAAATTGTTCATATCCCCAGACAACTTGTTTCATATATTGATCTATAATACTTTGACCATTTCTGCTACGAACAGCAATATCTCTTGCATATCTTCTTGGCAAGCAAAATCGGAATAGATCAGCATCAATATATATTTTTAGATTGGCTAAATTGCGAATTCTCGCATCATATAAGGTAAAGATACCTTCTAATATTAGAATATCAACATTTTGTATTAAATATGTATCTGGAATACCTTGATGTATAGCATAATCATAATGAGGAAACCAAACATTTTTTCCATTTTTTAATTCAACCAATTTTTCAATTAAAAGTTCTATATCAATGGCATCTATATGATCCCAATTAGGTGTTTCATCTAAATTAAGACTTTTATAGAATTGGTCCATGGACACAATTTTTACATTTAGATTAAAATTAGTTAAAACTTGATAAATTAGATTGACAATGGTCGTTTTACCAGATCCGGACGGTCCATTGACAGCGATGAGATACATATTTATTTATAATTGAATATATTTGTGATGAAATATATTCAATTTTTTTATAATAAATTTACATTATTCCTTCTGAATAATTTTTTTAATTTCTTCTAATTTTGCAAAAAGATTTTGTAATACATCTAGTAATTTCTTACCAAAATTATCATCAAATTTTACAAACCAATCATCTTTTGTATCTTCACTATTGCCCAATCTATATTCCCCATTAATGTGGGTAATTTTACAATAAGTTGTTCCTAACATTATCATATCTTCAATTTTATTATTAATAAGTAGATTGAGTTGCTTGATAAAAAAATTAATAAATAGAATATCTAGATCCAAATCTATTTTTTTAATATTCATCTTTAAACAATAATGAAAATTAGGATATTCTATTTTAATTGTATGTTGATGAAAAATATCATCAACATCTTTCTGAAATGTGCCACTGACTGTGTAAGCACATGTTTCATCAGAGTAACCGAAAAAAGACCAAAAAGACATATTTTTAATGTATATCAACATTTAGGACATTTTGTCCTTCAATTTTTTTTAGTTTATAAATTATTGAGGTCCAGTTATCATCCGTGGAGCGATACCCATGGACATCAATTCTTGCCATAATAATTTTGTAGCATATGGCACAAATACCTTGGAGAAATTTGTAGTATTCTTACAATAGGTACATTTAAATATATTTTTTACTGGATTTGCTATTGCTATCATGCCACAGTCTTTGCAGACATAAAACACAAATTTATCGGAGCTGTCAAACATTCGCTCCTTCAAAAAATGTGACGTACCATGAGCAATTAAGCAATCGACTTCCATCTCAAAAGTTGTCACCATAATATGGTATGGAAATATTTTTTCTGAAAATAATTAAATTCTCAGTAAGGAAAAATAAAAATCGAACCATATTATACACATTTTCGACTCACATCCCGAAGTTACAAGAGATAAATGAGGCTACAGTGTGTCTTGCTTAATACAAGAGTCTAGACTATCCATTAGACTGGGGAATATCTTGCCGTTCCTCATAATCCTTTTTTAGAGTGAAGGATTATGAGGAATAGCTGTTTTCTTCAGCCCACGATTTTCTAGTCGTTAAACCTTCTCCATAGATTATTATCTGTAGGAGCTTGGATTTGGATTGTGTTAGTCTCTGTGTTGTTACTATTCTGATGAGTTTTCCCCACCACCACTCTCAAGTTTCCTTAAAAGTTTAGTATCAGAGATTTTACTTTTTTTTAATTGAAATGCGTGTTTCATATTTTCTGATTGTGTTACCCATTCTAGATTATCCACATGATTATTAGATTTATTTGCATCAATATGATTAACAACATTTTTGTCATCTGGATTGGGGATAAAATATTTTGCCACAATAGTATGAATGTAACAATTTTTTTTCTTTTCACCTTTCTTACATAATGTTACATATGAATAACCCTTGGTATTAATGACAGGTTTTAAAAATCTTTTAGTTCGAATGCTATAAACTCTTGCATCAGGGAATATTTGATATCTATCAAAATCTTTAAGAGTCTTACATTCATCTTTTTCGTCATCATCTACGTAAGTTATATTATCTATTTCATTGGCATACTTCCATTTATAACTACCAGCAGTTTTATTTTTTTTTCTTAAAACCTTTATAATAGCATCAGGTGTTAAATTAATATGTTTTGCAGCATCTTGAATACTATCAAAGATTTTTAATTGATTACCATCTAAATCTAACTGAATAATAGGTTTTGGATGGTATCCAACTAAATTATTTTCATTAGCATGCCTAATATTTTCTTTTTGTGTAGTCCATTCCAAATTTGTATAATGATTATTTAATTTATTGCCATCAATATGATTAACAATATTTTTATTATCAGGGTTATCAACAAATAATTTTGCAACTAATCTACTAACTGCAATACTTTTTTTTTTATCATTTGCTATGAGTCTAATATTTAAATAACCATTATTCATTCCTGGTTTCAATGGACGACTATTTATTTCTCGAGAAATAATTCCGGTATTTGAGACACAATACTCATAATCAGAAAATTCTTCTAGTTCATTGATATGTTTACACTGCATGTTTAGTTTTATTCAAATATAAATATGACGCATTTCTTTATATACTTTCATTTATAAAAGTATAATTAAAAAAAGGAAAACGCTTTCCCAAAATTTAATCGTGTTGCCTGTTGTAACGCAGACTAGCAGCATCTTTTGTACTGCTTTGGGGCGAAATGGTTTTACACCCACTCTAAGACCCTGTAGTATATTAATCAATATTGATTAAACACATTTTCGACATACATTTCCTAAAGTTACAGTGAAAATAATATGGCTACGATGTGTCTCGTTTTCACGAGGACATAGACTATACCTTAAGCTGGGGAACATCTTGCTGTTCCCCATAACCCCTTCCCGCTAAAGAAAAGATTATGGGAAATAACTGCCTCCAACCCACAACCATCTAGTCGTTGCACCTTTCTCTTTGACATATTTGTCAATAAGAGTCTTGGCTCAGGATTATCTTTACTTTTATTTTCTAACCATATTTTCGAGTTTTCCCCGAAACCCTTATAATATTACTATTATAATTTGGTAATAAAAGATAATTAGACTTTCCCTGAATTTGATTGTGTTGCCCCCTGTAATAAGGACTATCGAGATTTTTACACTCGATTTCGGGCAATTACAACCCGATCGCGATCTGCCTTCAGCTGGTTGTTTAGTTAACAGCTGATATGGTCCAGAACTTCTGGAATTACCAGTCCAGACTGGAATTCCGTTTCTTCTGACATAAAATACCTCTGAAGGTACTTGTAAACAAAAGACTGGACCTTTAAAATCATAAACTTCTTCTTCTTGTATTTTTATTTTATGTCCATGGTTTATCACTGGTTCATTTTTATATTTAACCAAACTACATTTCCAAACATCATAATCAGTTGTAACTGTTTTACTTCGAATGATATTTTCAGTTCCAGCTTTAATATGTAAATGTTTATTACAAGACCATCCGGCATGTAAACATAAACGCATAAAATCATCTGCTAATTTTGTTGAACTAGTATAATAAACGTATAAATTTTTATTTTTTTTACTATAACATACATCACGTAATACCATACTTTCAATTAATAGTCTACATTGATGTTTACTTAATTTCCAAACCCAATCAGGTAAATATTTATTTGGTGCTCCAACACTTAATGGTTTCATGTATGCATATAATTGTTTATTACTAATGTTTAAACTTATTTTTTTTATATCTTCACAATATTTGTAACCCATTTTTTCAATGGCATCATAAATAACATCTTTAACTCTTTGTTTTATATGACATATATTGGTAACATAACTTGTACCAGTCTTGGAATGCACAACACATCCCTCTGCAACCCAAATCCCAAAAAATGTGATCCATGCATTCATATTCAATATTTTTTCAGGAAATTCTGTGCCTTTTTGATCAACATGTGTTGGTAAAATAAATTGATAATCTTTTGCGTTCCATTCTGCATTTCTTTTATATTTGGCATGTTTACCAACTAATTCTTCTGCTTTGATTAATATGTGTCGCTCCCATGTTTGTCTCCTTGACCTTCTTCTTGATGTTTGTTTCTTTATCATTTTTGATGCCCACATTCGATGATTAATTGTTACATTCAAATCTACTTGTTGCGTTTTAATACAATACATCTTACCTTCATAATCCGGATAATAAATTAATTCTGTTGGATGATCATATACTAATTCATCATCTTTTAAAGTTGCTATTTTATCATCGTATGTAATTTTATCAAAAAATTTCCATCCACTATCTGTTAAAACTTCATGGCTGAGATCTAAGCAATGCCATTTATCGGAAACAAGATGTTTCAATCGATAATAGAAAGTAGGACCTATAAATATTTTAGCATCCAATTGTTCTCCTGTTCTTCCCGCATACATTGTTTCAGTTCCATATCTTTCAAAACCTGTTTTCTGTAAAATGTCAGCCAATTGTTCAACATCAACTCCAGTAAAAGGAGTTGCATCTGCATCATATCCTTCTAAAGCGCATGTCTTACCTAAAATGCATTCAATTAATTGTGCAATTGTCATTCTTTTGGGAAATGCCAATGCATTAATAATCAAATCTGGAACTATTCCATCTTTAGTGTAAGGCATATCTTCTTGACGATATAATATACCGACAGTGCCCTTTTGCCTAAATCCATTATTATCTTTTGGAGATAATAACAATTATGTTCGTCATATATATGACTACAGCATAATTCTCATTTTACAATGATGGAGAGACTATACCTTAAACCTCTAATATAAAATTAGAGACCCATCACCATCTAGTCGTTGAACCTCACGGGTTTTCTTTAGTTCCCGTTTTGGATGCGGATTGTCACAATCTTTATGTTTTTACTATGGAGTTCGACTATTAATCGAGTTCCTCAGATAAATTTCTTTACCTGAGTAGTAATAAAGATTAAATGATGTTCCCGCAATTTGATGATGTCGCCATTCAAATAATTTTGAATGACTAGACGAACACTTTGAGTCGCCTTTTCATAGCCATTATATTAACCATGTCTAGATGCAAATTTCCATATACCTTATAATTTCTTATAAGGAGTAGACTATACCTTAAGTTAAATTTAACCGATAACCGTTGAAGTCGTTGAACGCACTCCATTGAAGAAGTTCGCTGCGGATTATATTTTAATTTTAACATTTTTACTATTCTCAGAGTTATTAACACGAGTATTATCAATTATTTCTAATTGATAAGTAGTAGTTAAACTTTTAATATTTCCCCGCAATTGAGTTATCTCGCCTAAGGATTATATTTCTTAGACTAGGTAGAAACTGTTTATCCTAATTTAATAGGCAGCTACCTCTTGACGACAAATATGTCTATCGCCTTGTTCTGGAATTCTATCTGATCTAATTCTAACTTTAGCTTCTTTATAACCATCATTCTTAAAAGTATATACCCAATCTACTACACCATCTGCATTTTCCTTTAAACTGACACTTGAATCTTTAAATTTAGGTTCATTTGGTCCTGTTTGTTTTAAAGGTAATACTTTACCAATAATTACATCATTAGATTCTATCTTTGATCCTATTTTGATGAAACCATTATCATCTAATTTTTCATATGATCCTTGCTTCATTCCTCGTGTTTTTACAGTACCATTTGGATTATATTTCTCAGGTTTACAAAATTTTTCTTCCTCTAATGTGGACTGATTTTTCTTCTCCTGATCTTTATAAGTTCGATATGAACTTGCCCCAAATAATCCTCGCGATACTGAATCTGCATTCATTATGATACTATCTTCTTGGTTAAGGATTTTATCATATAATTCCCGTTAAAATGTTGAGATGGGAAAATATTTTGGATTTCAACCTATTTAATAAAAATTTGGCTAAATGAGGGTTACATCCAAACACTATTTCTAGTGGAACTAGACTATACATTAGATCCGAGAGATATATCTCTCTGATGGACCCACTACCTTCTAGTCGTTGAGCCTTTCTCTTTAAAAGAGACTTGGTTGCGGATTGTCCAAAATTAGATGTTATTACTGTATCATCTAGTTTTACCAGATGTCAGTTTATTATCACTAATAAACATAAGTAATCTAATTTTAAGTTTTATTTCGTATAAATTCTTTAATATCATATTCTATTAATGAACATTCACAATTAAATTCATATTCATCAATAAACTTATCAACTTTAATTCTATGTTCTAAATATTCTTCCTCTTTTAAATGGTTTACTCTCTTTTGATTAGCTAATTTATGTAATGGTCTAATATTAGACCAATTAAAACATTCTAATATTTTGTTTTCATCAGTTAAATCAAAATATGAAACTGGTATGACATGATCAAGATGCCATACTTCTCCATAATTTTCAAGTGTCATATTATCATCGAAATTAAATTTCAACCAATCTAAAAAAGTTTTATGATCACATCCTAAATATTTTTCGAATGCTTTACTTTTATTTTTCAAAAAACTATTTAAATAAGTTCTATATTTACACGCTAAATCATAATTTTTATCTACTAATTTTCTTTCTCTATGTTGAGCTGTTTGTCTTTTTTGAATTTGATCTCTATTTTTAATACTGTAATCAGCATTATAATCACAAATTTCATCTTTATGATCTCCCTTGTATTCTTTATTATAAGCGCTAATCTTCTCTCTATTTCTTCTCTTATAATCTCTACAAAACCAATTTTGACACAGTCTACAATAATTCTTCTTATGAGGAAATTCACTAATATTTTTTTCCTCATCACATCGTTTGCAAATTTTCGTTTCCATTCTATAATTGTATAATGCTCAAATCTTTAAATAATCTATGAAATAATCTATGAAATAAAACGCAGGAGTTTCCCGCAATTTGGTAGTATTGCCTGCCAAAACAGACTAGCCGTAACTTTTCTTACGACTTTAGGGCCCAACCTGAAGATTTACCCTGTATGACACATAATTGCAACTATCGCATTCTGACCACTTGGTAATTCGTTACTATTCACGAATATACTTGGTCTTGTATTGACCAATGGTTTCTGCGGATAATGCAAAACATGTGATATTGTATCCATTCTTCTATTAAAGTTTGTCGCATAAATTCCCATTGCTTGTTTGCCCATAGCAGCTTGAAACAAGTTTCTAGGGGAGTTATGTACACAAAAACCATCTGCACAAATAAAACTCATATTCTTAGATTCAGTTGTAATATCAGCAATTGTTACATTTGTAGCTTCATTTTTTGCGATTAATGGTATAAAAATTGTTGATAAAGATTCAGAAACTTTAACTACTTTCATCCATTCATTAATTTCAGTATCTGGATTACAATTTGAAATATATTTTAAATATTCAATTATTTTTCCACTTTCCATATTATCATTAAATCTATAACGAAAACCAATTGTATCAAAATATTTAATTAAATTTTTACGTTTAGATGATATCTTATAACTTATCCATGCTGTATTATCTTTTTTTATATCTGTTGGATACATTTTACCTTCAATACCAAATGACGAAATAAGATTCCAACATTGTTTCATAAATTTTTCCATATTTTCTATCCCTTCCCATGAAACATTTCTTTTTATTTTTTTAATATTATATACAACATCACCGTTCTTACGATAACCATATTGTATTCTATGTATTTCTCCTTCTTGATGACCAAAACCGGATAAAAATTCTCTTTGAACTAATTTTGAACCATTCATTATCCAATCTGGTACTTCTAAATTATTACTTACAGCTGACCAATTTGTATATCTTCCCAGAGCTATTAAGAACGCTGGAAATAATCCATGTTCTCTAATTTCGAATGAATCTAAGACTTTACTAAATTTTTTATCTATACTGTATTCTAAATTTTGAAATCCAAGATATTCATAATCTTGTTTAAACATTTGCAAAGATTGATTATCATCAAATTTTGAAAGTAATGTGACTATATCTCTCTTATTATTTTTCTTTTCAAAAAATACATGCGATTTACATGCCATAGAATATCCAAATATTCTAGAAATAATTCCTAATTTTGGATGATCATTATACAATGGTATTAAACCAATTTTTTCAAGTTCTGTAACATATCCTTCGACATTTTTAATACTATTTTTCGAACATTTTGTAACAAACATTTCTCTATCCATTATTAACTTCCGTTCTAGACAAATATGTGGCAAAGGAATTGGTTCTAATGTTATTCCTACAAGTGGAATATCAGCATCAATATTTTTAAGATCAAGTACTGGAATATCCTCTAATTTCATCCATCCCTTCGATGTCATAAATTGATGATCATATGTTGCTCTAATTTTTCTACCAGAACATGTCAGAACATCATATATTTTTTTATCAGTCTGTCCAGTATATGTATGAACAATCTTGGTATAACTTTGTGCATGAGTTTTTGGATCAAATGTTATTACTTCATCACCTATTTCAACATCTTTAATGTTCTTTGAAGTACCATCAGCCATATAAACCGGTTCATTTTCAAAAATACATTGATTATGATTAGGGAATGGAATATTTGATGCTACAACTCCTAACATCATGGATGGATGTAATTCGCAATGTGTGTATCTATAAAATGAGTCTTCTTGTGGTTTATTTCTTTTCAAATCATCATATGTCATGGCGATCATACATGTATCTTCTTCTTGTGTATCTATATATTCGATAGCACCAATACTTTTATCACCTTTTAAATTTGCTAATAAATTGGTCCAAGTTATTTCATTCTTATTAATTCCATTTATGATTTCTTTATTGACTAGAACATCATTATCTTCTACAATATATAATGGACGACACAATCTGCCGGCAGTAGTATCTATTAGAATCTCACCTAAATTAATATTCCAAGAGATTGATGTAAAAATATTAATTATTGCCTTGCGCCTCATATTTCTTAACTCTCTCACAAATTTTTTCGGCTCCTTATGAACTCCTATCCAATCTCCATTAATAAATATATTGACATATCTTTCTATTTCATAAGGTTTTGCTTGTTCTAATGGTAGAACACCTAATTCGCTCATACATTCAATAATAGGTTGTGAATTGGAGTCTAAAGTAATGTGAGTCATGAGTGCTAAATTTTTAACAATACCAATTGATCCACCCTCCGGTGTTTCCACGCAATTATGGGAACAAATTCCATTAGCAATAAAACTATGATTATTGGATACAGTAGTAAAATCGTAAACATCTTCTATTTCACTTTCTTCTATTTTTATAATTTCACTAATTTCAAATTCATTATCATTCCATGTAACAATTCTACTTCCTACTACTAATTCTCCTGATTGTTTCCATTCATATTTCTGATCATTCATATTAATGGCTAAAAATGGATGATCTATAGTGCATTTGATTATTTTATCATTTTTTGTTTCTATTTTGATCACTTCTTTTGGTTTTAAAACAAAACAATTATATATTTCTGTTGATTCTATTTTTAAAGTTTCAGAATTAACTGACATCACAATATCACCATCTTTAAGATCTTTTATTTTTATTAATTCATTATTTTCCATTAATACTTCTGCATCACCTGTCAAACAACAAATTGTCGAATACTGAGTATTATGTAATTTTCTTGGTGCTGTTTGTTTACCATTTCTATCAATTGGCGCAATAACTCTAGGACGAAGTGACAAGAAG